>Ga0208375_1003100_pt1 | contig 14634 bp, 15 predicted proteins | sample RifOxyD1_FD_184038 | JGI IMG/M metagenome (GOLD analysis project Ga0208375, IMG submission 184038) | Soil microbial communities from Rifle, Colorado - Rifle Oxygen_injection D1 (SPAdes) | ecosystem: Environmental > Terrestrial > Deep subsurface > Rock core/Sediment | place: Rifle, Colorado... | reverse complement strand
CGGATAAAGATAGGCATAATCAAAAATGCTGATTTCGGGAACTTTATATTTTTTTACAACGGTATCATAAGTCATATTGATTTTTAAAAAATCCAAATTACTATGATCAAAATAGCCCTGACCACTACTTAACATTCCGTGATATCCCGCCTGATAACCCAATCCTACTATGGGGTGGTTCTGGGCAAAAGCCGATGTGAATTCAATTTTTTGATTTTTATGAGATTTTTCCGGAAACCTTTTTTCAAGCGCTACCTCGTTTTTCGTGGTGAAGGAATAATACTTCGTCTTTTCAACTTCATCTTGGTAGATGGTTAGATTTCTAATCAGATCCCGTGGTGTGAAATAAAACTTATTATTTTTTACCAAATCCCAATGATCTTTCCCTACTTGTAGCAGACTCGCCGTAAAAAAGGATCGATTTTCGCTCACCATATAGTAATTAAATGTATGGCTATTTTGGAGTTCCCAAATATGATTAATAATACGGTCCATTTCTTCAGGAGATAGCTTTAATTGGTACTCATAAAAATCACTGGAGAGATAATTGACTTGATTTTTAACAAAGGTATCATAATCCTCTATTTTAATTTCCAGACTATTTAATCCAACTAGTCTTTGAACTTGTTTGGGCAAATAATAATTTTTAACATTTTCTACAATATTAAAATAACAGGCGTATTCTGTATTTTTATCAGTCTTGATTTTTAAAAAAACCTCTCCTAAAAAGTTCGCTGTGTTTTTAGACAATGGTTGTTTAAACATTAAAGATATTTCATGTGGTTGATAATTTTTTTTCCATGCTCTAAATTGCGCACAATCGACTTCTTTCAAATCAGTAATATAAAGATTCTTAATCAATTTTAATCGTTCTGGATAAGCACATTGAGGGTGAAGTCCTTTTTCACCAACCAAAGGCAAGCCGGTTTGAAAAGCAGCAATCGTTTCATTCAACTCTTTCTCTGGATCAGAAGTGCCTTCCCGATAAAAAAAGAAATCAGTCCGATCTGCCCTACTAGATGATGGTAAATAATAGTTTTGTTCAAAATGGATGAGCTTTAACCAATATTCTCCCAACCCCCGAGCCAGCAATCTATCGTAGTAAGTAGCAGATATTAGCTGTGGCGATACAAAAAACAAGGCAAAAATTAGCAGAAATTTTATCATACACTGTTATACCCTTTCTTGGTTCAAATATGTATTATTTTATGCTAATCTCCAGCCACTTTGTATATCGTATGGGGCCATTGATAATGAATGATTTGTATATATTAGGGATTGAAACTAGTTGTGATGATACATCCATTGCAATTATCAAGGGTCAAAAAGGTCAATATACCACCCGGCCTGACATCCTTACCCATAAACGTTTTTCGCAAGACACTATGCTAGAAAAATGGGGTGGAGTGGTTCCCGAAATTGCCTCCCGTAATCATTTAAAGAAACTGGTTCCCTTATTAGAAGAATGTTTTAATGAAGCTAAGCTTTCTCCTAAGGATATTAATTTAGCTGGGGTAACGACCCACCCAGGCTTACTGGGGCCACTGCTCACTGGGATCAATGCAACTAAAACACTTTCTCTTTTATACCAAACCCCCCTTATACCTATCAATCACCTTTTTGCTCACTTGGAGGCTATCTTTTTAACTAGAGATGTACCTTACCCCTATCTTGGCTTGCTCATAAGTGGCGGTCATTCTATGTATCTTTTAGTCACTTCACCGACTGATTTTGAAATCCTAGGAACAACCATTGATGATGCTGCAGGTGAAGCACTTGATAAAGCAGGAAAGCTATTGGGTCTTGGATATCCAGCGGGAAAAATTATAGATGATATGGCAAAAGAAGGTGATAAAAATAAATATCCCTTCCCCATTGGTTTAAAATCCAGCGCTAATACTTCACTTAGTTTTTCGGGAACCAAAACCTCCCTTCGACTTTTTTTAGAAAACACTAAGGATTATAAACTTAGTGATGTCTGCGCTTCCTATCAAGAAGCGGTTATCGGAGCTCTTTGCCTTAAATTAAAATACGCTATAAAAATAGCGCACGAGAAGACCCGAAAAAATATACCTATCGTAGTCGGTGGTGGGGTTGCCTGCAATTCAACGCTTCGTCAAACCCTTCACGAAAAATATAAAGAGAATGTTCACTTTGTAGCGCCAGCTTTTTGTACAGATAACGGTGCTATGATTGCCAACTACGCCTTAAGAACTTACGAGGACAAAATTGTTTTCCCTGAATGCCTAAAAATTGATGCAAAAAGTAGATATATCTCTAAAAAAACCCACCGAGTTTAAAATAATGATCAAAATAACCGCCAATAAAAAACTCGGACAACATTTTCTTACCAACCAACATGTAGCTGAGTTAATGACCAAAAATTTTGCTAGCGATGCAGAAGGAATAATTGAAATCGGCCCTGGCAAAGGAGTTTTGACCAAGTACCTCGCCACCTGGCAAATTCCCTTTCATGTAATTGAAAAAGATGATCGAATGCTTGATCCTTTAAGTGAATTTTTAGATTTTAACCAGATCACTTGCGCTGATATCTTGAAAGTGGATTTAACTGAACTTATCAATAAACTTGGGTGGACAGGAAAAAAAATTTGGGTTATTTCCAATCTCCCTTACAACATCTCGGTTTTAATTTTACTTCAATTAGTTAAATCAGATTCCATTAAATATATGACACTGATGTTTCAAAAAGAAGTTGCGGAAAAAATATTTAATTTCACTAATTTAAAAAATCCCATGAGTTCCCTCATGTGCATATGTTTAAATTATTTTGACTTAAAACTGCTATGCAAAGTTCACCCTGGATCATTTTCTCCTCCCCCCAAAGTTGAGTCAGCGGTTATCAGTTTTAAACGCTATGATCATCCGGAGGTGGCCCTTAATGAATTTGATTCACTTGAACAGTTTTTAAGACGACTTTTTCAATTTAAAAGAAAACAGATGGGGGGAATACTTAAAAAATACTACCCACTTGATGTCCTGGTTGATACATTTAAAATAATAAATAAGGAAATGACAGACAGAGCTGAATCCCTGGTTTTTAAAGAATTAATCTGCCTGTATAAAAACTTAAAAAAAATCTGTTAGGTATTACCATGGGAATAAAAGTAGTTTGTAAAAATAAAAAAGCATATTTTAATTACCTTATTAAAGAAAAATTTGAGGCAGGTATTGAACTTTGTGGAACTGAGGTCAAATCCATTCGTCTTGGTAAAATTAATATCAATGATGCCTATGTTAAGATCGATGAGAATGATGAAGCTTATATTATTAATATGAATATTGCCCATTATGAATTTGGAAATATCAATAATCACGAAGAAACCAGAAAAAGAAAATTACTTTTACATAAGAGAGAAATCAAAGAACTCTCACATCAGGTCATGACCCAAAGAATAACCATCGTACCGGTTTCGGTTTATTTTAAAGATTCAACCGTTAAAGTCGAAATTGCCATTGCTCAAGGTAAAAAACTGCATGACAAAAGAGAAGATAATAAAAAAGCTGAGATCAACCGGAAATTGCAAAAAGGCCAGTTTGATTAAAGATTAGTCCAGTAAAAAACCATCCCAGCATAGCCTATTAAAAAAAGTACGCCCACTTTGCGATCTAGAACCGGACGAAATTTTGCCAGAACCATAAATAAGATTGATAGAATAACCAGGGTCACCATCTCTACCCAATAGGTTGAATTAGATACAATGTTGTAAAAACCACAGGACCCTAAAATCAGCGCAATATTAAAAATATTCGAACCAATAATATTGCCGGTTACCAAATCCACATCTCGTTTCTTAATACACGCAACAATGGAGGTTACTAATTCCGGAAAGCTAGTGCCTATCGCAACAAAAATCGCAGAAATTACATAAGGAGAGATTGATAAAATTTCACCCAGTTTGCTTCCTGAGCAAACCAGCAAGTCGCCTCCAAAAAAGAGTAAGAAAAAACCTAAAACCAATTTTAATATATCAAAAAGTCCTATCTTGGTTTTAGTTTCGTGCTCTTCTTTCACTCTCTTCGCCATTTTCTTAAAAGTGAAATAGAGATAGTATGCAAAAAATGAAAGCAAAATAATTCCAGCAATCCAATTTACCACTTTAAACTGCATGATGATTAAAAGCAAAATGGTTATAGCTAAATGTCTCTTAAGCTGTCTTTTAATATCCCTTCTTCCCATACTTAGAGGATAGATGATAGCCGAAATCCCCAAAATCAATAAAATATTAGCAACATTACTCCCTATAATATTTCCAAAGGCAATTTCATAAGATTTTTTAAAACTTGCCATCTGGGAAACAAATAATTCCGGTAACGATGTACCAAAACCTACAATCACAAGACCTATAACCAAGGGAGATAATCCCAGTGCTTTACCAGTTTTTTCCGCAGATGATAAAACAAATTCAGCACCGTAATACAAAATTACAAAAGAAAAAAATAGTGCGAAACTATGAACCAAGGGACTTTGAATATCTATAAAGGCTTGTGGTATCATTTAAAAACCTATTTCGTTAAGGATCAATTATGGAAAAATTTTACTCTATGTGTACCCAAAAAACTCTAAAATTACTAATTATTCTTTTTTGTTTTTTAGGAGATTTTTCAATCTTACTTTTCTTTTATATGAAATTTAATAATTTTGAAACCTTTAAAAAACTTATAAGCATTTATCCATTTCTAAATATCAACATGTTAGAAGAGGAGATGATTGAACCCTTATTCGCTTTCACTATGCAATCGTTGGTATTATTCTTTTTTCTACTGATTATAATTCATTCGGTAGTTTATATACTTTTTTGGTATGAAAAAAAAAGTGCCATGAATTATATTAAAATTTTAAGTTTATTAGGTGCACCCTCTAGCGTTTTCTTCGTAGTTGAAGGAATTGAATTGCACGTTGGGTTCGCCTGGTTTATTGTGCAAACATTCTTATATGCCTATACCTTCTTTGGATTATATTATTTTAAAAAACTGGCAAAATAAAATTAACATCTCCCGGTCTAGTCCACCAAGGCATTTCGACAGTTTTTCCCAGGTGAAACCGATATCCAGCTAAAGCCAGTATCAACGACTCAAAGGCTTTAGGCTTTTTAACCAGAATTTCTTTCTCATGATCATAAATAAACAGATTCAATTTTTCTTCCAAACTTTTTAAAATATTGAGTCTGGCGAGTCCGGCACTGCCTATAATATTAAGCTCATTTAAATCATTTCGCGTGACGATTTTAGACCTTAGCAGTTCAATTAAAACCATATCCACATCGGATTCAAATAAATTAAAATTTCTAGGGAAATGTCTTTTTAAGTAATCTACCCGATACACGAGCATCATAGAGGAGTGACCAAAGGAATCATAAGAAGTTTTAAAAATCTCCAAGAGAGCATCGTAGTAGTTACACCAGATCCAAAAATCCAGTGGCCTATTCCAATAAGGCAAAATATCTTTTTTTAATCTTTTTTTAAAAGACCTAGACAACATATGCTCTTTTGAGCTTTTTCTAAGTATATCCCGAGCAGGTTCAATCTCGTCGGAAACATTTCTACTTCTTTCATATTCTTTAGGATGATTGACTATTTTTTTTTGATCTTCGTGAAGAAGAATATTGATTTTCTTTCGGACTTCAACAATGGTAACTTCCGGGCATTTTTTTTCGCCAGGACACTCCAATGCACAAGTTGTACATACTGGAGGAACCAACGGGCAATCCACCACAATGTCACTTAATTCGTATTTATCGGCCCAATCCTTGATAAAAGTATCTCGGCTACTATTTTCATCCTTTAATTGAAGTAAACTTTTTAGAAATATACGCTGGCCACCTGGATAATATTCAAGTAGCGAACAATAAAAATCATCATTACGCCCTCCTCTGATATCCATACCTGCTATATATTTTTTTTCCATATTAAATAGGCTTTTCCACAGTAAAATCCAAAATACTCATTAAACTTGATTTGATATGTTTTTCAACAATAGGAAACTCATCGTTCTTATGAATAATAATAAAACAACCGCCTCCCCCTGCTCCACAAACTTTCATACCAACATCTTTTATATCTTTTCTTATTTCACTCAACAGTTTCTTTTGAGAATCAACGACAATTTGGGGAAAGAGTTTTTCTCTTTCTTCTCCTTCTTTTTTAATTAATTCAAAGAAAGCATCCCAATCTTCAGAGGTAATGGCATTGTAGGCTTCCTTGGCATATTGGGCAATATTGGCAAGTCCAGAACGAATAGCCGCATTTTTATTAAAAAAACCTTTATAAACTTCCCAATTATTAAGACCAGAAAACCTCAATTCGCCGGTAAAAACCAAGGTCATGCGCTCTTCAATTTCTTTTTTTAATTTATCTGAGTAGAGCTGGGAAACCTTGATTCCCCCAATGGTTGGTATAAGGGCAAGCACTCCACCATATAATGCTGGATAATAATCTTGGTAACCAGTCTGACCGCTATCAAGAAGTATTGCCTCTACATCTTTTACTTTTCTAATAATAGATTCTTTGTCTTCTTCGATTTTTAGCAGTTTTAAAATAGCTTTATAAAAAGTGACCCCCATAGCAGAAGAACCACCTAAACCTGCTCCGGGAGGAGAACCAGAACTTAAGGTTATCTCTAAATTTTTTTTAACACTGAAAAGCAGTAAAATCCTTACAAAAAAATTAAAATTACCAAATAAAGTCGTTGCTAAGTTAGCTTTAGTTAATTCCTCTGTCTTGAACTCTTTAGTTTGTCCATAATCTTTAGTAATAAAACGAATTCCTGGAAAATTGATTTCTTTTAACTCCACTCGGGCTTTCAAGCTGGTGGCTAAATTCAATGTATAAGCATTGGGTAAAACTAAATTAATTGGATGTATATCCAACGTTCCGCCCAGTAAATCTATTCGGACACTTCCTTGTTCTACTATCATTCTTTTATATCTCCACTATAAATAGCAATATGAGGAATGTGTCTACACTGCCCAAATAGATCCAAACCATAACCGTAAACAAAATGGTTCTCAATAGTAAATCCCAAATAATCAATATCGATTTTGTATTTCTCCCTAGAGGGTTTATATAAAAGTGAAGCCAGCTTAATGGTAGCCGGCTTTCTTCCTTCAAAAAGCTCCATTAGGTGGTGAATCGTGAGTCCGGTATCAACAATGTCTTCAATAAGCAGTACATGTTTATTTTCAATATCTTTTTTAAGATCCAAATATACTCTGATATTGCCACTACTTTCCGTCGAATGACCGTAAGAAGAAATAGAAATAAATTCCAATCGTTCTATTGGCACTTTTATTTCCCTTAAAAGGTCGGCAGTGAACATAAAAGCACCAGTAAGCACCCCGACTACCACTAATTCTTTTCCTTGGTAGTCGCGGTTAATTTGTACACCTAATTCTTTAATTCTTTGTTTTATTTGTTCTTGGCTTATAAGAATTTTATCCATCACACTTCTCCAGCTTAATTACATCGCTGTAAACATCAATATCACATAACCTATCAAAAAAAGAATGGTAACTACCAGTAGAAAAATGGGGGCCATGAGCACCAAAATACTTTGTTGGGTATTCATTCCCAAATTGCTTTTGAGCCCGGCAAAAAAAAGTAATATCTGATAAAGTTTAGCCAACACTGAGCCAAAGAGCGGAATTAATAATAATATATTTGCGCTCAGGGTGGAAGTGACTACGTCGATCGCCCCCAATTCATCAAGTTCGTCGTACTCAAATAACTTCATAAAAAAAACAACAATCATTTCCCACACTTTTATATAAACCCATGCTGTAACTGGAAATAACACCACAAATAAGAGGGTTATAGTAATGTTGGTAATCTGTCCTGAGTAGTAAAGTTGAAAAGCTATCCAGCTATTGAACGAAGAACCAGTGTTTATAAAATTCAATGCTGAAATTCCCAAATTGATTGACATGATCGTGTAGATGGCGCTGATGATTTCCATTATCCAGGAAAAACAAATTACTTCTTCTCGCTTTAGCTGGATAAGATTATATTTTTCATCAGAAGTAGAAATAGGTACCACCGTCGAACGTTCGCGAATGGCCATTCTTTGCTGTCTTAACATCTCATGAGTTTTAAATGGATGTATCAACATCATAAAATAAGAATAAAATGCATCACATGTGTGTTTAATCATTTAAAAAATCACTTTTTACATGTCTAAATCTGGATAAATCCCCCAAGTGATAGTGAAACTCCAGATCATTTTTGGTGTCTACTATTATCAAATCACCTTCTTTAAAAATAACATGAAAGGTGGAAGAGTAAAATGTAAAAGAAAATAAGATCCCCTTATTATTATTTTCAACTCGCTTTTTAACAAAATCAGCTTCTCTTTGGAGAAAATCCAGTAGCTCCTTAAAACCTGAGTTTTTTGGTTTATTATCAGGGTTTTTAGGCAAAACATTGAACTTGGAAGTATTGTCTATTTTAAATGCATACTCTTGGTTAAAAATTATTGAAAAATCGAACTGCTTATTTTCCTTTATGAAGCTCTCCGAAATTACACGCTTATCCCAAAAATCTTGCACATTAGAAAAAAACAACCTAACAATATTTTGATCTATCTCAAAAATTGTCTCTTCTAAATTGGTTTTAACAAAAAAACCGGTTTGGGTTCCATATTTTCTGAAAAGCTTTAAATCAATTTTTTTATCAAGTGTTAAAACTATATGAGCAATCTGATCCTTATTTTCTATACCTTTTTCTGGCAGCCAAATATTTTGCGCCTTCATATTTAAAAACGCCCCCAAAAAAACCAGATAATACTCCTCATTAAATCGCAGACCTTTTAATATATCTGGATTGGTAGTTTGCTTTTGGGAAAAGATTGAAAAAGGGATATTCCTTAAATTTTCTATTTTAATTTCCGTTAGACTTTTTGAAAGATTTTCCCAATCAAGATATTTTAAAATTTTTCGATCTACGAAATCCTCTTCAGTCATACTAAATGCCCTAACTAGCCGATTATATTTCTCACTGCTTTGGTGGACATTTTCTTCTACATAAGCTCCCTCTAATGGGGATTCATCGTAAGCGACTACTACAAATTCATCCACTTTGGTTTTCACCAGAATATAAAAGCTTGGATCAGTTTGCATTTTTTTACCCAAAGTAAATTCGACTTTACCTTTTTCAAACTCAAATATCACTTTCCGATTCAAATCAGGTATAAAAAGGTCGATATTATTTTTACTGACTTCTTGTTTACTTAAATACCGTTTAATCTTTATTCGAGAAAGAACATCAAAAAAATACTTAATTTCTTCAGGTGAAACCGGGTAATTTAATTTCTTAGTATAGAAATTATTATTTGAATAAATGATCTCGTTTTGATTCATTGTAGAAAACTTAAGCATTGTTCCGAGTTTATGTGCATCGAACAGGCGGTTTTCGGACTCTTCTAAAAGTTTTTTCTTACTTTGCCCCAATTCTTCAAAAAAATAAGTGAAAATTATAAGTGCACTTAAAATCCCCAGGAAGAATAAATTTTTTTTCATAATTTTTTCTTCCGCTGATAAAACCAAATCGACAAAACAACAAAAACTAGTGGTAAAAACAAAACGGAAAAATAAAAAATTAGACCAATTTGATGACGATTTAAAAATACCGGCTCATTTTTTCCAAGCGGCAAATTAAATTCATCAATCTCACCACTTTTAACTAACCAGGAAATGGCATTTACAAATAGATTGAAATTTTTGCCATACTTTTCGTAGGCATTCGACACAAAGGTCGAATTACCGATTACCACTACCTTAGTTGGTCCATCCATTTGGCGGGAAATTCCAATAAGGTCTATGGGGCCCTTGAAATCTTTATCCTGATTGAATACCACTTTACCTTTTACCATTTCTTCTGGATTATTATCCGCCCAGCTGGCAGGAAATGGGCTGGTTTTTAAATCAAAGAATAATTCGAATTTTTTACTATCCTCATTATTTCCCGGTCGTATACCAGAAACCAGCGGGAAAAAAATTGGTCCTTCTTCTATGGATAAGATCGGATGATTACTTTTTATTTTACTAATCATGGGAACAGATCCATTTGATCCATCAATAAAAGAAATCTGATCAATGACTATATTATTATCAATTTTTATTCCAAATCTTAAAAGCATGGCCCTTAAATCAACATGCTTATCACCATTAAAAGTAGGATCAAGTCCCACTAACAGTTTACCTCCACGACCTAAAAAATTTTCTATTAATTGCAACTCAGGCCTCATGAAAGCAGTTTGGGGACCCCAAATAACTATTAGGTCCGTATTTTCTTTTATTTCGAAAAGTGAAAGTGTATTTTCTGAATAAATATTAAAGTAAGCTTTTTTTAAAATAGCTATAACATTATAAATACCATCCTTACCTTTATCCTCAAGCGAAAGTTCCCCGTGTCCTTTGGTAAAAAGTATCTGCGGATCACGCTTTCTGGTCAGTCGTAATATACTATTGGTTAAGGCTAATTCTGAGGCTTCGGTTATCTGATCGACTCGATTGTTATATTCAATTTCAATTGTTCCGCTCTTATAAATTTCATGTTTTTTAACTAAATCAGGGCGAAGTTCAATATCTACCTGTTCGACATCTATCTGATTATTTTCAAATCGATATAAATTTGTAAGTGCCTTTATGGCGAGAATTTCATTCTTTCTTCCAAAAATTCTAATGGTGATTTTACCCTTGATATTTTTAAGCATACTCACCGTCTCTACTGTGAGTGAATTATGTTCCATGTCCGAGATATCTACTTGGCGAGGATGTTTATAAGCAAGATAATTAACCGCCGCCAGAATCCAGAAGATTAAAAGAATTGATATTGATAAGGAAATCAATTTATAAAAATATGGACCGTTATAATATTTTTTAAATTTTCTTCTATCCCAGATAATCATTAGTATACTGAATCCGATGGTGAATAAAGCAGTAGATAAATTCAAAGTTAGAGTATCTGGCAAGACTACCCAAAGTGAAGCCGTCACCAAATACATTAACCCACAAATGACCCATAAAAAATTTTTAAAAATACTTTTGGGTTCTACCATTTTCTAGTCTCCAAGGACTCTTTGGTTAGCCACAAAAAAAATCCAGTAAATGACAAAAAATAAATAACATCATAAGACCGGATCTCTCCTCTTACAAATGATTCAAAGTGATGAGCAATACTTAAATATTGTGCTATTTCGCCCAACATCCAATTATTAGTGGCATTCAAACTTACCGCCAACAACATGACCAGCATCAAAAAAGCAAATCCCATAAAAGCAGCCACAATAGGATTATCAGTTAAACTGGAAGCAAATAATCCTACCGATATAAAACACATCAAGGTGAACGAAAATCCTACATATGTAGAAATAATCATTCCTAGATCACCGTGTCCAGTAAGCCCGATCATTACTGGGAAAATTATTGTCAGCAGCAACAAAAACCAAGCCATACTAATTCCTGCTAAAAATTTACCTATAACAATTTGAGAGCTATTCAACTTCGATAGAAGAAGTAACTCCAACGTGTGGTTTTTTCTCTCCTGGGTTAGAAGTCCCATGGTAAGCATGGGAGACAAAAAAATGAAAAAAAGATTAATATTTCCAAACACTGGTGCCAACACCGCATTAGTTATGCTTAAAGAAGTCAAATCTTTCGCTGCTATTACATAATTAAAAAAGAGCCAGCCAATTATTAGAGAAAATAAAGATGCAATGATATAAATGAAAGGTGAATTAAAAGCATCCATCAAATCTTTTTTAAAAAGCACCAGCGTACCTTTAATATACCAAACCATAGTCATTATTTAACCTTGGGTTATCTCTTTAAATACATCTTCTAGATCTAATCTCTCTTCATTCATTGATACCAATCCACAATTATTTTCTACTAAATATTTTGATATTTGACTCCTGACATCTTGTAGAGAATTCAAATAAATTTTAATATAAGTATGATTATTTTTGGAAGCCACCTCCATTCTTTCAAAACCAAATAAATTTGACATATCATTTTGAGTTTTGGTGTTCCAATTAAGTAGTTCAATGTTAAGTACTTGCTTACTACCAAACATTTTCTTAATTTTTTCTTTTGGACCGCTTTCTATCAGCTTGCCCTTATTGATGATGGTTAAGTCATCACATATTTTGTCTACTTCTGTTAATTGATGAGAAGAAAATAAAATTGTATGTTTATCTTTTAAAGACAATATGAGATTTCTAAATTCTATAACTGAATTTGGATCTAGACCAACAGTGGGTTCATCTAAAATTATTATATCCGGATTATTGATCAAGGCCTGAGCTAATGCCACTCTTTGCTTAAAACCTTTAGATAAATTTCTAATAAGCCGTTTCTTTACTGGCATTAAACTACACTGATTTATTATTTCATCTATTTGAGTTCTGATGATTAATTTTTCCATCTTAAAAATTTGGGCGACAAACTTTAAGTAATCATCCACCACCATATTTTCATACAACGGAGGATTTTCTGGTAAAAATCCGACAGTGCCGCTTACTTCCACACTACCTTCGCTAGGTTGGGTTAGACCTACCAGAATATTAAGCATAGTAGATTTTCCAGCACCGTTGGGACCTAAAAATCCGTGAATGGTTCCCTTTTCAACCAAAAAGCTCAACTTATCAAGTGCTTTAAGACCTGGCCATATTTTGGTGATAGCATTCACTTTTATTACGTCCAATTATCCTCCCAATACCTATGTAGCTTATTGTAGCAAATTAATCAGAAATTGAAAAATAAGGTTTCAATTAAAATGATCCGATAGTAACCGTATCATGGAATCACTAATTCGTTTTAAACATTATTTAGAAGATGCTAAAACTATTTTAATAACTACTCACATTATTCCTGATGCGGACGGAATTGGTAGTCAGATTGCCTTAGGGATCGCCTTAAAGCAAATGGGTAAAACCGTTTATTGCGTAAATGAAGAGGAAATTCCCAAAAAACTTAAATATCTTGATTCCACCAATATTGTTACTTCCTTTAAAGAATTTCACAAAAAAGTAAGCGTTCATGAAATTAATCTTTTTATTATAGTTGATGCCAACAATCCTGAACGAGTTGGTCCGAACTTGCAAAGATTAGCTCAAAAAAGCCAAAACTTTCTCTATATTGATCATCATCCTTCTCCTCGTGAAATAAGCTCATTACATTGTATAGATCAGGAAACCTCTGCTACAGGCGAAATTATTGGTCGCCTGATCAATTCATTAAAGATTGAATTCACGGCTGATATGGCCATCCCTCTGTATACCGCCATTATGGTGGACTCCAGTAGTTTTCGTTATCCAAAAGTAAACGCTAATACGCATAGATTAGTTGCCCAATTGATGGAAACAGGGGCCATTCGACCTTCCTTAACCTATAACATGATGTATGGAACTAGATCAATTAATCACATGAAATTTTTAGGCAAAATATTATCAGAAGCAGAAACTAACAAAGAAAAAACGATTGCCTGGATTTGCATAAAAGAAAGTGATTTAAAAAAATTCAACGTCGAAATGGAAGACACTCATGGCTTTATCAATCATCTACTGGTTTTAGATGAAGTCGAGATAGCTTGTATGTTCAGGGAGGAAAAAGAATTTGTTAAAGTCAGTCTAAGATCCACTTCTACTTGTGATGTTGGGACTATGGCCCATGCACTCGGAGGTGGTGGACATAATCATGCCGCTGCCACTCAAATTAAAGGGGATTTAGATCATGTCGTCAAGCGCACCATATTTCAATTAGCGATTATGATGGATAGTTTGAAAAACAAATAGCTTTCAATGTTTAACGATCTTTAAGAATATCGCCTAACACTTGTTTAGTTTTATCTGAAAAATTCAATGAACCACTTTTTAGCACGTCTTTCAATTTTTCTACCGTATTAGTATTGGTTGGATCGTTTAGTGATACAGCTGGTTCTGCAATTTCTTTCATGTCACTGAGACTAACTGGAACAGACTCTTTTTTTATTTCGTTTTGCTTTGCTTGATTAAGCCGAATCTTCTCCCTTATTTCACCGGGAGATAAATCAATTTTCACATCATTATTTTTTATGACTTTAGGATTCAATTTATCTTTTGAGTTATTAGATGCCTTGGAAGATGAAGCTCTTTTTGTACTAGTACTTGGCAAACTAGGATCAAAACCACTAAATATTTTCATCATTACCTCATTAAAGAATTGATTCTTATCAATTCTTACAGTCATTATTATTATATATTCACTATTTATTTTTTTAATCGGGCAAAAAAATCGCAGTTTAATAAACTGTTGTTTAAATTATTAATTTCAATCAATTGCCATTATCAAGAGAAAAATTATGGTCACAAAAAATAATTCAAATAAATTTTCTTCTTACTTACGTATATTGAAAATGCTTACATTAAGCTTTTAAATTTAAGAGGTTGGTATTTTTTGCCGACTAGGTAGTACAAGTTAGATTTTAAGAATTGAAGTTAAACTCAATTCTGATAAGCTGGTAGTTGACGTTTTCGGTCAAATATATGTCGAGAAGTCAGCTCAAAAAAGGATGTTTTTAATAATTATTTTTGCTTGAACCTTCGCTGTACGTAAGCTCAAGAAGAACGTTAAGAGTAATCAA
>Ga0208375_1003099_pt1 | contig 14634 bp, 12 predicted proteins | sample RifOxyD1_FD_184038 | JGI IMG/M metagenome (GOLD analysis project Ga0208375, IMG submission 184038) | Soil microbial communities from Rifle, Colorado - Rifle Oxygen_injection D1 (SPAdes) | ecosystem: Environmental > Terrestrial > Deep subsurface > Rock core/Sediment | place: Rifle, Colorado... | reverse complement strand
AAGCACATGCATCCATCTAGGTGTCCCCGAAATAAACTCCACTTCTATCAATAAATCAAATTCTTTATTGTTACCATCAACGATAATTTTCTTTTGGGCCTCCAACCCGTTATATGAGAGCCTGACCGTATGTTCACCGGCAACTACACCCTCAATAAGAACTTCACCATTTTCATCGGTTGTTCCATATTTAGGATCGGAATGAATTTCCACATACACACCCCCAATAGGTTGCCCGTTATCCTTGACTGAAACTAATACGTCATATATTTCTGGAGTGTCTTCTGGCTTTTCAACCTTTTCATTACTGTCTGCAGTAATTTCATCGGTAGTTAACTCGTCCTTAATAGTTGAAAATCTGCCCCCACTAAAAGCAACATCTTGAGTTAGAGTAGTTGCTGATAAAATATTTGACCAATCACCTGTAGCACATCTGTTTTGACCTCTGACCTTAAAGTAATAGGTTGTCTTGAATTTGAGCTCATTTATGGTATAGTTTTGAACCCCCTCATTACCTAGAGTAACTTCCGCCCCATGTTCTTCAGCAGATTTGTTTGTTGAATAACTTATGTAATATCCTGTATTGTTATCCCGAATAGGAGTAAAAAAGACAGTAGCAGTGGTATCTGTAACTTTGATTTCAAACAGATTCGGAGAAACAGTTGGGGCTGGAAAAGTACATCTTTCAGGAGCCGGTAAAGATGCTGTGGAAAGAGAGGTAATAGTTTCAAAATTAATAGATACATCACTTAGTGTGGGCGTGTGTGAACTGCTTGACGAGGCTAATATTGCCTGGTATTGAATATACTGATCACCATCATCCACACAGTTGTTGATTGAAATATCCTCGTTATTCCCTATTAAAGCACACTCGCTAAAAGAAGTTGCATCTGACATGTCGGAGTTGTTCGCAGTCCTCACTTTGATAGTCACAGAGGAATCATTAGGAGTAGTTGCAGTATAAGAAAGAGTGCTCCAATTTGAGCTGCCGTTTGTATTAAAAACAGAAGAAGTCAAAGTACCAGTATCCGGATAATTATAAATCGAAAAATCATCCATATATACTGTTTTGTCTGCTTTAACTTGAACTCCGTAGTAAGTATTGTTATCTACTGAATTGAGTGTAGCTGAAAGTCGATACCAACCATCATAGTTAGCTACAGCCTCGAAACTGGTTGGGAGCGTGCTTCCATTAACATAAAGCTCAACATCACTGCTTGTTACTTCACTTCCATCGGTATATACAAATACTTCAATGTTATGCATATCACTCGAGCTCGCAGTTGTTCTTGTCAAGAGATTTGAATCATATGTCACAGTTTCATATTTATAAGAACGAAGACTATGATTATGATTCAAAAGCGCATTATCAACATCATCAGTGGGAATATAACTTGGGAGAGTAATCGCATACTTATTTGCAAGATATCTAGTTAAAGCAACTTCGTCTGAGCCGCTTATGTTTGTATCGTAGATAATTAGTTCAGCCAATTCACCTATTGATCCGCTTACAATTTCATTTGAAGAATTCTTACCAGAAAGAATATCGCGAAGGCTAAATAATCCTGTTCCAACTGTCATTGTATCGCTGGCTACTAGATTTTGAGTGCCAGTAACACTTGAACTATTTCTATTAAGCGAATAAATATAAGCCTTATTTGCACTGATTTCAGAAACATTCGAATCTGCCGATACTCCACCAGCTCGGATCGCAATACGAGGAGTTGTGCCACTATTTTTTAAAGGATCAACTCCGATCCAAGAAATTGTGCCATTATGAGAAGCTATTTGCTCTCTACTTAAATTTTGTTTATATGAATTGTAAACCCACATAGCTGTAAAATTTGTTATCGTTAATGGAGATTCGCGGGTTAAAATCGAAGAGTTACTAAAGACAACTGGCTTCCCAAAAAGTTTGTCCGTTTTATAAAGGGGACGAGTTCCATCTGTGAACTTAATGAAATCGTAATTATTGCTACCTTGGTCTTCCCAGATATCGATAGGATCACCATTATTCAATCCTGTAATTTCATTTGCATCAAGCCAAATAAAAAGGTTAGAGACACTAGTTGGGATACTGCCAGTATCGGTCAGTTGAGAAACCCATCCTGTGTCATTTTCATCAAAGGTAGCATTGCTGATAAGACTTTGTTTCTCAAGCGTAATTTCTCCTGTATTGCGATAATTTATGTTAGCTGAACTTGAAAAAACAGTGTTAGTAATTTGTCCACTGTTTTTCCCACTAGACCAATCAGTCTGACCTATTTCACCGCTACTTGATTGGATGCTATCTGGAACAAATTCAAAGGGTCCAATATCGTAAGCACTGCCCTGTGGCCTGGAAACGCCAAACAAGTCATCTATAAAAAGCGAACTCATATTCGAGCCCGCATCAATTGCTGGGCTTCCAGAAGATAGTACATAGTAATTTTCACTCACTTTAGCGAACAGAGGATCTTGTGTAATTCTATTAGATTCATCTAATGAACTATTGGGATCCACAACATCTATACCATTCGAGAAAAAAATACTATTTGAAATCGTGATGTCATGATTTGCAACCGCATCAAGAGAGATACCTGTATCGTTGGAGTAGAAAATATTATTTGCCAAGTTGATATTTACGACTGGCATGTTATAAAAACCTGCGCGAATTGCAATGGGGTTCTCAATAAAAAGATTATTGTAGATAAAGTAATCCTCTGATGCTATCTGAAAATCTATGGCCGCTGTTTCGTTAGTTGCAAACACATTGTTATAGATGTAGTGATTTCCACCATCAGCGTTTGCTTCAACACCACTTTGACGATTTCCATAAAGGTAATTGTCATAAATATATGTTTCTCCTGCAGATCCACTGTGTTTAATACCAGCATCATAATTGTTATAAATATCTACACCATGAACAGATACATTTACTTGAGCAATATACACACCATGTTTACCTGTTTCGTCACCATTGTTGTAAATTTTACCACCAGATATCTCCACATTCCCAAGACCACCAATAAAGAATCCGTTACTCGAACAACCATGAAGCTCCATATTTATAAATTTGATGTGTTGCGTATTAAAAGCCGTTCGAGCGCAATCTAGACCTCCCTCAACTTCTAAACCCTCCATTATTACGTAAGTCTGGTCATTGTTAAGATTAATGACATGGTGAGTGCCACCATCCGTTATTTTAGGCTTGTCTCCTGGAAACGCTTTTATAGTGATAGGCTCATTCCAAGAGATACCAGACGGAATAGTTCCTGTAAAAAACTCTGCATACGTTCCGGCTTTGATATAAAGAGTGTCTCCGGGACTTAGAACGCTTAAGCCTTTTCCAATTGTAAGAAAAGGAGAAGACTCTGTACCAGAATTAGTGTTACTACCAGTTTTTGCCACATAGTATGTGTTGGAAGATGCATCTACGATTGGTAGTCCAACTGAATCAGTTAAGAATAAAAAAGAAATCGCACTTAATATTATTAGAAATATGAATAAGGTAGTTTTCAATCTAGAATATGCATGAAAAAAAGACAACATCTTAACTTGAATTTTACGTTATATTTAGTAAGATGTTTCACGCAACTTATCGTGTGTAAACACACATGGAATACTTCCAGTAAAAACAGCTACTCTCACCACACAGAAAAACGAATACTCCCCAATCTTTCTTTCCACCCTTCAGCCTTCCTCATTACAATCACTCATTAATTCTCTCTATTTTCCTTCTTAATTGTTTGCCAGTGGTATAAATACAAAGGAGAACCAACAAAGATCATTGCCAAACTCGTGCTTATTTGCCTTTTTCTTTGATTTTCCTGCTCTTCTTTATTTCTTCTATCCAACTCAGCCTGATCAATCACCTGACCCTCAATCTTTACTTGCTCTGGATAATAAGTATATTCAGACACTTTAAATACATATGTTTTTAGTGCTAAATCAAGCATTTGAATACTACCAATCACAGTAATCAGAAGTCCAACAAAAGCAAACAAATATAAATATAAAAGTCTAATACTAAATTTCATTTTTTCTGAATTCACCCCCTTTTTAAGTTAAAATACTTTCTTCGCATAGCCAATACAGTACTCAGTTTTTGGATAACTTAGTGCCCCCCATGTTCCCAGCCAGTCAGCAATATTGATTTGTTTTCCCCTGCATTTACACTGGCTAAGATAATTTCCTTTTTCATCAAAAACATTACACTTTCTCACCACCAAAAAATAGCTGACCAACACCAAAGCCAAAGCTAAAACAAAAATTATCAAAAAATCTCTCGCTTCTTTCAACACCATCTTGACTCAATCATACACTAAAAATGCCCTTAATTTAACTTGTAAATGATATAATTTGTTGTTATAGCAAATATGAAAACTAAAATGATTGTTTTGAATCTGTATGATTTGAGTTTGATATATAGGAATTCTATGCTTGTCAAACAAAATGTCAGATTTGATATTTTGTTTTAATATGACTATAAGCTAGCGTAGCTCAGTTGGTAGAGCATTCCCTTCGTAAGGGAGAGGTCGTGGGTTCGACTCCCTCCGCTAGCTCCGAAAATGGTAAAAAACTATTCCAGATTACAAAAAGTGGAAACTCAAAAGGCCCAAAAAAGCCTCAGGCTTTACTTGATACTTACTATTGGGCTCATTGTTTTCTTTCTTTTTTTTGGAATCAGTTTTCTTTCTCAAATCCTAAGTTTAGCCAGCCGCTTTTCTTCAAGCAATTCACCCGTTGAAATAGGAGACCAAACTCCACCACCACCCCCACGCTTTGATCAACTACCCGAATCAACTAACAAAGACCGGCTCGTCATCACAGGCAGCTCTGAACCAGGATCCTCTGTCTTTCTAAAAACAAATGAAAAAATAACCGAAATCATTACCAATTCTGATGGTATATTTAGTGCCAGTATCAATCTCAACCAAGGAATAAACACTCTTTCTGCCTACGCCGTTGATCTAAGTAGCAATCAGAGTCTAACTTCCACAACTGCAAAAATAACCTTTGACAATAAAGCTCCAGAAATTACGTTAACAAAACCACAGAATAACGAAACAATTTACGTAAACGACAAAATCACACTTGAAGGAAGCATCGAACCAAAAGCAACACTCACCGTTAATGACCGCGTTGTTATTATTTCTTCAGACGGCAAATTTACCTATCAAGTTGTTCTCTTGTCAGGAGAAAATATTTTTAAGTTTTTAGCAATTGATCAAGCTAGCAACGAAACAAAATTGGAATTACTTCTCAAGTTCTCACCTTAACTGTTTTTTCGACTAATTGCCCCAAGCAGGACAACATACCCCAGTACCCAAGGGTAAACAATTGAATTAGTAAAATTAGCATGTATAAATAACGAGATTATAGCTGCCTTAAACGCTAACCCAAACCCATCCGCGCTAGTTTCTGCCAAAACCCATCTCATCTCATAAATAAAGATCAAAAATCCGACCACCCCAGTAGTTGCCAAAATAAAGACAAAACTATTATCATATCCGCCACACGAATGACTACCTAATAGGTTATTTAGAAAAACTAATTTTCTCAAAGCACACACATTATTCACACCCACACCAAACACAGGGCTTCTGCTTATCATCTCAACGCCCTCCTTAGTATTCTCAACCTTAAGAAAGATCGACTTTGTTCTTGTCAGATTTACTCCTTCTCCTGTTTTGTGTGGCAAAAAGGGAAGTAAAAGCACAAAAAGCATCAAAAAAAAGATAATCATCAGTTTTCTGGGCATTTTCACAATTAAATAACCCAACCCTCCCAATAAACCCAAAAAACTTGCCCTTGAATAAGTTAACCCCAAACCAATCAAGAAAAATCCAAGCAGCACAATCAATTTCTTTGAAAGTTTCTTCCCTCTCGCCAAAAGGAGTATCATCCCAAATACTAAAATAAGTCCAAAAAAAGCAGGATCCAAAAACACACTCGTCATTCTTCCAAGATGGTCATCCCATCCAAAATACTTCAAACTTATCAAATCAAAAAACCAAAAATATTGTACCCACCCAAAAAATAACCCAGCAAACGACACCAAGATAAGGCTCCTGTAAATCAGAATTTTATTCTGAACTCTTTGACCATACAATCTGTTTACCACCACACCCAAACCCAAATAGCTTACTATTCTCACCAAATATAAAAAGCCAATTGCAAAATCATTCCAACTTAAGACCGAAAACCAAATCATACTTCCCCCAAAAAGAACAATCGCTATTAAAAAAAGCCTCATTAGCATGTCCTTACCAATATTTTTTAACCCAACAATAAAAATCAAACCAGTAACAAGATCTAAAGGATGAAGTTTAAAAGGAAAATTAACATACCTTTCCATAAACATCGCTGGCAACTGGCCAAAAGAAAATACCACAAACCAGACAAAAATCAGGCTCTTTAGCACACTTACTCCTTGTGTTCGTCTAAATATAGTCATATTAAAACAAAATGTTAGTTTTTAACATTTTGTATGACAAGCATAGTATTTCTATATATCAAACTCAAATTATAAAAAAATTGTCATTTTGTTTTGAGTTTGCTATATAAACTGCTCCATGCCAAAAAAGAATGTAAACTCATCATCACCGACAAAACAAAACCAGTTGTGCCATCACGAAAGCCTCTTAAAAAAATAAAATTGTGAAAAAACTTCAAAATCGGAAATAATACAAGCTTTCTCAAATTTGCTTTTTTAGCTTGAGCACGATTCTCCTGTGCGTGGACTTTTGCATAAGAACCAATCTTTTGTATCCACAAAGATAACGCATCATTAACCTCATGATAAATAACACTTCCAAGCTTTCCTGTATTCTCAATCTCCCAAAATTCATGCACTGCACGTATCCACTTTCCAGATTCTCTTCTTGCAAGCCTTAGTATCCACTGATTACTCCATTCCCCGCCACAAAGCACTTTACCATTAAAAACCATAATTCTTTTTATATAAAAGCCGTCCAATCTCGTTTTTGCATATACTTTAATAATTTCCCTTTTTAGCTCATCAGAAACTATCTCATCCGCGTCAACAAATAAAACCCAATCATGCCTTGCCTGTCTTAGCGCAAAATTTCTCTGCCCAGAAAAATCACCACCCAACTTTCTTTTAAACACTCTTGCCCCCAACCCTTCTGCTATTTTTTGCGTATTATCATTTGAATAATCATCAATCACAATTACCTCATCACACCAGGTTATACTTTCCAAACATTTCTTAATCTGTTTTTCTTCATTTTGAGAAAGAACAACTCCAGTAATATTTACCATTTCAAAATCTTACCCAAAATTCTACCATCAATGCCCATATTAAGCCGAAGTGTTTCTTAAAGTAATAAAACCTGCTTTGCTCAAAAATTTCCTTGCTTGTGCCCAAACTTTTTTTACCCGGTTCCCAATCATGCTTCACTATTACCTTCGGCTCATGATAAATCTTGTAGCCATGATCAACAATACGCTTACACAAATCATTTTCCTCAAAGTATAAAAAGAACTTCTCATCAAAACCACCAACTTCGAGAAACACATCACGCCTAACAATCAAACAAGCTCCGGCAATCAACTCCACCTCTCCCCATTTTTGCCCCAAATCATCCCTCTTAAAAATCTTAGCCAAAAATGACATTTCTTTAATTGCCAACAATGGAGTTAAAGTTTTTGTCCCAACCTGATTAATCTCAAACCCTTGCATATTAGTAAGTCTCGGACCAACTGCTACGACCCGCAGCCTTTTTAAAGCAGCAATCAACACCCGCACAGATCCCCTAGTCACAATCACATCAGGATTCATGATTAGAACATATTTTCGGTCCACAAAAGTTACACCCAAATTTACCCCTGCCCCGTAACCAATATTCGAAGAACTCTGAACAATCCTAACTTGCGGATAAACAACATTAAGTTTAATTTTTGTGTTGTTATTAACAACAACAATATCCTCCAAACCCTCTTTAATCAAGGCAATAATGCATTCTAGTAAATCTTTCCTCCCCTGGTAAAAAACAATTACTGCTGTTAATTCATGAAGTTGCATTTAATACTCTTTTTATATAAAAAAGCGAAACCGGAAGCATGATTATGCTCCCAATTACAGTTGCCCAGGCAGTACCGACAATTCCGTAACGGATTGTCAAAGGATAAACTGAAACAAACAACCCAACAATTCCGACCAGTGTAATTATTGTTACATATCTTTGTTTACCAAGCGCAAAAAGAGGGGAATAAGCAATACCCACAATCCCTCTTACAACTCCAAAAATCGTTAACACCCGAACAACTGGTATTGCCTCAGCCCATTTTTCACCAAGAAAAATTAAAACTATTTCATTTGCAAACAAATAAATCACTACCCCTGAAACCAAAACCAAAGTACTCACTACTACGGTTGTTTTCAAAAGAGCCCTCCCCAATCTTTGTCTATCATCTGCAATTTTTGCATAAACCGGAAAAGTCACTCTCCCAAAGACGTCTGAAAGCTCACTAATCGGCAGCGTCGATATTTTATACGCCATCTGATACATTCCTAGGCTATATTCACCCAAAACCCTTCCAATCACCATATCATCACCCTCACGAAATAAATAATTAAAAATTCCAGCACCAGTTACCCACTTCCCCCGATTCATTACTTTTTTGAATTCGTTAAATTTAAATTTAAACTTAGGCTTTGGATTAAGAATCAAATGTGTCAAAACAACTTCAGCAATCGCACCAATAATAAGTCCCCATACTAAACTATCCGCTCTATGTGTAGTTAACGCAAGAATAATTGCCGATCCAGAATCAAATGCAAAAACAGTCAAACGGAATCCAAATTCCTTATGAAATTCTAAATTCTTTTGAAATTTAACTACAGCCGGGTTGATAAAACCACGAATAAGAGGTACAAAGGCAACCAGTATTATTAAGTTTCTCGACTCAGGTGAATTAAAAAAGGCAGATATATAGTACGCTGAAAACAAAAGTGTCACAGATACAATAAATCCGCGAAAAATCGAAATAATCCATGCAGTATCAAGATAATAATCAATTTTCTTCTTTTTATCTTGAATAAGGATGATATTTACTCCAGTCTCAGTAAAAACCTCAAGAAGCGATAATACCAATGTTGCAATACCAAAAACTCCAAACTGGGCAGGGGATAGAATCCGTGCTAGTATTGCCACCCTAACAAATGCTATTCCCCTAGTTACTATCCTCAACCCCCCCATCCAACCCAAACCTTTTACTGCTTCTTTTGAATATCCCACACCTAAAGTATATCGTGTTCTTGCGACTAAACCAGAAATAAATCCTGCCATAACTGAAATATCAGCTCCAATCTGAATAAAAGGTGCCCATAAGGCTATCTTCCAATCAGTCACACTAGAGCGTATTTTATAAACTGACCAAAATCCATAAATTATTACAAATACAGTCAAAACAAAAGACCAAACCCAAGAATAATAACTAAACATCAAAAGCATAAATCCGGCAAAATACCTCAATATTACTAAAACCACTCTAATATTGTGCGACATGGAATTTATTCCATCCCATTTCCAAATACCTGACTCACCATCTCCTTTAGCATAATCAAAAAACTTCTTCATTGCAGAAAAATAAGAACTAGGTACCTCCCATTCCACTATTGCCTCCTCTACCCTCTTTATTTTCACGTTACTTTTCACGAGGGCATAATTAAACAAAGTATCCTCACCTGCTTTTGTAAGCTTTTCATCATATCCGCCAATACATTCCCAAATACTTTTTCGAAATGCGATAGATCGTCCAGAGGGTAAAAAAATATTTTGGTTAAACTTATTCTTAGTAACCCCAATAAACGGCATAAGCGCTTTTTGAAAGTAGCTCTTACCGGTCATTTTGTAATATCCTGCAACAACACCAACCTTCTTATTTAAAAAGGGTTTTGTGATTCGCTCCAACCAATACCTATCAGCCACACACCCACCATCAGTCTGAGCAATTATCCCACCCCTAGCCTTTTTGATTACATAATTTCTTCCACAAGCAATATTCCCCTTTTTAATGAAAAATCGAATATTCCAAAATTGCTTTTGGTAACTTTTTACTATGTTAGCAGTCCCATCTTTTGAACCACCATCAACAATCACAATCTCATCAGGCTTTTTTGTCTGCCCAATCAATGATTTCAAAAGCTTTGTAATGGATTCCTCCTCATTTAATACCGTAACAATAATCGATATCTTCATCCTGCTATTTTATTATTTCAAAACCACAAAAAATACCAGGGGTTTGTTATCAATCAACCACCTGGTACCAATTAGTGCTCGCACCAGGACTCGAACCTGGGACCTCACCGATGTGAACGGTGCGCTCTAACCAACTGAGCTATGCGAGCATTTTGTCATTCAGTTGGTCAAGCTTTGCTTAAGCAACTGAGCTATGCGAGCATTATATAATTCCTCTCAAATTTCTGCTATTTTACTTCTTTTTAAGCCAATTATGAAATTTTTTAAATGCGATTGCCCTCATTGAATACTTATTTTTCTCAGTCAATGACATTTGGGCAAACGTTTTTTTACTTCCTTCAGGAATAAAAATACTATCCCAACCAAACCCATTTGAGCCCTTTTCTTTTTTTGCGATTGTACCTTTTACCCTTCCCACAAATATTTTCTCAATAGCTTTATCTTTATACACAATTGTTACCTTTGCTTCTGCTCCTCTTGCACCATTTTTACCTATACATTTTATTAGTCCCTGATTCCCAATCGCTTTTGCAAAATCATTAATATATGTCCCAGGCAAACCATTTAATTGATCAAAACTTAAACTAACATCTTCAACAAAAACAGCTCTCTTTGTTTTCTCAAAATATGCCCTGGATTTTTTGGTTGCAACAATCACTGGATCAAGTGATTGAACTTCGTCTATTTCAAAATTCACACTTCCCACATCCACTCCCAAAATTTCACTCGCCTCTTTAACTTTGTTTAAATTTGTAGTTCCAAACAATACCTTTCGCATCACTTTTATTGTATAGTACTATAGTAAAATACTTTAATATATAATCTCTTGCATAATACTATTAATTCAAGTAAGAGGAGTATATTGTCAATTGGAAAAATGACTACTGACAAACTACAAAAATTCAAAGAGGATTTTTTTCTTACACTCCGTGATCCAAAATTAGGGAAAGACCGAATTAAAAAAGCACTCTCGAATCCAGAACAAAACTTACATCAATACCTTGCTCTCTGGCTTGCGATCAGCAAAGAAAGCCAATTTGTATATCCCAGCCAAGGTCTACTTTTTACACCTTATGACTACCTCACTTATTCATCTCTACAAATGCTTCCACAGGAAACACTTGTTAAAACTCTTCGTCTCCGTCGTTTTTTTCTCGAAATGTTTAATCACCCCTACCGACTCCATTACCTTGCCATAGCTAATCGTCAAAAATTCATTCCCCCTCCCCAACTCAAATCGCCAGTTTTTTCCCATGCAGCAAAAAGTGGTATTTCACTTTCTATTGGTGATCTGGGAGTCAATGTCACAGGATCTGATAAGCCACGCACAAGTCGTACCGAACGCTACGCCCAAGGGCCTTTTATAAAACTGGGAAAATACGCTCGTAGTGTATTTGTAGGTTCAAGTTCTCCTGATGTCTGGAATTCTGCTCCTGCCATTGCAACCATGGCAGCCTCACACTGTCTCACAGCAATTCCCAGAAATGGCACTACTAGCAGTGTTCAAAGACAAGCTGATCTTGCCCATGAAACCTTTACCTGGCTCAAAAATATTGCCAATGAGATTCTTTCAAAAAGAACCGATAAAGCAAAAGTGATAAAACTCTGGCAACACAACGTCATGGGTACTCTTGAAGCCAACCCTGAAAAAGCATTTGTCCGAGCCAAAGCACTCTATCAAGCAGGTGTTCGTACCTTTCGTGTTTATTCTCCCGAACCAGGCATTGAGCCAATTACCACAACCCTAGCACTTAGAAAAAAATACCAAAATAAAATTGAAATCTTCACCGGTCAAATCACAGATGTTGCACAAGCACAAAAAGCCGAAAGTGCTGGAGCCAATGGCATTTTTATCGGTATAGGCGGCGGCGGACGCTGTATTACTGGTGTAAGAAGTGGATCTGTCATTAACTGGCCAGAGCTTGTGTGGAATCTACGTGGTCAAATTAAAATCCCAGTCATTGTTGAAGGTGGAGCTTCAGACCACGTTGCTGTATCTCTTCTGCTTGGTGCCTCTGCAATCAGCGTATCGCGTGCTGTTTCAGGAGGCACCCTTGAATCACCCGGCGGGGCACTGTACTGTGTTGGCAAGAGTGGAAAGCTTTTTAAGCCATATGGTGGTGAAGCCTCTGCCCGAACAAAATATCTTGATGGAAAACTTCTCCCGTTTAATATTCCCTCTTTTGTTGAAGGTGAAACTACAAGTGCTGAAATGAGTTATGTTAAACATCTTTACCCCACCCTAACCTACAACCTCCACTATCTTTTTGAAGACGCCATTTTGGCAATGGTCTTTCGCAATGCCAACTCAATATCCGAACTTCACTCAATAAATCCCTCACCTTTAAGGCGCAGTACTAGTTTCGATTTTTTTCAAAGAAATACACACTAACTATTGTATTCAGAGTCAGACCCTGTATTATTTTTAAGACTTCCAAGTGGATCTCAATTATCTATATAATGCACTATGTTAATAAAAAAATTAGGTAGCTTTTTTCTTGAAACAATACAAGTAATTGTTTTTGCAGTATCCATCTTCCTTTTTGTCTACCTTCTCATCTTGCAACCCCACAAAATTAAAGGTGCCTCAATGGAACCAAACTTCCATGACGGTCAATATCTTCTTACCGACAAGCTTTCATATCGCCTCGACAATCCACACCCAGGTGATGTTATCGTATTTAAAGCCCCGCCTAGTTTTAAAGAAGAATTTATAAAACGCATCATTGCCCAACCCGAAGATACCGTTAAACTCGAACAAAATCACCTCTACGTAAACAATACTCTTAAAACCGAAAACTATATTCCTTCAAGTTTCTATACTTACAATGGAATTGCTCTTACCGAAGGTCAAACCCTCACATTGGGCACAAATGAATATTTTGTCATGGGTGACAATCGTGAACATTCTTTTGACTCTCGTCATTTTGGCATTGTTGAACGCTCAAAAATTACTGGCAAGGCTTGGTTCATCTATTGGCCACCTTCTGATATTGGAATTGTTCCCAAAGCCGAAGAATATTAAAATCTTATCCTTTATCTACCAGTGAGCCATACATTTTCTGAAGCTTATTTTCTGTTTCCTCGAGTGTTCCCTTAAATATAAATGTTATTTTAGTTTGACTTCTTGATCTAACCAATTTCACTGTTGTTGTTTTACCGTTTGATTCCTCAGTATTAATATCTCCTAAAAATACTTTTTCTAAATCGTTCTGAATCCGATCAATATCCTCAGAAACAATATGTATATCAGAAACTCTGGCTTTTGGTTTAGGAGCTTGCTGACTTTGAGCTTTCATTCTTCTGGCCAACTCTTCAGCTCTTCTTACTGAACCAGATTCCCTCAAAATAATTTTGTATGCTTCAACCATTAAAGTTGGATCGTCAACTGACGCCAAGGCTCTTGCGTGACCTTCAGAAATAAGTCCAGACAACAATCCATCCTTAAGTGCATCTGGAAGAGACAGCAGTCGCATTGAATTACTCACATAAGCAACTGATTTACCAATTCTTACTGCAATCTCGCTGGTCGTTAAACCAAACTCATTCATTAGTCGCTCAAATCCAGTTGCACGATCAAGTGGATTAAGATCAACTCTTTGCACATTTTCCACAAGTGCCATTTCAAGCATTCCTTTAGGTGAAGTTTCACGAATCAAAGCTGGTACATGAGTCATACCTGCAAGTTTAGATGCTCTCCAGCGTCTCTCTCCCGCAATAATTTGAAAACCAGCAGGAGTTTTTGCAATTACAAGAGGTTCAAGAATGCCATGCTCTTTAATAGAATCAACAAGATCAACCAAACTCTCAGGTGTTATCGCCCCTCTGGGCTGAAGCGGGTTAGGCTGAAGCTCATTAACCGCGATTTGAATTACTTCTTCTGCCATTTTTTATTTATTTAAAATAGAGACGTTTTTCTTGCTTAATTTTTTGCCAAATTTAACTATTCCTTCCAATACAGAATACAATGTGTGATCTCTTCCCACCTTAACTCCAGACCCAGCATGTAATACTGTTCCTCTTTGACGAACCAAAACCATTCCAGGAGTTACTTTTTGACCATCTGCTACCTTAAGCCCCAATCTTTTACCCGACGGACGTTTATGCTGAGCTGTTTTTCCACCTTGTTTTTTATGAGCCATTGCAATTTACAATATAAGATATGTTTTCACACTTGTCAATATAGTAGTTAAATATAGTGTGACACACAATGTATCTGTCTTAAAAACTTATCTTTTCTACTTGAAGACGTGTATACTCTGGTCTAAATCCTCTTTTTCTTCGATATCTACTTTTTGATTTATAAACACTTGAGTGAATCTTTTTACCCTTTTCATCCTCCAAAACCTTAAACACAACCTTAGCACCTTCAACAATTGGAGTACCCACCTTACAAGTTTCATCGTCGCAAACTAACAAAACCTCG
>Ga0208375_1003097_pt1 | contig 14645 bp, 5 predicted proteins | sample RifOxyD1_FD_184038 | JGI IMG/M metagenome (GOLD analysis project Ga0208375, IMG submission 184038) | Soil microbial communities from Rifle, Colorado - Rifle Oxygen_injection D1 (SPAdes) | ecosystem: Environmental > Terrestrial > Deep subsurface > Rock core/Sediment | place: Rifle, Colorado... | reverse complement strand
GAATTAGATATTTTAAAACAAATTGATCAACTTGAAGTTCATTATCTTTCAAATCCTGACGGCGTTGTTTATTTTGCTCTTTTGTCAGATTGGGCAGATGCAGATAACGAAACGCTCCTGACCGACGTTTCGCTGCTAAATATTGCTTTTTCGAAAATCAAAAGATTAAATATAAAATATGGTAAAGTGAATAATGGAGAAGATCGCTTTTTTATTTTTCATCGCAAACGAATATGGAACGAATCTGAAAATAAATGGATGGGGTGGGAGCGCAAGAGAGGTAAAATCCATGAATTTAATCGTCTTCTACGAGGAGCAAAAGATACTTCATTTCATGATTTTGCCGACAATTATTCACAGATCCCCATAAACGTCCGCTATGTAGTAACTCTTGATGCAGATACAAAACTTCCAAAAGGTGCTTTAAATAAACTAGTGGGGACTTTAGCTCATCCCCTCAATCAAGCTTGCTTTGATAATAATACTAATTGTGTGACGGAGGGTTATGGAATTTTACAACCAAGAATTACCTCTGCCCTTCCGACAACCCGTGATAGTACAGTTTTTCAGCGGCTATATGCAGGATCTTGCGGTATTGACCCTTATACATCAGTCAGCTCGGATGTGTATCAGGATCTCTTCAGGGAGGGTAGTTACACAGGCAAGGGTATTTATGATATTGATGTTTTTGAACGGGCATTGAAAGGAAGAATTCCTGAAAATCGAATTTTAAGTCATGACCTTTTTGAGGGTATTTTTGCGCGATGTGGACTTCTTAGCGATGTGGAATTTTTCGAAGATTACCCTTCCCATAGTGAGGTTGCGCAGTCACGAATCCATCGTTGGACTAGAGGCGATTGGCAACTCCTTCCTTGGATACTAGGCAGAGAAGGGGGAAATATTTCTCTCATCAGTCGATGGAAAATGTTTGATAATCTTCGCCGTTCATTAACACCTCCGATAACATTGTTCCTATTGATCTTAATTTTTTCAATGCCAAGTTCAACCACCCTACCTTGGGTTTTGCTTATTTTAATCAATATTGGATTACCCTCATTTTATCCTTTTTTCCTGAAACTAATTTCAATTAATAATAAAAACCCGTTGAAACAGCAATTTCTCGTTTTGCTTGGATTCTTAAATTTAAGTTTGGGGCGATTTTTTTTGAATATCGTATTTATCCCTCATCACGCAGGGATTTACCTGGATGCAATCGGGCGAACACTTTATAGATTAATAATTACAAAGCATAAACTGCTTGAGTGGACTACAGCGGCACAGGCTACTGCCCTTGCAAGCCTTACCTTGGGAAGTTTTATATATAGCATGATCAAAGTCCAAATTTTTTCAATAATTCTCTTGATTTTAATTTTCAACTTGAATTTTAATAATTTTTTTCTTACCTCGAGTGTGGTGTTATTTTGGTTAATCAGCCCATTTATCGCCTGGCAAATTAGCATTCCCGCATCAATTAATAAAGCTGCGAAGGCTTTACCCAAAAATGATGTAATTTTATTGCGGGACTCTGCTCGAAAAATATGGCGTTTTTTTGCAACTTTTGTAACTGCAGAAGAACATTTTCTTCCTCCTGATAATTTTCAAGAAAATCCAAGTCCCGTTGTTGCTCATAGAAGTTCTCCCACCAACTTTGGCCTTTATCTTCTATCCATTATGGCAGCTCGTGATTTTGGCTGGATTGGGATTTTGGAAATGGTTGAACGTCTTGAAATTACCCTTGATAATATGCTCAAGCTTCCGCGATACAATGGCCATTTTTATAATTGGTATGAAACAACAACTTTACAGGCTTTGGAACCACGATATGTATCGTCCGTGGATAATGGCAATTTGGCAGGCCACCTTCTAACCTTAGCGCAAGGTTGTGAGGAGATGCTTAAAAAACCTGTAACTTCAACAAATATTTTGACTGGCACCCTAGATACATTCAGACTTTTTAAATATTCCTTGTCTCATCTTCCAGATGATAAAAGAACATTGACCGTTGACCGAGAACATGTTTTTTTAGTCGTCTTGGAATTTGAAACACTGCTAATAACATTTTCCGATCAAATATTTGATAAAGATTTTTTTTGGAATCAGCTTTTAATCAAGGCAGAAGCCTTGGTGGACGTAGTACGGACATTTATATTAGAGAGGGGCGATAATGAAAATAATGAAATTTTACATTGGGCACAATTAATCAATCATGAAGTGAAAGGTCACGAGCGGGCATATCGACAGCTCATCCCTTGGGATATTTATGCAAATTTACCGGAGATGATTAATTTTGAGGAAAAAAGTCATTTTTCTGCAAAAATTCCCCTGGGTCAATTATCTTTACGATGCGCTGAGTGTGCGGCCCAACTTAGACGGATGAAAAACACATTTCCTTCAATTCATACCCAACCCATTCTTTTGGCATTGGAACTTTCCGCAACAAATTGCAACAATATCTCAAATAAATTAACAGAAATTGCATCAACTTGTCGTCAAATTATCAATGAAATGAATTTTAATCTACTTTATGACAAGGAAAGAAAACTTTTCTCAATTGGTCTTCGAGTTTCAGAAAATTTACTTGATACTAATCATTATGATTTGTTTGCATCTGAGGCAAGACTTCTGAGTTTTGTAGCAATCGCCAAAAATGATGTAGATGTTTCCCATTGGTTTCGTTTAAATCGTGCACTTGTTTCTGTAAAAAAAGGAGCTGCACTTGCATCGTGGTCTGGTTCTATGTTTGAGTACATTATGCCCTCGCTCGTTATGAATACTCCCCATGCTAGCTTGCTGGAACAAACAAATCGTCTTGTGGTTGAAAATCAGATTAATTATGCACAACAAAAATCAATACCATGGGGTATATCTGAATCGGCATATAATATGCGTGACATTCATTTCACATATCAATATTCAAACTTTGGAATTCCTGCCCTGGGCCTCAAACATGGTCTTGCCAAGGATCTGGTCATTGCCCCCTATGCGACATTCTTGGCGGCGATGATTAATCCAATTGAAGCAATAAAAAATTTAAAGCAAATTCAAGCATTAAATGGTGAAGGGGTTTATGGATTTTATGAATCATTAGACTTTACCAAAGAACGACTCCCTGAAGATACCCAGATGGCAATTGTTAAAACATATATGGCTCATCATCAGGGAATGTCATTAATCTCAATTGCCAATGTTCTTTTTGATAATTTATTTTGCAAACGATTCCACAAGGAACCTATCATCAAAGCTTGTGAACTTCTCTTGCAAGAGAGAGTGCCAACTGATGTTTTAACAACAAAATTCAGAGATAATCATGCTGAAGTAGAATATCCGAGCAATAATAATGAAACTATCGAGCGGCATTACTACACACCTAACACTTCTGTGCCACGCACTCATCTTCTTTCAAATAATCAATATGTCGTTATGTTGACTACGTCTGGTTCTGGATATAGTCATTTTCAGAATATTTCAGTTACCCGTTGGCGTGAAGATGTTACGCTCGATGGTTTTGGAAGTTATATATATTTTCGTGATGTTAATTCACAAAAAATATGGTCTGCAGGATATCAACCGACTTGTGCACAACCAGAAAGTTATGAAGTCATTTATACCGAAGATCGTGCATGTATTACAAGAGTTGATAATAAAATTACATCTCGCTTGGAAGTTTTTATATCACCAGAAGATAATGCCGAGATCAGGCGTGTGACTCTTACTAATAACGGATCAAATGTTCGAGAGGTTGAAATAACTTCATATGCTGAGGTCGTTTTAAATACGCAACAAGCAGATGCTGCCCATCCTTGTTTTTCCAATCTTTTTGTCCAAACTGAATATTGCGCTGATGTCGGTTGTTTAATTGCCACACGTCGTCCACGTTCCAACAACGATGAAAGTCTATGGATGGCCCATGTCATCACTGCAGATATAAATTTTATTGGTGATATTGAATATGAGACGGATCGAGCACGTTTTATTGGTAGAGGTCGAAGTCTTCGCAATCCAGTTTCAATTGTAGATGGAAAACCTTTATCTAATACAGTAGGTGCAGTTTTAGACCCAATAATAAGTCTTAGAAAACGTGTTGTCATTCAACCGGGCACAACAGTATATATTACATTTTCTACAATTATCAGTTCCACCCGGGAAGATGTGTTGCGTTTAGCGGATAAGTATCGTGATATTGCTACTCTTAAACGAGCTTCCAACCTGGTATGGATTCAAGCTAAGGTAGTACTTCACTATTTGGGAATCAGTCCAGATGAGGCTAATTTATTTCAACAACTTGCCAATAGATGTCTATATATGGATACATCACTACGTCCTGCCAGCGAGTTGCTTAAACACAATATGCTGAGCATCAACTATTTATGGCAACATGGAATATCAGGTGATAACCCTATCGTTTTAGTGAGAATTGATGATATCGAAAATAAAGGTAGTATTCAGCAACTCCTTCGAGCCCATGAATATTGGGGGACAAAACAGCTCAACGTTGATTTAGTTATATTGGTTGAAAGTACTAATTCATATTATCATGGTCTTTTTGAATATCTAAAAAACATGGTTCGTGAAAATTTTGATACACTTGGTTCATATCTTCCAAAATCAAAAGGAAAGATTTATATTTTACGTGCAGATGTAATATCCACCCAAGATCAGAATCTTTTGAAATCAGCTGCCAGAGCAGTTCTAGTGGCAGGTCAGGGTAGCCTTTTTGAACAAGTAAAACGAATTAAAACTAAAATTAATCAAAAAAATAAAAGAACTACAATTTTTCAATTAAAAGATAAATATTTACTTCATAATATTTCTGTTCCCAAGCTTGAGTTTTTCAATAGCCTGGGTGGATTTGCTTCAGAAGGCACAGAATATGTAATCTGTCTCGGAAGTGGGCAAAAAACCCCTGCACCATGGATTAACGTTATTGCTAATCCAAAATTTGGATTTTATGTTTCTGAAAGCGGGGCTGGTTCTACATGGTCAATAAACAGCAGGGAAAATCAAATTACCCCATGGTCCAACGACTCAGTATGCGATCCTACGGGAGAATGCTTTTATATTCACGATATTGATTCAGGGCATGTCTGGAGCCCAACAGCTGCACCTATTCGTATTGAAGAGATGAAATATGTAATATATCATGGCCAGGGTTACAGTCGCTTTGAATTGATATATCAAGGTCTAAAAACTTCGCTTACTCAATTTGTTCATTGGAGTGAACCTGTAAAGATTTCAAAAATGGTTATAAAAAATTATACAAATAGAAGAAGAACGCTTTCAGTCTATGGTTACATAGAATGGGTACATGGCTTTTCAAGATCCTCAAATGCTCCTTATATTGTAACAGAAATGGATGATGTTACCCAGGCAATATTTTCTTTTAATCCTTCGAATGCGGAATTTGGAAAAAGAATATCGTTTGCAACCTTTGTCGGTGGTAATGATTCATTTACTTGTGACCGAACAGAATTCATAGGTAGAAACGGGACCGGGGAAAAACCTACGGCAATTGTTAATAAAAATATTCTTTTAAAAAAATCCGGAGTGGGGCTGGACCCTTGTGCAGCCTTGCAAAAAAAAGTTGTAATCGAAGCAGGTCAGGAACTGACAATTATTTTTCTTCTAGGACAAACCGACAGTAGAGAAAATTCTCAAGCATTGATCAAAAAGATTGATTTAGAAAATTGCGACAGGGCACTTTACGATGTTAAAGAGCAATGGAATAAAATACTAGGAAAGATACAAGTTGAAACGCCTGATGTTTCTATGAATATTATGCTAAACAGGTGGCTACTTTATCAGACGACGGTTTGTCGTTTATGGGCCCGTGGTGCTTTCTATCAATCAGGTGGAGCTTACGGTTTCAGAGATCAACTGCAGGATTCTATGGCTCTTACCTGGGCAAAGCCTGAACTGACAAGAGCACAGATTCAAAGAGCTTCATCTCGGCAATTTAGTGAAGGGGATGTCCAGCATTGGTGGCATTCTCCATCGGGAAAAGGAGTACGAACTCATTATTCCGACGATCTGCTTTGGCTACCCTTTGTGGTATCACATTATATTGCTGTAACCAATGACCTTTCAATTTTAGATGAACGTTCTCCATTTTTACTAGGTCCGCTTTTATCAAAAGAACAAGAGGATGTTTATTTTACACCGGAAGTTGGCACTGAAGCTGAGTCAATTTATGAACATTGTGCCCGTGCTCTCGATAAAAGCCTGAGCGTCGGTGAACACGGTCTGCCTTTGATAAAAGGTGGAGACTGGAATGATGGAATGAATCGTGTAGGTGCTAAAGGATCGGGTGAGAGTGTGTGGCTAGCATGGTTTTTACAGGCCAATTTAAATTCATTTTCAAAAATAGCACGAGATCGTGGAGAATTAGCAAGATCTTCTAATTGGACTATAAAATCACAACAACTCAAAACTGCGGTGGAAAAAGACGGTTGGGATGGTGCTTGGTATCGCCGTGCATATTTTGACGATGGAACACCACTTGGTTCCTCATTAAATAGTGAGTGTCAAATTGATTCAATTGCCCAGACATGGGGAGTAATTTCAAAAATGGCAGATAGGTCTCGTGCCCTGTTGGCCATGGATTCTGTCGAAAAGTTGCTAATCAATGCAAATAATAAAATGGCACTATTGCTGACCCCTCCCTTTGATAAAACCCTGCTTGATCCTGGTTATATAAAAGGTTACCTCCCGGGAATCAGAGAAAATGGTGGACAATATTCTCATGCGGCGATTTGGTGTATATTAGCCTATGCAGGGCTCGGTAAAGGACAAAAGGCAGTTGAAATTTTTTCAATGTTAAACCCAATAAATCATAGTTCAAATCGTGCAGAGGCATTTCGTTACAAAGTTGAACCATATGTTATAGCGGCAGATGTTTATTCTCAAAAACCTCATGTAGGTCGGGGTGGATGGACGTGGTATACAGGCTCGTCAGCATGGTTATATCGCGTTGGTATTGAAACAATTTTAGGATTTAAACTTACTGGAAGCAACTTAGAGATCATTCCTCAAATTCATCCTGAGTGGAAGAAATATAAGATTTACTACATATTTGGCCAAACTCAATATGAAATTGAAGTACTCAATCCCAAAGGCCTGGAAAATGGATTATCAAAAATAATATTGGATGGAAAAATTTTTGAAGCAGGTCAATCTATTATTAATTTAGTGGATGATAAAATTAATCATAAGATTGTGGTGGAATTGGATTTCACAGAAGAAAACCTCTAGGGGCAAAATTGACGATTCTCCAACATCCGAACCAAAATAAATGCTTCGACATTATGTTCAACTAGTTGATTTTTATAAGATCAATGCGTAGAATAAAAAGATTATATGGTGCATTGCAGCCAGCGTTGTTTTGAATTATTATGCAGCTACTTAACACAAACTGTGTTTCCACACAAAACGAGACACTATTTTAAAAGGAGTACTTATGAAAAACTTTCTATTAGCAATGTCTATTGTTCTTATCAACATGCATGCCTATGCTGCCGCAGACAAAGTAGTCAGCGTTGAATTTCAAGTCTGTAGCTTCAATCAGTCACTCATTTGTGCGCTTGTCTATCATGAGATAGATGCGAGGGGAGCTGTCAAAAATTACCATGGTGAAGAAATGGGAATAAAAACTTCTTCCGAAGCAGTTACTGAAAAAATACGCTCAAGTTTAATGGATACGGGCCGCTCGCTCGCTAGGAATGTCCTGGGCGAAGTTTCGAAAGTCAGTGACATGTATGGACATAGAACTCACTACCAACTAGAAGTCACTGGCTTTGAAGTGAGAGGGGATGTTCCTACTCCACGTGGAATCTAGATGTCAGTAATCTTGAGGTAATCCCTGACCTTGAGTTCATCATCATAATAAGTAAGTAATGAAGTTGGAAGGTTTTTAATTATTGGCCTTTCAACTTCTATACAAAATACTAGATGGTTTACTTTCAAACGCATCTATGTTGAAACATTTTATTGCTAGAAAATGATTCTTGAAAGCAAACTTTTTATAATTTTAATAGTTGTGTGTAAAATAACACTCTAATTCAAAACCAACTTCCATTTGGAAGGAGTTTATACCAGTAATAACAAATATTTGGGACTCAATAATGAACATGAATTAATTTAATGTTGGGGATTTCTTCATAAGCTGTGTGTATAAACCATATACTCAAACAAAGTTGAAACTTTTATAAAACTCGTTAATATCGGAATTCAAGAAATGGAAAGAAAGGAATTTTTTAAGGGATTTTCCATGCTGCTTGCGGATTCGTATGGCACTTATTGACTATAGAACTATTGTCACCAAGTCTTACATTTTAAAGCTAAAAACTAAAATTTTAGCTGATGATATTGTTACAGGAGGGGCGGCATTAACTTTTTTTCTCATTCTCTCTATTTTTCCCACAATGATTTTTCTATTAGCTCTCCTTCCTTATCTACCGATCCAAAATTTAGATCAATCGATCATGAAGATAATATTTCAGGTCTTACCAAATGAAGCGGCTGCGATGTTCTCTGAATCCATCCATAAGTTGACTTCAGATCAGGACCTGAAATTAATTTCTTTCGGTTTTTTTGCAACTATTTGGGCATCTTCCAGCGGTATGTCGGGAATAATACGACAGCTCAATAAGATATATGATGTCAAGGTGGCAAGGCCACTATGGAAGAGCCAAGGCGTTGCGATTTTAATGACCATCATATTTTTTCCCTTTACGATTTTAGCCATGAGCTTAATTGCTTTGGGAAAAAATTTACAAGAAGGCCTGGCTCATTTTTTTGGTTATCACAAACCAATGCCACTTGTCTTTGAAATTACGAGGTTTAGTATCGCGATATTTTTTCTATTGATGGGGTTATCTTGCATCTACTACTATGCCCCTAGCGTGAAGCAGAAATTCAAACTGATTACTGTCGGAAGTGTGGTTGCCGTTTTGTTATTTATCGTGGCATCGCTAGGATTTCGTTTTTATGTGGAAAATTTTACCAATTACTCAGCGATGTATGGGAGCATCGGTACAGTAATTGTTTTAATGCTTAGTCTTTATATCACGGGAATCGCTCTATTATTCGGCGCTGAAATTAACGTGACCCTCGCGGCTTATCAGTTTGATCGAAAGCATGAGGAAGAAGAGCTTGCATCTAAATGAAACTGTCATCAACTCTTGTACTATGGCTCTTGCTTTTTGCTACAGTCGCAAATTCTGCTGATTTTAAAGTCTGTGAAAATATCACGTTAAAGGATGGCAGTATTGATCTTAATAAAAATGAAAAAGTTCTTGTGTGCGATTTAGACAAGGGATCGGAGGGCTGGAGAGACATTCCTCTCCTTCAATCGCAGTTATACTTAAGGGCGATACTTCACAACTCAGGATATTTTAACGCCAAGTTCGAAGAAAATGCAGGTCAACTTTCCATTTGGCGTGGCCCGATAACCAAAATAACTGCACTTGACAATGTTGGAGACAAGCACGTTCTTGATACGACAAAAATAAGACATATCATAGGTCAGCCGTTGACCCCGGATAAATTAAATGATGTTGAGGCATGGGCCAATACCGAAGTCAGAAGCCGAGGTTATGCTTGCCCTGAGCTGAATGTCGAAGCCTACGCCTGGAATGGTAATGTATTGATAAAAACAAAGGTGTCAGGCAAGAAAAAGTTTGGCGAACTCAATGCAGATGGTATGGAAGGATTGAATCCCAAGGTCCTTGAGAGATATCGCCCATTTGAGATAGGTGATGACTACGATATTCGAAAGACAAAAATAATGACAGATCGTTTGATGAGTGACGGTCTTTTTCAGAGTGCATTTTTTGAAACTCAATGTGATAAAGATGCGGCTATACTTAATTTGAAAACTTCGGTAGGTAAGTCAAAAATTTTCAGATTTGGTATCGGTGCGTCTACTGAAGAGATTCCATTTTCTAATATTTCTTTTAGAAATGCCAGACTTGATAATGAAGCATCATTGTTTACTTCATCGTTTCATGCATCGCCTCGTCTGATAAGTTTAGCAGCAGAGTCTGAACTTTACTGGTTTCCTGTTTGGAATAAAATGTATTTTGGACCTAGGATTAAAATTGCCAGAGAAATTGAAAAATCTTACCAGACCGACTCAAGTAAAATAGGCACCGACATTGGGTATAGATGGGATTTTGGGAATTCGAGATTTTCGACTACAGTGGGCCCCAGTCTAAGCAAAGTGAAAACAACTAGAGGACTCGGTCCTGATACAAGTTATCCCACTTTAGATGCTTCAGTAGTCGCAATGGACCATCGTTATGAATCTCAAGTTTGGCAACAGTATGACGGATGGGTTGCGAGCATTTTATTTCGAGGCCAACGAAAGGGTATCGATTCTCAAATTGATATGAATCGATACGAATTGAATTACAAATATCTGTGGAATATCGGCGCATACTCGCCACCACTTTTTGTACTAGGCGTGCGTATTCAGGGAATCATTGTTGATACTATTGAACCCAATAGTGAAAGTAGCACTTCACTTATTCCAATAGAGGATCGAATTTTCGTGGGTGGCAATGACAACTTAAGAGGCTTCCCAAGAAAAAGCATAAATAACGGAGGTAAAGGTTACTTAAGTTTTGTAACTTTAGGTCTTGAGCTTAGACTTATTGAGGAGCTTCCCTACCATATTCAGCCATTTCTCCTTTGGGATATTGCTCAATTAGGTAAAAAACGCTACACTCTGGATCCTGCCATTTTCATTTCCGAAGGTTTCGGTATGAGATGGCAATCTCCAATCGGGACGCTACGAGGGTCGTTTGCCAGGGGAAGAATCAATAACCAAGATAATATAACAGAGACCTATCCAGAACAATGGGTGTTATTCCTAAGTTTAGGACAGGAGTTCTGATCATGAAAATCTTTAAAAATGTCGCTTTAGCATTATTTTCGATCATCCTCTTTTTAACAATTGTGATAGGAGGAAGTATTTTTTGGGCAACAAGAAACCCGCAGCAAGCTTGGAAAATAGTTGAGCAACATATACTACCGGAAGATATGTTCATTACCTGGAAGGAAATTGAGCTTCATACAAAGCATTTGGGAGGTCTCAATTATCATTTTGAATTCAAAGTCGAAAAACTTCATCTTAAAAAAAAAGAACCACTTACAGATTTTCCAGTGGACTCCATTCAACTGGAATTTTCAATTCTTCCCTTTGTGGACACACAAAGGGTCGTTGTCCAAAGATTTGTATTTAAATCCACTAGGTCTTTGATGTTGAAACTAGGTTCAAGCAAAAATGAGCAGGCCCAAAATCCATTTCAAAACACGCAGAAGATCTTCAAGACTTTTAATCAATTCAAAAGAAATTTCAATCTTCAATATGTGGATATTCAATTAAAAGAGTTAATACTGGAACAATCGGATAATGCATCTAAGTCAATGTCATTAGTTGCAAATATGAATATGAAAAAGATGCCAAGATCCATGGATATTAAGTTTTCTCTTAAGTCAGCAAGCGATCAAACAATGATTGCTACCGGCAATATCGCATCACTCAATTCAAGTGGTAACGGACTACTTTTTAAGGGTGAAGTTAAAGGCGAAAGTTTAGGAACTCAAGTAAACCAAAAAGTTGAAATAAAATTATCAAGTGAATCTGTGATGGGATTTTTTAGCGGATCTGTTTATTATAAAACGGCAAAGACTGATATTAAAGCAAGTACTGCTACCGAATTGAAAATGAATTCAAAGGCAATTAACATTGATTTGAAAGTTCAGCCTATTAAGGGAGTCTCGAACCATTTGGCATCATTGCGTTCGCTTTCGGCCCGTTTTAAATCTGAGTTTGTTGCTAATAGACCTTGGATGGAAAATCCAAGCTATGTGTCGGTTACTGCACCAATAGATATATTTTTTTTCGAAGCGAAATTAAAGGAGCAGTTAGAGCGAGAATGTGCATGTCTCTTGCACAACGAGACAATCCTACAAGTGGATGGGAAGATTTGGTTATCAAAATTAGTGACAAGGAACACTCGGAAAAATAAAGTGGGTGACTTCACCGCTCATATTCAAAGTCTAAGTAATAAGCTCTTCACATTGAAAGCAGGAGCTCGCCTCGAAATCGAAAAACTGCAAAATAATTACTTTTTTATTCCATATCTTGACGTAGATTTACAAGTCTCCCATTTTTTGAAATTGGCCAAGATTTTAGCAAAAAAGGGAGTCTTAATCCCAGCTCCGCTTGATATTTTGGATGGAACGATCAGTTTAAAGGTTAACGGACCGGTTAAGTGGTCTTCAATAAGTTATTCTTTCCCTCTTCAGGCAACGGTCAAATTGTCATCGAGTAATCAGTTTGTTGATCTGCAGGTGGACTCCGATTTTGAGTTGAGCTCAAATTTCAAATCTGCACAGATCGCTACTGACGTTATGATCAACAAATTACAACTTGAACTTCCTCCGCTCACGCCAACACAGGGTAAACCACGAATCATAATTGACAATCGAATTCTAAGAAAAGCACAACTGCTTAGGAAATGCAGTGGTTTCAAAATAACTTTGAGCTATCAAATTCATACAAAAGTGCCCGATGCCATTCGTCTTCTGTCGAAATACTTTAAACCCTATTTGCCTCTAAGCCTCAATATCCAGCACTCTGCAAATAAGGAAAATTCTGGATTTATCCGTATCGGTGCTTTTGATATTGTTTATTTGCGAAGGAAAGTGCATGTCGAAAGGATGTCCATAGATTTAACAGATGTTGATAAAAAGATATTTATCGTTGATGGACGTTTGAGCATTAAACAGACACAATATACTATTTTCATCGACGTAAAGGGTCAGGCAAGCCAGCCAGACATTTTGCTAAGTAGCGTTCCATATCTTTCAAGGTCTGAAATCATATCAGTACTTTTGTACAATAGAACAAGAAACCAACTTGCTAGTTCTGATGTAGCAACGGTCGGTCATGTGGGTGCGGCGATTGCAGATAATGCCATCGGACTGTTTGGTATTTGGGCCTTTGCTGCAACACCTATCAAAAGCTTTTCATATAATTCAGCCACCAGAATTTATACTGCGACGATTGAATTAGCGGATGGAGTATCAACTAGTATCGGTAGTAACTGGGAAGAAGAATATCAAGTAGCATTAAGTAAGCGTGTTTCGCGCAGATGGACAATTACTGCCGCCTGGTTGCCAGCTGGCGTAGGAAAAAATGAACAGACCAATCTTGTTTTGCAATGGGAGAAGCGTTTCTAGGGTTTTATTTGCAACTAAAAGCGATGAAATAAGGAGCACCGAAGTTTTCCTTATTTTTTTCTATTGGTGCTCGCCAAGGCACAGTCGAAGAACACAACTAAATTAGGCCTACGATTATCCCATCCAGTGGCAGGAACCTTCGCTTGATTTAGCTGACTGTGCGATGATTTTAGGGGTTAATTAATTTGCTATTGAGTATCCCCTGTTTCATAACATTGCATTGGAAATTTCGTTTTAGCCCCATGTCAATTCTCTAACAGATAATTTAAAAACATGTGGAATAATGCTTCAATTTATTCAATGCCGTCACGATATTTTGTAATGAATTCGTTAATATCTTGGTTTATTTCTCTGGTGATAATATGTTCAACGCCTAGATACAAATGAGATGTCAAATTACACCCACCATTTTTTAATAATTCGTTAGAAATATCCCAACGCTTTATTGGATAATCTCCAAAAAGCTCAAAAATTAATTCTTCGTCTTCAATTTCATAACCATCTCTGTAAGGTACCGAATCATTTTCATCTTGATCACCAAGATAATAAAAAGTAGGGACCTTGGCATATTCGCTTCGATTAAATTTTATCCCTGCAATGGTCTCCAAATCATTTATACCTATTGGGTATCTTAATTTTTCCCCTCTAAATGTTTCATGAGGAATTATCGGCCATCCTCCAGGAGAACCAAAAATAGCTGCCTTAATATGCTCTGGATGTAGTATCGAGAAACGATTTGTAAACATCGCTGAAGCAGAAAATCCCATCATTAAAAATTTATCATATGTGTTAATAATGTTAATTATTTCTCCTCCAGCAAGCCACTTTTTTGCATCCTCAATCATGGCCAATAACTGGAGATCTAACCTTTTAAATCTCGGAACGTCTGTTATAAACGTATCTCTATCAAGAGCGTGGGTGTATATTTTCCAATGAGTTTTCTCTCTCGGGAAAACTGGTTGTAAAATTATTACGTTATTGACATCAGAATATTGAAAAAGAAATTGATTTAAGTCATTTAAAGTCAATCGTAATGTCTCTTCAAAATCATCAATTGTTTTACCGGTATTATTAGGTACAACCAAAATCCTGTTTTTACCAGTTGGATCTACTACTAAATTATTAGGAATTCTAAGAAGAAAAGGTGAACTGTATTTGCTATTTAGGCCAGGCCTAAATAAAAAATTACTGACGGTTTTTTCAACTGTAAAGTCACCGAACTGTGATGAATATATTTTGGATATATTACCCTGAAAAGAACTTCTAGTAATGCTACCGTCATCGTTGATATAATCAATTCACTGCTGTCCGGTTCGCTGTCTAGCATAAAATAAACATGGCCCGATAAAACCTATGTGGTATAAGGATTTTTACTACAAAATTCATTCCACATACGTTTT
>Ga0208375_1003093_pt1 | contig 14658 bp, 13 predicted proteins | sample RifOxyD1_FD_184038 | JGI IMG/M metagenome (GOLD analysis project Ga0208375, IMG submission 184038) | Soil microbial communities from Rifle, Colorado - Rifle Oxygen_injection D1 (SPAdes) | ecosystem: Environmental > Terrestrial > Deep subsurface > Rock core/Sediment | place: Rifle, Colorado... | reverse complement strand
CAAGGTGTCGTCCAGCCTTTCGAAGCTCTCCAGAACACACACGCCCGGCTGGATTTCCAGCCTGTCGTAGTCTTCCCCGCCAGTTGAAATTTTGGTGGTTTTGTCGTATTTGAGATTTTTACTCTCCCTGACTCTCATAATAAAGACAAATCTACCCCTTCTTTCATTCTGAACCTCTTTGATTTTACGTCAAGAAGCAAGAGCGTCGCTTTTTTCCTTCAAGGCTCTGACCGCTTTTTCTCTTTTGGCTATTTGTTTCTTTTTGTATTTCTTCAGTAACCCCTGAAGCTCTTCTCTCACGGCGTTAATCGCCCTGAAAATACTTTCCTCTTTGGCTTCAGCCCGGATGACCTCGCCCAAAACTTTGATATTTACCTCTGCATAATAGATTGCCCCTTTTTGATGGTGGCGCGTCTCTAAAGCCACTTCAACATAAGCCTCAATGGGAGTTTTAATATGCGGAATCAGCTTGTCCAGGGTGCCTATTTTTTCTGCAACCGCTTTTTTGACCGCTAAAGTTAAATCTAAATTGGTGGCTTTAATAGTAGTTTTCATCATATTACATTATAACAAAAAATTAATCTCGAGGGGTAACCGCCATCATCAATCTTAAAACTAGGTCTTTCGGTTCCTTAACGGCTTTTCCGGGGAAGTCAAACCAAAGGCGAGTGAACCTTTCCAAAGACATCTTCCTTTCCTCTCCCAAGAAAGGATCCATCAAAGTTATCTCTTTTTGGTTAATGTCCACCGCCACCGAATAATGTCCGTCGTCTTCAAAAAACCAGTCGACAATCACCGGCACTCCCCTTTTAATAAACCTGCGCAAATCGCCCAGACTGCTTTTTTCTTTAGAAAAAACTTTAAAGCCGAAATGCCTGGCTGCTTTAGCGAGGCCCTCTTTTGACGCCCCTTTCTTTCTTGAAGCGCCAGCGGCTTTGGCTAAAGCCGATTCGGCCACCGAAACTCCGTAATAGTACAAAACCATCTTCAAAGAAGAGGGCCCGCAAAAACCTGCTGTCTGGCGGAAAGGTTTAATTCTGATCATGCTTAATTATTTTAATTTCCGTAATTTGGGGACGTTGTGTTTCCCGCCGATTCGACGATGCTTTAAACGAGTGGCTAGTCCCCATTGCCTCTGTATTTTTCCGGCCTGTTTTGGAATCGGTTTTTTCATAATAATTATTTATTAATTTTCCCATCTCGAAGATGTTTTGTCAAAAGAAGAACGGCAGTCATCAGGGACTGCCGTTTAACAAGGGTGCAAAAACTTTTTCTCGGTAATGTTTTATCATGCCGGTGATATCAAGGTTCTTCCCCGTCTCGTAAGCATTCTTGTTCAAGGTGAGCAAGGTCGGTATGCCGTATTCTCGCCAGTCATAGTAGATATCCGAATAAGCCTTTAATTTTTTGTAAACCGTCATGGGGTCGTAGGGATCGATATAGAATCCATTGCCCTGCCCTGTTTTGGGATCGAATTCTTGGACAAATTCCATATCTCCGCCGGTTCTCGTTGTCAAAGCTGGCTCACCGCTCATGTAATGCCTCGGGGTGGATGTCCCGCAGGCTTCCCATCCAAGCCACGGGGAATGGAACCAGAGGTCGTAACCTGTCAGCTTTAAGATCTCAAAATTGTATTCTTCCAAAAAAGCGAATTTACCTTGGAGCTTCGGGTCTTTCATCCAGTTCTTAAATTCCTCAGTCCAGTTATGGTAATTGTCAGACGAGGCTACGCCTGCGCAAAACATCTGCATGCCCAATCCCGGCAAATAACCTAAGGGGGTCTGAACCGTCTCGCTTCTTTCAGCACAAATTGCCTTGATGCTTGGGCCCAACATAGGAAGCTGATTCTTGAAATCGGTGATCCTCCTCACCCAGCCGACCAAAGGTTTTGTCATGCAGAGTTCTGCCCCGGTTTTTTGCTTTGCAAAACCGAGTAATTCCCTTTTATCTGCCTGATGAATCGTCCATAATTTCAGAAGGTCAATGGTTTCGCCGGTTTCTTCGGCTTTTTTCAATCTCGCGCTGAGCCAAAGATGCCTGTTCGAGCCGTTCCTGATACCGACTATCTTTTTCTGGTATTCCGGCTTGCAAAACAACTCCTTTTTGGCGATCTGGCCGAATTCTTCGCTGACAGCGATGATGCCGTCAGCTAAATCAGCCGCCGCCCAGGCTAAGTTGATCTGCCCATCCCTGATAAACTCCGAACGATGTTTTTCGCTAATGCCCGACTCATCAAACCAGTTTTCGGGGAATGTTTCGAGGCCTGCAGGGTGCTTGGTGTGGAGCCCGAAAACGATTTTCATCCCCTCGAAATAAGGATCTCCCCTGATTTCTGAAATGGCCACGGCCGTATGGGACTCGTTGGCCATGACAATGCCGGAATTCAATTCTAGGCTCTTCAACAAAAGCCTGACCGCTTTGCCGAAAATCACTTCTTGATGAAGCCGCCGCCCGCGATCGAGAGTGTAGAGAAAATCGAAAAAAGGCGAAACTAGGCCATGAATCCTGACGCTTCCTTCATTGAAGTTCAAAATGCTGACTGGAGCCGCATCTTTGCCGTTAACCTTAATTTCAACCGCCGAAGTTTCTGGTTTCAGGAAGTCGTAACAAATCTTTTCTTCCAAAACCCTATGGCAAGAAAAGAAAGGCACGATGAAGTCAGCCTTAACCCCCTGTCTTGAGAATCCCTGTATTTCATCGCCGATTAAAATACCTAATCCGCCTCTTGAGTTAGCCGTCCGCGCCGGCTCGGGAAATTGAGGCATCAACATTTCCATCGCCAAGACAATAATCGGGTAATCGCTTTTCATATCAACAACCTCCAAAAAAATATTTCAATGAACTGTTTTAAAACGTTTTTAGATTATAGCAAAACAAAAAACAAAGGCAACCTTTAATTACCTTCGGGTATAAACAAGTGCTTAAAATTGAGACTAAAGCGACGGCAATTACTAAGTTTATATTTCAGCGTCCATCTCTTTTTTAATTTCTTCGAATTCGTTTTCCACCGCTTTCAGCCTTTCCTTCGACGCTTTGATTAAAGCTGCGGCTTCTTTGACTTTATTGAGCCCCTCTTCAACGTCGACTTCCTTCTGCTGGTCGAACCACTCGGTAATTTCAGCTAACCTCTTTAGGTTGCCGTTAAGATTTTTATTGTCTTGTTTCTCTTTAACCATATAATTAATCTTTATTGATATTTTTAACTTGAGAACTAATTTTCCCGTCAATTACCTTAAGGTCAAGATTATCCCCGACCTTGGCATCGCCCGTCCTCCTGATTATTTTACCACGAATACTCGCAATGCTGTAACCCAAACGGAGCTGGCGCTCGGGATTGTTCAAAAAGATAACTTTTTCAGCCTCGGCTAGTTTTTGATCGATAACCGACACTAACGACTTAAATCCGGCCAGAGAGCTTTCCAGGTAACCCTTAAGGCTGTTTTTGGTATTTAAGAGGTTGTTTTTAAAACCCTCGAAAACAACCATAATTCTTCTTTCCATTATCCCGAAATTGTCAAAAATTTCCTGGTAGCGGGAAAAGATATCTCTTTCTTGTTTTTCCAAAAATAAAGCTAAATCTTCCCAGGATTGGCTGATGGTGGTCGCCACGATACTTGGTGTGGAAACGGAAACGTCTGCGACCAGATCAATCAAAGGCTCGTCTTTATCGTGCCCGATGGCCACGATCACGGGGACCGGAAAATTGGCGACCTCCCTCACCAATAATTCGTTATTGAAAGGCATTAACGACTCCATTGATCCCCCGCCGCGGATAATCGCTAAAATATCAAGGTCTTCTTTACTAAATGTTTTAATAGAAGATAAAAGATCAGCCACCGCTTCCTGCCCCTCAACCCGCGAATCGATCATTTTGATTTGAAAACCGAATTTGCCGATATTGGAAAGGAAATCGCCCAAAACAGCTCCTTTCTTAGAAGTAATCAAGCCGATTTTCTGCGGATATAAGGGAAGCGGCCTTTTTCTTTCTTCGGCAAAAAGGCCTTCGGCCGTTAATTTTTTCTTCAATTCTTCGTATTGTTTTTTCAGCGTTCCTTCGCCGGCAAGCTCAATGGTATCGGCAATAAACGACAATCTGCCCGTGGGCGCGTAAACTTCGGGGTGGCCGAAAGCCATGATTTTCATGCCCTCCTGGAGTTTAATGCCGTATAAATCATATTTCGATTTCCAAATGATGGAATTAAGAATCCCCTTATCTTTTTCGTCTTTTAAGGTGAAATAAACGTGGCCTGTGGGGCCGAATTGGACCTGTCCGACTTCGCCCACGATTTTAACTTCGGATTTTCTCAGCCCGATATTTAAAAGCGCAATGAACTCCGAAATCGAGAATATTTTATTTTCTAAGCTGAATTCCATCTTGGCTTATCTTACCAGATATTTACGGCCCTTTAAACGCTCCGGCAGATAATCTTCTTTGGAATATTTATCGTAGCCTTTGCCGTAATTTAAATCTTTCATTAATTTTGTTTCGGGATTTCTCAACATCAAAGGCACGGGCAGGTTGCCGTATTTTTTAACGTCCTCCATCGCCGCCATAAAAGCATTGTAGGCACTCCGGTTTTTCTTAGCCTGGCACAGAAAAACAACACCGTGGGCCAAGTTAATCCCGCATTCGGGCAACCCGATGATCTCCACGGCCCGAAAAACATCATTCGCCACGACCAAGGCCGTGGGCTGGGCAATGCCGATGTCTTCGGAAGCAAAAATGACCATTCTCCGGGCGATGAACTTCGGGTCTTCCCCGGCATCAATCATGCGCGCCAAATAATACAAGGCCGCGTCGGGCTGGCTCGCCCGCAGACTTTTAATGAAGGCTGAAATGGTGTTGTAGTGCTCTTCGCCCTTTTTATCGTATCTTAAAAACTTCGACTGGAGCGTATCTTTCAGGGTATCTATGGTAATCTTACCGTAAAGCTTTGTCGTGTTTTCCAGCATGGTGATGGCTTGCCGCGCATCACCGTTAGCCATGTTGGCTAGCCAGTCTTTTGCCTTTTTGTCCATTTTAAAGCCTGTCCGCTTGATGATCTCCAGTATATTTTCATCCGAAAGCTCATTTAAAACAAAAACTCGGCAGCGTGAAAGCAGCGGCGGGATCACTTCAAAACTCGGGTTTTCTGTGGTCGCCCCGATCAAGGTCAACTCTCCCCTTTCCACGTAGGGCAGTAAAAAGTCTTGCTGCGATTTATTGAAGCGGTGGATTTCGTCCAAGAATAAAACCTTGGGATAGCTTTTAGTATCCTCATTAATAATCTTCTTGATATCGTCTTTGCCGGCCGACACCGCCGACAATTCATAAAGCTTAGCATTAAGGCTGTTCGCATAAATTTTCGCCAAAGTTGTTTTACCGGAACCTGGCGGGCCCCAAAAGATAAACGAAAACAAATGCTTCTGCTTAATGGCAATATTTAGGGGTTTTCCCTCTCCGACCAGATGCTCCTGCCCCACAAACCCCTCTAATGTTTTTGGTCTGATTTTTGATGCTAGTGGTTCCATAGTGCTTGTCTATTGTCCCTTGACAGGGGCATTGGGTTTGTTAAAATTAAGGTGTAATCGAAAGATTACCTTGTCCGTCTGAGACGGATCCGATATCCAGACCTCGCCCTTAACGGGGCGAGGTTTCTTTTATTTGAACGATATGCGCTTTTATTCTCTGCGCGTTGATATACAAATCAGCTGCATCTTTAAGTGTATAAAATACTTGTCCAGAAGCGATAACGATAATTTTCTTCCCCCGTCTTTTAAGAAACTCTGCGAGGCGCGTGAAATCACTATCCCCAGATAATAAACAAAAAGTGTCGTATTTATTAATTAACCTAATTGCATCAACGCTGATTTCAACGTCAAAATTACTCTTTGGGATTTCAATAAATCTACCATTTGCGTCTTCTTTAATGGATTTGCCATCGAAACCATCTAATCCCACGCCTCCCAGGTAATGTTTTATAAATTGTATGGGTTTCGTTATTTTAATAAATCCTTTTTTCTCTGCCCAAACGACAATGTGCCAAGAGCTCTTTATTCTCATATGCCATCCGTAGTAAAAACGCTTTTGTTCAGAAAAAAGGTTAAGAAAGTGGGCTAATTTTTCGATATTAATAGTTAATTTTTGATTCTCTTTTAATAGATTATCATCCCAATCACGTCTATCTTTCTCATACCAATAGTTAACATTCCCAAAATCTACGAAACTAAAAATTCTACCATATTCTTGTTTATCTATTTCTAAATTCTTAAGTATGAATTCCTGTAAATCCATAATTTTACTTATATCTTATCGAGCTTTCTTGTTCTTGTCTTCCGGAGACTTCTTATTAAACTTGGGATTGGCGCTCTTCCCGCTCAAAGCGCCGAGAGCCACCATAAGTATAAGAATGTAAAATAAAACTTCAATTTCCATTATTTACCGCTCGGCGAAATCGCAAATATCTTTAAAATCGCAATAAGAACATTGCCAGCCAGGAGTCGGCTTAAAATCGCTCTTCTTTATCTTTTCAATTTCTTGGACAACCCTTTCCTTCAAATTTTCTTTGTCTTTATCAGAGCCCAAAAATGACGCTTTCTTATATTCGTTCAGATAATAATAAGTGAGTGTCTTTGGTTTTAATTTCAAAACTTCTTCAACCGCTATTTGGTAAATCAGCAGCTGCTCTTTGTCGTCGGCCTCCAGATTTTCCCTGGCTTTGCCGGTTTTGTAATCAATAATAACTACGCCCTCCGGCGACTGGTCAATGCGGTCAATCCGGCCGTTCAAAGTATAGCCGCCCATTTTAAGGTTGAACGGCGTCTCTAAGGCCAAGGCATTACCGATTTTCAAAATCTTGGGCGGATTTTTAACGAAGTCCTCATAAAAATCTTTGATGATTTTCTTGCCGAGTTTATAGTACTCCTCTTTTTGACTTTTGTTTTCGTACCACTCGTCAATCCAGTTCTTTTCGTAAATCTCTTCTAATAATTTAAAATCCTTGTCTTTCTGTTTGATCGGGGCTTCGGCTCCGCCGAAGCCGAAAAGATTGGTTTGGCTCAAGTCCTGCCCCGCATTCACTATTTTCAAAAATTCGTGAAAAACGGCGTGCATCGTTTTACCGAACGAAAACACGGCCTTGCCCCGAACGGGAATCCTTAAAATAAAGGCGAATTTGTACTGCAAGGGGCACTTTTGGAAAGCTGCAAGTTGCGAATAAGAAAAGTGATCCGGCAACTGATACGAATTTTTTACCGGAATATTAGGAGGTCGGACCTCCTCGCCATATTCCGGATATTTGGAGGTCCGACCTCCCGAAACCGCCGGTTTATCTTTATACCCCATTTCCACCATGAATCGCGAAAGCTTCTTCCTCCGGGCTAGACCATAATCCTCGGCCGAAGTAAAATAAAGTTCTTTTTTGGCGCGAGTCATAGCCACATAGCAGATTCTCCGCTCCTCCTGCAGATGAACGTCGCCCTTGGGCTTGATGTCTTTAATCATGTCTTCGGGAAGTTCAATCGGATCACCGCGCTCAATGGTCGGGAATCTCTTGTCCACCATATTCACCAGAAAAACATGCTTGAATTCCAAACCTTTGGCTCCGTGGATGGTCATGACTTTAATCATGTCCGGGCCCTGCTCTATATCAAACTCAAGCTTGCCCTGCTCGCCCGACTCGATTTCCAGGGTAATTTCCCGCATAAAATTATTCAGGCTCGGGTCGAGGTAGCCAACTTCAAAATTCTTTATCTTCTTAAGAAACTGGTCCAGAACTCCGAATTCTTCCTGGCCTTCTTTGTCGATTAAGTATTTGAGGTACCCTGAATCCTTCAAAAAAGCGATCATGGTTTCCGAAACCGTCTTTTCCCGGGACATGGCCGTATGTTTTTTAATCAGGCTTAAAATCCAGGGAAGAGTTTTCCGCGATTTTTCGGAAATCCCGTAAATAAGCGGCGAATCCCCCATCGCCTCGTAAAGTGACTTGCCTTTGCGGTAGCTGTACTGCGTCAATTTGGCAACATCTTCGGCGGCAACGCCCAAGAAAGGCAAATTCAAAATCCGGTACAGGGCCTGGCTTTCGTGATAGTTGTCTAAAAGCTTAAAATAAGAAATAACATCCAAGACCGCGGGTTTGGCATACAGCCCCCTTGAGGCCAAAAACTGGTACGGAAGCCCTGCTTTTTCTAAAGCCTTGATAAAAGGAATCACCGCATCGTTGGTGCGCGACAGAATAACAATATCGTTGAAGTAAGTCTCTTTATCTTTCTTTAAAATCTGCTGGATCTTCTTAATAGTTTTGGAAACCTCCTCGCTCAGAGTATCAGCATGAAGATGCTCAATAACGCCCTCGCCCTCCTTGCAGGCCACCAGCTTTTTATTTATTTTATTAACAAACTCTAATCTGTCGGGATTATTAGCCTTAATAAACTTGTAGGCCAGATCCAGAATATTCTGCGTTGACCTGTAATTCTTAACGAGCGACACTTCTTTCGCTTTCGGAAAATCTTTTTTGAACTGGATGATATTGGAAAAGGACGCGCCCCGAAACTTATAAATTGCCTGATCATCGTCGGCAGAGACGGTTAAATTGTTTTTGGGGGCTGACAAAATCTTGATCAACTCGTACTGAGCCCAGTTCGTGTCCTGAAACTCGTCAACCAAAACGTATTTAAACTTTTCCCGGTACTTCTTTAAAATTTTGGTTCGCTGTTGAAAAAGCTTCAGGCAATAATTGATCAGATCTCCGAAGTCCAAAACGCTGCTTTCCAAAAGCAATTTTTGGTAAACGTGGTAAGCTGAAGCCACTTCTTTGATTCTTTCGGTTTCCTGGTTTTCGGGCGCATCGTCTCTGGTTTTTATTTTTTCAGCATAAGCCAAATAGTCTTCGGGGTAAATTGCCTGGTCTTTGCAATGGGAAAAATGATTAAGCATCGCCTGGATAAACTTGGTCGGATTGCCCAGGGGCCGATAATAATTAAGGTTGAATTTATTGAAATTTTTATAAACCAAAAGCCACCCGGCTGTGCCGTCTAAAATCTTGAAGTCGGTCGGCAACCCGATATCCAAAGCGTGGTCTCTCAAGATCCTTTCGCAGAAAGCATGAAAGGTCGAAACCCACAAATCAACGTAGCCGTAGGGCAAAAGCCTATCAACCCGTTCTTCCATTTCTTCGGCGGCCTTATCGGTAAAAGTTACCGCCAAAATCTCCTCGGGCTTGGCTTTGCCGGTTTCGATTAAATAGGCGAGCCTTTGGGTAATCACCGTTGTTTTGCCTGTGCCGGCGCCAGCCACGATCAAAAGCGGGCCCTGCTCATAAGTCACGGCTTCTCTCTGTTCTTTATTAAGTTTTTGCAAATCTATAGCCATGACTAATCAATCTTGGTTATTTGGCACTCTTTGACCCCGTCTGGGGTAGTAAATTTAACAACATCGCCCTTCTTTTTGCCCAAAAGAGAGGCGCCCAAAGACGATTTCAGGGAAATTTTACCGGCCATAATATCAGCTTCTTCGGGTTCAACGATCTGATACTTGTCGTCCCCGTCCCCAGATTTAAGGCAAACAACAGACCCAATCTGAACTCCGCCTCCTTGCCTCTTTTCTATAACTTGGGCCTGGTTGATGATATCTTCCAACTGAAGAATTCTCCCTTCGATAAACGACTGATCTTCTTTGGCCGCATGGTATCCGGCGTTTTCTTTCAAGTCGCCGTAAGCCGCCGATTGCCGGATTCTTTCTTGGACCTCTTTACGGGCCACCGTCTTTAAATGAGACAGCTCCTTCTTTAATTTTTCCAGCCCTTCTTGGGTTAAATGCTTCGCCATGGGTATTGTTCATTTTACCACGAAAATAAACAAAAAACCCTTGAATCCACTCATCGAGTTTCATCAAGGGGAATTTTTCTGATAGAGAATAAAACCTGCCGCTACTCTCCCATGAAACCATGGCTTTGTTGTTTCCATAGTCTATAATAAAGACCTTTCTTCGCAATTAACTCCTTGTGCGTTCCATCTTCATCTATCGCGCCCTTATCAAATACGATAATGCGATCCATTTTTTGGATGGTGCTTAAACGATGAGCAACAACAAGCGTTGTGCGCCCCTTCATAAGCTCATCGAAAGCTTCTTGAATATGCTGCTCGCTAATTGAGTCAAGGGAACTGGTCGCTTCATCTAGTATAAGAACGGGTGCGTCTTTGAGCATGGCGCGCGCAATAGCCACTCTCTGACGCTCACCTCCGGAAAGCTTTACGCCTCGTTCGCCAACATAGGTGTCATAGCCCCTTGAGAAACTTTTGATAAATTCGTGAGCACGAGAACGTTTTGCAGCATCAATAATCTTCTCCTCGCTTGCGTCCGGATTGGAGTACGAAATATTTTCCCGAAGCGTACGGTGAAAAAGTATCGGGTCCTGCGGCACGTAAGCGATCCGAGAACGCAGATCGCTTTGCGTTATGCGCGAGATATCCTGGCCATCAATCAGGATTTTCCCATCCTGTATGTCGGCGAACCGCAGCAAAAGCTTGGTAATCGTGGTTTTGCCGGCGCCGGATGGGCCGACCAAACCGACTTTTTCTCCGGCTAAAATATTAAGTGAAAGTTTTTTAAATACCTTTGTCCTTTTTTCTTCGCCCTCCTCATATAAAAAAGAGATGTTTTTGATTTCAATTTTTCCTTTGCTGATTTTGCATTTCTCGGGATTTTGCGGATCATCAACCGCGACTGGCCTCTCAAAAATATCAACCATTTCTTTGGCTTCGGCAAGGGCTTTCATGACCTTTGCGGAATTACGGCCGATATTCCAGACAACGTCAAAAGAAGTAAAAATATATATCTGCATCAGAATAATCGTGCCGGCGGAAATTGAGCCGTTCAGCCAGAGGTGAGCCGCGGCAAACATGCCGGCGAATTCAAAGAGAGCGATAAAATATCCCTGAAACAAAAATTGCGTATTCTGAAAATACCCCGCGTCTCTCCGCCGTTTCTCCTCCACGTCGGTTGCATCGGTAAAATAAGATAATTCTCTTGAATGAGATGCGAACATCTTCACGTTCAGTATATTAGTGATGGCGTCTGATAATACCCCGGTCGTCCTTGAATTCGCTTCCGCCGTTAATAAATCTTTTTTTAGTTTTTTCTTCACAAAAAGCGCCGTAATCCCGATATAAAGAACAAGCCATGTGAACAGGACTATTCCAAGGGGCAATGAAAAATAAGAAAGCACCGCCAACCCGAAAATAAGACGGAGCCCATTCATCCACACCGCAAAAACAAACTGATCGTGTATTATTTCAAACGCATTAATATAACGTCTTACTTTAGCAACGAGCGTACCGGTAAATGTATTGGAAAAGAATGCGTACGAATGCCTCTCCAGTCTGTCAAACGCGTCATCGGCAACATTCTTCAGCATGTGGCTTTGCGAGTACGTCATCGTATAATCGGCAATCCTAAAGAAAAGATTATACAAAAGAAGCATTCCACCGATAAAAAGAACCGTATTAATGAGGGCAGATGCGTCTCCAGTGCCCGATACGATATCCATAATCCGTTTATATAAAACAGGGGTCACCATGCCCGACCCCGCAACCGCAAGAGCATAAGACGTTAAAACAAGAGCAGTGCTCTTTTTATACTTCTTTAAATGCGGTAAATAGTATTTAAATATAAGCCTGATATCCATAATAAATTTTTGAGATAAAATCTATTTTCATATTTTACCAAAAAATCGCCTCTTTGGCGATAAATTGCTGTGTGCCCCAGTTGTGAACCCCGATTTTAAGGGTGATTTCGAGGTCTTGGGGGGCATCCCACCGACGTGTTTCAGTCGGGGGGGTTGTTCGGGAAGATAAAACTATTTCAACAATTTGAATATTTCCTTGTGCGAAGGAATGACCGAAACCGATTTAGGAATTCTTGAATCCCTATTTCTTATATTCGGACAGAAATAAATAAATTTAACTTTTACATTAACGCTCGTTTTATAATCACTGAAGGCGTCGCCTATATAAACAAACTTGGGAACCGGTCAGCCCCATTTTATTAATCGTTAAATTCAAAGCGTCGGGCGAAGGCTTAGCATATTTATACATTTCTCTCCAAATGATATTACTTTCAATCACCTTTTTGAGCGGCCCAAGAAGGCTTAAAACTTTTGTGACAAAAAATTTGTGGGCAGAGGTGCAAATCCAAACCTTGTATCCTTTTTGGATTAGATCGTTAATGGTTTCTGTTGTTCCAGAAAAAAGCGACGCCCTTTTTATATTCTCTCTTACATATTTTTGTTTTACCTCAACGAATTTTTTGAGCAAATACTTTTTTTCTTCAGGCAACATCATTAAGGCCGCCTCCTCGTCGGATATTCCGCTTTGATTTTTCAACATCTCTTCGGTAATCGGCACGATGAATTTCCGCCCGGCAGCCAGCCAAGCGGCCCGATGTAGTTTTAACGTTGAAATAAGGGTACCGTCTAAATCATAAATTATACCCTTGATTATTTTAGAAAACCCTATTTTTTCTCCGCATTTTTTACATAAATGAATCTCAATCAAATTTCCCTTTTCTGCCAGCCAAACATGATAAGCCCTGTACATATCTCTACGACAACTATCGCAGGTAAACATTTTATAAATTGGCCCTACCTTAGTATTCCATTTTTCTGAAAGTTTCATTAATTCGGCTTTTTTCTCTCCAGAAAGTTTGAATCTTGATCTATTGATTACTATTTTTGATTTATTTATCTTAATTTTGTTTGATTTAAATTTTTCTTCGCAATCATTACAAAAATGAACGGGGGTCTTATACCCTCCTTCCGTAAGCCAATGATACCATGCCTTACGCATATATTTCTGACAATTGGCGCATCTAAATCCTCTGTATTCTGGGTTTGGATTTAAGTCCCAAGTTTGGACGATTTTCAGTAAAAATTTTTGACCCATGTTTTAATTATCTTGGACGGGTGACGCGTCCTGGATGCGAACTTTTTTCCAAAAATACGAGGGAGCGACCCAATCACTCGGCGTGTAATGTGTTGGCTGCGGGACTTGGATTCCCTCCTTCGCCCTACGGGCTACGGACGGGCAAAGCGAACCAAGATTTTTGCTCCGGGTCCTCGATTCGAACGAGGATTCCATGCTTCAGAGGCATGTTGCCTACCATTAGCAGAACCCGGAATAAGAGAGAATACCACGATTATCTAAATTCTCAAATACTGATATTGATTGAGGTCGGACCTCAATCAATTTAGACTTTCAGATATTTCCGGATAGCCAGCCAGCTGGCGCAAGCGCCTAACCCTACTCCTGCCGCTAACTGCAAAACTATCACCATGAAGAAACTGCCAAAAAAGTAAGAATAAAGGTTGAGTCCCGGGATAACCAGATCGATTTTCGGACTCAAGAACCAAAGGGCGATGCCGAATACGAAAAAGGTAATCAAAACAGCCAGTAGCCCGCCGATCATGCCCTGGACCAAGAAAGGCCCGCGGATGAACCAGTTTGACGCCCCCACGAGCCTCATGGTTTCGATCTCGTCGCGAGAGTTAAAGATTGCTATCCTGACCGTGTTAAAGGCGATCAAGACGGCTACCACTGCCAAAACAATACTCAAAGCAATACCCGTGTTGCTGATGGTTGAGGTTAAAGAGAACATCTTATCAATGGCCGGTTTTTTCTCGTTATAGTCAACTTTGGCGATCAAATCTTTAAAAGAAGCTGAATCCAGAAAAGACGAAATAGCGGCGTACTGCGTTGCCTCAAAGGCCTTGATACTCAAGGAGGCCAATAAAGGATTACCGCCTACTTCCTCTAAAGACTCCAGGATCACCTCCTCTCCCTGATGGCGCTCGATGAACTTCTGCAAAGCTTCTTCCTTGGAAATGTATTCTAAGGTCTTCACTTCGGGCAGACCCGAAAGCTCTTTTTGGATGGTCGCGATCTCGTCCGAAGAAGGTTCTTCGGAAAAATAAACCGCCATGTCAACTTTCTCCGACAAAGACATTACCAGGAAATCCGTGGTTTTTTGCAACAAAAAAAGCGAGGTCACCAAGGAAATTGCCATCACCATGATAAAAACCGTGGCTAAAGACAGGCCACTATTTCTCCGAAAACCTACCCAGCCTGATTTGATAATGCGTTTGAACGAAGCACTCATACCCGGTAGTAGAAATTCGACAGTTGTTTAATTCGGTAAATTTGACTGTCGTTTCTAATTAATAATTACGTTTGTATAAATTATATGCCTTGTAGTTTTATTCACAACTCGAGAATTGTCGAATTTTCACTACCGGGCATATATTTTAGAGGGTGAATCTCCCCCTTTCTTCATCGCGGATGATCTTGCCTTCTTCTAAGGTAATCACCCGTTTTTCAATGCTGTTAATGATGTCTTGATTATGGGTCGCCAGAATGACGGTCGTCCCCATTTCGTTGATTTTGGTCAATAACCGGATAATATCTTTCGTGTGGTAAGGATCAAGGTTGCCGGTCGGCTCATCGGCCAAAATCACTTTGGGCCGATGGACCAGGGCTCGCGCAATCGCCGCCCGCTGCCTTTCTCCGCCCGATAACTCTTCGGGAAAACTCTGGGCTCTATTGGTTAATCCCACTAAATCCAAAACTCTGACGACGTCATTGGCAATATCAGCATCGGATGCTCCCATGACTTCCAGAACATAAGCA
>Ga0208375_1003091_pt1 | contig 14664 bp, 16 predicted proteins | sample RifOxyD1_FD_184038 | JGI IMG/M metagenome (GOLD analysis project Ga0208375, IMG submission 184038) | Soil microbial communities from Rifle, Colorado - Rifle Oxygen_injection D1 (SPAdes) | ecosystem: Environmental > Terrestrial > Deep subsurface > Rock core/Sediment | place: Rifle, Colorado... | reverse complement strand
AAAGAATATTAATAATTAATTTGCGAGGTAATACAAAATGAATAAACTTGAAAGAATGATCCTAGGAACAATGGTGGCTGGTGGCTTATCCGGCTGTGCTGTAACTCCAGCAACTATGTATGTGACATCTTATACTTCAAATGATGGGGCGAAAGTCTATCTCACTCAAGAAGAATCAACGAGCGATGCTATCGCCGAATCTGTATTTACTAATGCTGTTGCAGCAAATGATGCGTATTTCCAAGCAAATCAAAAAGATCCACGGAAGAAAGATTGGAATAAACGGAAAGAGTTGAAAAATCATTCAGAAGTAAAAGTGGTTGTTCAAGTAACACCGGAAGGGGTTATGGTTGGTTATGACGGGATCACACAAGTGCAATCCGTGAAATACCGAGATCTTGCCACATTGAATGGCGTGTTAGATACTGCGGAAAGAATACCTAACTACAGCGTTCTTTTGGCGAGAGGTGAAATACCCACTGATAAAAATTACACTTTCACAGGAAATCAATTCCCGCTAAAGGAAAGAGTAAATGATTACAATCAAATGAATGATATCCATTCAAAGTTACTTTACCAGCCGACAATGAGGAGGGGCAGAAAATGAATATGAAACAATCTATGATTACAGGTTTGGCAGCATTAGTATTAGGATCATCTCCTTCCTATGCTCAAGAACCACAACAAAAACCAGTACCAGAAGTAGTTACTTTAAAATGTTTACCTGATCCTGATGATGGAGATGAGTATTTTAGGTTAAGAACGAAAGGCAGCATGCTACGTTATGCAAATAAACAAGATAAACTTCATTCTGCTGAAGCCCAGGAATTCTTGAAGACCGCTCCACTTGATCAGTTACGTGTTATTGGTTACCCAAAAGGTGAGCACAAAGGTATGCGTTCGCTGTGTTATGTAGTCCAACCAGCAGCGGCAGCACCTGAAGCCGTTGCCGAAGCGCCAGCAGCAGAAACTCTCGCAGCACCAGTACAAGATCGTAGTACCATTCTAACTGTTGAGGATGTCCAATATCCAACGGAGGATAAGACTATTACAGTATACAGGTCTCCTGATGGGGCTGAAGTAGAAGTAACTGATACGAATAGAGAAGAGATCAGTCAAAAGTTGATCGCTGATGTGTTCCAATATGTGCGTCTTGCAACAAAGGATGGCCGCAATGCAGAAACAGAAAAATTGTTAGCTCACTATGGAACTCCTGAAAGACAGAAACAGTTTGTTGTCGTGTACAATCCAAATAGCATTTCTTTATTTAGGGATGCAAATGGCAATAGGCAATTTGATAGTGATGAGGAATACCTCAGAAATCCAATGACTGGTGATCTTTTTTTCAAAGGAGCACTTGGGAAAAAAGTGGTTCCTGGGCAGAAAGGATCAACGAGTGTAAAACTTACGGAAACACGTGGCTACACGTTGGCCGAAGGAGAAACATTAGAAGACATGTTGCGAAAAGATCAAGACTCTAAAACATTAAATTTGCTTGATCGTGTTGGTGCAGGGTATGTCTTATTTTTCGGTCAAGGGAATAATGAGTATGGTGCCAATGGCGATATATTGCACGGAGGAAGCATTTCTGCTGCAGTGAAATTACCCGTAGGATACCTAGGTGTAGAAGGAATGCTTTATGGTAATGAAAACAAGACAACAACCACAATAGCACCGCAAGCAGTTGATGGTCCCTTAGCAGGTCAACTTGAACTGAAAGGGAAGAACAATTCCTCTTTGGCAATAATTGGTGGCGGAGCGAGCGCATTTTGGGGTTACAATTGGCCAACTGGAAGTAATAATGTTGTTGGACTGCAAGCACATGCGGGATTCCTTGTTGATCAAGTTCGAAAAAACATTGCTGAGAATTCAGCATATTATCTCAATGGTAATGTTGTTGAGGGAACTCAAAAATCAAATACCGAGGCAGATACAAAAGATTATGGATATTTGCTGTTGGGTGTAGGAGTTCCATTGCAGTTTGACAGATTATGTATTACTCCAACTGTTTATGGAAGAACAAATTTCCAAGACAGCTTTCATCCAGGAGTAAGTATTGGCGTAGGATACTGTTCAAAGAAGTAAGTAGAAGCGGAGGCGTACAATGAAAACAATCATGAAAAAACTCTCTGTACTGTTTGTAATTTTCCTTTTTGTAGCAAGCGGTGCACTTGCGCAAATCAATTGGCTGAAGGAAAATGCCGGTGAACAGTACTTAGCATGGGATAATGGAACGAAAAGTAAAACAATTCAAGCAGGCCAATCGGCAACCTTCGCTACTGGTTACTTTGGATCCACTTTTGGACAATCTCCCAAAGTGCAAACAACAATTAACTTGAACAGTCAAAGCACGGGTGCTATTGTAAGCACTCTGGTCTCTGAAACAGTCGATGTAAGTTCTACCTTGGGATATAAAGAAGTAACGATTACTCCTGAAGATTATCAAAATACTTCCGGGGACTATCTTGTCGTCATTAAATTAGATGATGGTTCCGAACAACTCGTCGATGTGAGTTTAGTTCTTACGGTAAAATGCACGGATTCTGATGGAGATGGTGTCTGTGATTCAGATGATAATTGTCCTGCAATCCCAGGTCCCGCAAATAATGATGGCTGTCCAGAAACTCCACAAGTAAACCATGCGCCAACATTTAGTCTTACTCCCCAGCCGGATAAGATCCCTTTTGGTATTCCCGTCTACGAACGAACCGTCGGTGATAATTTTACCGTTACTGTCACCGGACAGGATGAAGATAATGATTCATTAACATTTACAACTGCAACAGCTGATAATTCAGCATTGCCTGGCTGGTTAGCCGTGACGAATGGAGCCAATACCGCCACAATCACGGCAACATCCGCTGAACAAGGTTCCGTTGTTCTGTTTGTTACCATTAGCGATGGGGAAGATAATATTACTATACCTGTGGGTCTCGTTATCGAGGAAAAATCAGTCGTTGGCAATACTACGCCTACTATTACTTCCGTCGCTGCGCAAGACGTGAATGAAGGAAGCCAATTAACAGTGACCGTTTCCGCCAGTGATGCTGATAATGACAAACTTACTCTTACTGCTGCTGTGGACAGCACTTCCGCGTTAGGAAAAGACGTCACGGCAAATATGAATTTAATCAGCCAGACGGATAATGGCGATGGGACGATGAATATTGTCCTTGCGCCAAGCTATAATTTTGTAACGCATCCCAATAGCGCTGACAATTTTACCGTACAGGTAACAGCCAATGATGGCCAGACGCAAAGCAAAGCAACGTTCACAGTTAATGTTCACGATGTAAACCAAGCGCCTGTTTTAGCAGCGATTGGCAATAAAAACGTGAAAGCGAATGAACAATTGACGTTCACCGTAACGGCCAGCGATGCTGATGGGGATGTAGTTACCTTTGGCTCTACCGCAGTTCCTGCTGGTGCTATCTTTACAAATGGCGTTTTTAGCTGGGTTCCAACAGCAGAACAGGAAGGAACGTATCAAGTCACGTTTACCGTCAGCGACGGCGTTGCTCAGGCGAGCGAAACAATCACTATTGCTGTAGGAGATGTTCCTCCTGATGTCCTGCCTGATGGTTCAGGGCAAAACACACCGTACACCAACATCAAACTTTCATCTGTGCACGTTATTGCCCCGGAGATTCTTCTTCCCGGCGATCCATTTGCCGTGCAGGTGTATCTCGTCAATAACGGCGACATAGACATGAAAGATGTAACCGTGAGTGCGGCAATCTACGATTTAGGACTGAAGAGGATGTCAGGGAAATTTGATCTCGACGAAGGAGAAACAGCCAGCGAGACGCTTCATGCGCAGGTTCCTTACTTTGCCGAACCAGGAGAGTATCTGGTAAAAGTCACGGTCAGCGATGACCATTTCCATGAAACAACATACAGGACAGTAACGGTAGGTCATAATAACTATTATTAAGTAGTATAAATGTGTAGTTACTCAACAATGCTAAAAATAACGAAACATTTATATATGACCAGTTATTGAGACATATAAATAACAAAGTAATGCTCAAAAATTTAGAAGATTTGGAGGAAGATAAAATGAGAAAATTTGTAAGTGTGATGGCTTTGTTCGTCATTAGCCTTTTGACATTTTCCATGGTCAGCGCTCTTTCCAGCACTGAAGTGTCATGGGGAACGATTAAGGTTAACGGCGATGAAGTAGGTGATACTGAGATGTTAGCTGTTGAAGAAGGACAAACCTTAAGCATCAAAGTTGGCCTTAAAGCTGCTGCTGATGTGAAAGACCTTGAAGTAGAAGCCGAAATAAGCGGCTATGAATATGCTGATTATGAAGATCTTGAAGACTCAACCCCTTTGTTTGACGTTTCAGCAAATACCACTAAGTATGTGGACTTAAGCGTAAAGCTGCCAAAAGATTTAGAGAAAAATGAATACTGGCTTCGCTTGCGTGTAATGACCAAAAACGGCGCTGCTCTTACCAAAGATGTTAAGCTAGCTGTTGAACCAACACGACATGGTGTTGATATCGCTGATGTTGTGTTATCTCCAGGAATGACCGTCAAAGCTGGCCGATACGTGCTGGCAAGCGTCTTGCTTGAGAATTACGGAGATAAGGACGAAAAGGACGTTAAAGTGACTGTTGCTGTCCCAGAATTGGGCGTGAGTGCAGTTGAATACGTTGATGTTATGGAAACAGACAACCATAATGTTGAACGCGAAGACGTTCCCGAAATGTTCCTTTCCATTCCAGCGACTGCTGCAGAAGGGGACTACCAACTTAAAGCTACCGCTACCTATGATGATTTGCGGGAAACAGTAACGAAAACGTACACCTTGCATGTTGTACCAAACGAACTGTTCCAGAAATCAGACAAGTTAGTGCTTGCTGTTGGCCCTGAGACACAAACTGTTGCTGCTGGAAAAACCGCAGTGTACGGCATTGCCTTAGCTAACGAAGGAGTTAGCTCCAAAGCATACACTTTGGAAGTTGTTACTGGCGATTGGGCGACGGCATCGTTAAGCGATGTCTTGGTTGTTCTTGAACCAGGCAAAACAAAAACCGTCACTGTTGATGTTACCCCTGCTGCTGACGCACCAGCTGGCGAGCATACCGTTTCCGTTGCCGTGAAATCCGGCAGTGAAACATTGGAAACTGTTGCTTTGAAAGCGAGTGTTGTTCCAGGTCAGGCGAACAGCAACCTCAGCTTACGAAACGGATTAGAAATAGCCTTGATCGTACTGGTAGTCTTACTGGTTGTCATCGGCTTGATAATCGGTTTCAGTAGGTTAAGAAAAGACGACGAAGGAGAAGAGCAAACGTACTACTAAGCGTAGTACACTCTTTTATCTTCCTTCCAAATCTTTTTTTTTATTTTTTTAATTTCTTTAATTGTTTTTATAGAATTTCTTCAATAATTTCTTCTATCTCTTCGATTCGTTTATGATTCAGAGAGACTTCTAATCCATAGTTCGTGGGCTTTGATAACAATAGGCCTTCTTTAATTAACTGTTCCGCTATCTCTTTTACCTGTCCTCGAAGATGCGAAGGAAAGCCTTTCGGCAAGTTATCAAAAGAAGTATGTTTATGCTGGATTATTCTGTGCACATAGAGTTTCTTGAGAATTTTCCTCCGGATGGCATCCCTCTCCATACTTGCAGAAAAACGAGTGGATATAAAAAAGTTATAAGAGAATTCTCCGAAAATTCCTATTTTAATAGTTAAAAAACCAAAAATTTAAATATTCTCGCTCTTTCTGGTTTTTATGGAAGAAATGAGCTCTTTTTTGGAAGTCTTTGGCGACTATCCTGTAAACCGCGTGCTGGACTTTCTCATAACCTTTGACGAATTTGATTACTCCATGACGGAGATAGCGGAAAACGCAGGTGTCGGGTATTCTACGCTGCTCCTCTTTTGGGCGAAATTAGAGGCGAAAGGTATTGTTCTTTCTACGCGGAAAGTAGGAAAATCAAAGATGTACAAACTCAATAGGGAAAACCCCGTCGTGGTTGAGCTTGTAAAATTACACTGGCAAGTCTGCCAACAGGAAATGCAGAAAATGCTGAAGCCTATTGAAGCCTAAGTTTAACAACTTTTTTAAAAGCATTCTTGGAAGAATAAAATCATGAATATCACAATCATCGGCGCTGGTCCGGCAGGATGCTATGCTGGGTATCTTCTAGCTAAAACGGGGCACACTGTGGCGATTTATGAGAACCATCCCCAGATCGGAACCCCCATTCAATGTACCGGACTGTTAACTTCTGATTTCGATCAGTTTCAATTACCGATGGACTCGTTCTTGGTGAATACCTTTAAAGAGATAGAAGTATACTCCCCTAACAAAAGTCTCAAAATTGCGCAGAAAGAATATCTCGTCTGCCGGAAACGTTTTGATAATTTCTTCGGGGATTTGGCGAAGAAGGAAGGAGCGGCCGTTTTTGTCAATCACTCTTTTGTTCGAAAAGAAGGAAAAAGTCTTGTTATCAACGATACTGTGAATAAAAAAGAGAAGCGGATTACGCCCGATATCGTCATTGCCGCGGATGGTCCTCTTTCTCCGACCGCCAAGGCGTATGGTTTGTATCATCCGCAGAGGGAGAATTATTTCGGCATCCAAGCAACCGTGCAGGGAACATTTAATCCCCATTCCTTTCAGACCTATTTTGGTGTGGAAGTATGCCCCGAATTGTTTGCCTGGATTGTTCCGGAATCATCTACCACAGCAAGGGTCGGCATCGCCATGCGCAAGAATTCCCGGGCGTATTTTGACAAATTCATGAAACAGCACCATTTTACTGCTGTAGAAATGCAGGCCGGCACGATCCCTGTGTATCATCCTCAGCAGGTTTTGCGGAAGGAGAATTGTTATCTTCTTGGCGATGCAGCAGGATTTGTAAAAGCCACGACCTTAGGCGGACTGGTGCCTGGATTAAAACAGGCTGAAATCCTGGTTGATTGCATCAACAATAATAAAGATTATCAGCGAAAAGTCAAGCCTCTGGCAAAACAGCTGAAACTGCATTTGGCCATGAGGAGGATATTTGATAAGTTTTCCGATCGCGATTGGGATAGGTTAGTGTCTTATGTTGCTCAGCCTAAGATTCAGGCTGTTTTTGAGAAATATACCCGAGATAATCCAGTTCCTCTGGTCACGAACGCGTTAATGAAAGAACCGCGATTTTTGTATTTTGTGAAGCATTTGATTTGAATTACTGTATTTAATAAAAAAAATTAATATTACAATCTTACAAGAATCCAACAGATTGTAGCATCAAGTTAAACAAACTCTTTTAACACGTCTTGATATTTTTGATTGAGACCACCGAGCCTGAAAATAACAACCTCTGTAATCCCTATTTTTTCTGCTAATTCTAAATCTTTTTTTAATTGCGTTGCCGTTAGTAATGGTTCATTTCCGCCAATGCCAACAGCAATTGTACCAAAAGCAAGTAAGAAGTTTTGTCCAAATTCTTTAATTCCGCGTTGTATTTCTGTTCTCATTTTTTCTTCATGAAAATTATGCAAAGAATGGTACATCATTTTGATTATTTTAGCATTTTTTGTAAGATAATGCAAGCCCAAGAATTGTAATATTTTTTCACTGGTTTTCCCTTCAGGGTAATATTCTGCAAGGTATACTTCTCCATTATAATTTTCAATAAAATCTCGGATTAATTTCTTGTTTTTTTGAAAATGAAAAAATTCTGTCACATAGAGGAAAATATTTTTTGTTGTCGGCAATTCCAAATCTAACATCACAGGGATATCTTTTCCTTTCAATTCTGAGAAGATGCGCAGTAAAGCGTTCTGTTCCGAAAAAGGAGATATCCAATATCCTTCTTCATTTTCCAGAATCGGCCAGTAAATGTATTCTTTCACCGTTGATCTTTTTATTTTTGAAGTTATTTCCTTAAACTCCTGTACACTTTTGGCTGCAACATACAGTTTTGCCGGCCAGGAGACCACTCTTAGTTTATCCAGATTCTGCAAGGTGGGGAATTCTTCAAAAAAGCTTATGTCCATAGTTTCTGGAAAATGTAAAGAAATTTAAATACCTTCTGCTGCTTCGAGATACTATGTCCACACTTATCGCCTGCCTTTCGACAGGAAAAGGAACCTGGACGGAAGTTGCTACTCTTATCCAGGCTCAGCCATGGGACAACATATTCTTAATCACCAATCAGTTCGGGAAAGAAAATTTTAAAGGGAATGCGAAATTTGTTGTCATTGATCCATTCCAAGAAGCATCTTCCGTCTCTTCTTTAACGCAGGAAATAAAAAAACAGCTTCAAAGTAAAATTGCTGATTTTGAAATTGCCTTAAATCTGGCTTCCGGCTCGGGAAAAGAACACATGGCCGTCATGGAAGCCGTTCTCGAACTGGGGTTAAGTTTCCGTCTGGTGACCTTGAGAAATAATAGGTTAGAAGTGCTGGGCCTTAATCCATGATTCCGTACCAATGATATAATAACCGGTCGACAGCTTTCACGATCCCATATCCACTGCCGCTCACTTTGATACACGTGCCGGAGATGTCGATGCGTGTCTCTTCTGCCAAAGCCAATTCCACAACCGGTTTTCCTTGCGTATTCTCACAGCTGACAATCGTCCGATTTTCGCAGATGTAATTCTCTTCCGTGCACGATCCGACAGGTATTCTATTGATCCCTTTGGCGATATTGAAACTTAATTCTGAGGTTGCTAATGTGTAATATTTATCTGCCGTTGTAGGATCAATGGCAATGTACATATTTTCCCCGATGTTGAAGGCAGGATCCATTGTTCCCTTCATTGGAACAAACTCCACTTCTTTGGGCCCGAAATGAAGGGGAATATTCAAATTCATCTCGCGGATATGGATTTCTGTCCACCATAAGCCATCCGCCTTGACAAAGCTGTACCCATTGTACACATATCCCGTCTCCTCATCTAATTTTTCTTCGAGATTTTGTTCGTGCAGCTGGTCAATGTTAACGACATCAGCGCTGGTTAATTTGTTGTAGACATACGATCCTCCTATAAATAAAGCAAAGATTCCGATAAGAACTAACATCATAATGACGATACCCTTTCCGGAAGTGGTGCTCTTCTCTTCCTGGATAAGGCTGCTTATTTCCTTCTCCTCGTTCGTTTTTTCTTTGGTATCCAAGGCTTGGGCTATTTCTATTTTATCATTCATGCTACTCATTAAAAAAAGAGATTTATTTAAGAATATTGTGGAAGTATACGTATTAAGTTCACTCTTTCCACTCATCTATTCGTGATGCTCTATAACTATATTTGTCAATCCTGAAGCTTTCATTCCTGTTTCCACTTTTTTTTCCGGCTGGACAAGAACCGGCTTCTCATTTTTGTGAGTCACGAGAAGAAGACCAATGCTTTCCACACCTTTTACGGTGATGGGCTCCATATTCTGCACGAACAAGACTTGTTTTCCAACTAATTCCTCTTTCGTATACCCTTCTTTCAAGTCCGCAACAAGCTGTTTTTCTGTCCCTGCCGGACCGAGACTAATGAGAAGAACATAATCCTTTGTTTTGGGATGGGGTTTGACGGCTTTAATCTTTCCTACACGAAGATTTAGTTTTTCAAAATCCTTTTTGGTTATTTCAGTCATGGTTAATCACCTTTTTTGAATGAGTAAAAGCCTCCGCGGGGATTTGAACCCCGGATCTGCGCTTATCTGAAATGGGAATTCTAGGTAAATCCTAGATCCCCTGATTTTACGAGAGCGCCGCTATACCACTAAGCCACGGAGGCATTATTTAATCTTTTCTATAAGTTCTTCTTTTGTTTTGAATTTCTTCTGGCACTCAAAACACACCTGATACTGTTTGCTTGATCCCGGCTTCCTGACAATTGTTCCTTTGAGTTTCTCTAAAAACACTTCCTGGATTTTACTGCTGCAAATAGTACATTTTGGCATTTGTATTTATTCTGAAACACGGGTATTTTTAAATTTAATCAAAAATAATATAAAACACCCGCATCATTGTATGACTATGCGAAAACGTATTGCCATCATCCACCGTGACAAATGCCATCCGCAGGAATGTGGGAATTATCTTTGCGCTAAATTATGCCCTGTGAATCGAACTGGCGCTGACTGCATCTATCCAGGGGCTGATACGAAGGCAAGAATTGATGAGTTCCTCTGCACGGGATGCGGCATCTGCCCGAAACGCTGTCCGTTTGGGGCGATTGAAATAATTAACCTGCCGGAAACGCTTACAAAATCTCCTGTTCATCGATATGGTGAAAATCTTTTTGAGTTATATTCGTTGCCGGCACCGATCTTCGGCCAGGTGACGGGGATCGTTGGGAAAAATGGCATAGGAAAATCGACCGCCATTAAGATTATGTCCAATGTTCTCAAGCCCAATTTAGGAAACTGGCAGAATCCCGCCGAATTTAAAGATGTTATTAATTATTTTAAAGGAACAGAAACGCAGAAATTTCTGGAAAAATTACACAAGAATGAAATTTCTTTATCATATAAACCCCAGCAGGTGGAACTTATCCCCCGACAATTCTCGGGAACCGTCCGTGATCTGTTAGCAAAAATTGATAAAGATCAAAAAATAGACATCATTGCGGAAGAATTGCAGCTTCAGCATTTCCTTGATACAGGGATAACTCAAATTTCCGGGGGGGAATTGCAGCGCGTGGCCATTGCCGCGACTGTTCTCAAGCATGCCAATCTCTATCTTTTTGATGAGCCGACATCATATTTGGATATAAAACAGCGAATCAATGTTTCCAGATTTATCCGCACGTTGGTAAATGAGGAAACGGCGGTGAATGTCATCGAGCACGATTTAATTATCCTTGATTCCATGACAGATCTTGTCAATATTATGTACGGGCACGAGAACGTGTTTGGAATCGTCTCCGGCGTAAAAACAACGCGGGAAGGAATTAATTCTTTCCTAGACGGTTTTTTGAAAGAAGAAAACGTCCGCTTCCGCGATCATGCCATCAAATTTGAAAAAATACAAGAAGCGAAGAAAGCTGCTCCGGTTCATTTGATCTCGTGGAACAACCTTTCCAAGAAACTAGGCAATTTTACATTACAAACGGAACGAGGAGTATTGTTCAAGAATGAAATTGTCGGTGTCTTAGGGGAGAACGGGATCGGGAAAACTTCGTTTGTGAAAATGTTAGCAGGTGTTCTTAATCCTGATGGTGGTGAATTAGACACGCAAGTCAGAGTGTCTTATAAGCCGCAATACCTTGAAGCTCCTGCAGATGTACTTGTTGCGGAATTCTTACATGGGGCGGTTAACCGTTACAGCAATCAACTCATCACGCCCCTCGATTTGGAAAAATTGTTTACCCAAAAATTATCAGAATTATCTGGAGGACAATTGCAACGGGTGGCCATTGCCCATTGCTTGGCTCAGGATGCTGATCTCTTTTTGCTGGATGAACCTTCTGCGTACTTGGATGTGGAACAACGGCTCTTGGTTTCTAAAGTGATTAAGAACATTACTCAGGAACGTGATGTCACCATTCTTGTCGTAGATCACGATTTAATGTTCTTGGATTACCTTTCGGACAGGTTGATCGTGTTTACGGGGACGCCTGCAAAACAAGGAATACTGAAAGGGCCGTTTTCCATGGAGGAAGGAATGAACTTGTTTTTGCGGGAGCTGGGTATCACCTTGCGCCGGGATATCCATTCCCATCGTCCTCGCATTAATAAGCCCGGTTCCGTGAAAGATCGGGAACAGATGGAGCACAATAAGTGGTATTATAGTTGATATGATTAAGTTTATTTTTCTCCAGAGATATTTATATAGTAGTGAAGTTTGGATAATCTCATGACCATGAGTAAGAAAGATGTGGAGAAGCGTTTAAAAGATGTGAAAGCAGAACTGGCTGCTTTGGAAGCTAAGTGTAAAGGAGGAAGCGGAACCAAAGACGACTACATTGCTTTAGCCAAATTAAAGAAGAAGCTAAAGTAGTCACGCCTTTCTTTTATTCTCCCATTTCACAATTCCGGTTCCAAGTAATACCAAAAACATCGGATTTTATTATTTCAAATAGCATGATTGAGGGAAGAGCATTGGTTCAAAGTCTGGAAAAAGCAAAAGCCTCCGTTACAAAATTAGGAGGCCAATTCAAAAGTTATTATATCTTCAAAGATGTCATTTTTGTTCCAAAAAAGAAGAATTATAATTGGGGTGAAGATTTGGTGCGGGTCCGAGTTTATTGTAAAAATGATTGGCCAACCAAAAAGGTTGTTCTTGTCAGGAAGAAAACTGAATGGAAGGGACAAGGGAAAAAGGACACCATTATTCTGAAAAAAGAATTCGATACAGAAAAAGAAGCTTTTGCGTTCATTAAAGAAAATATATCTGAATTTGAGAAAGAGTGTGAATATTCGAGAGAAGGCTGGCAATACGAATTAAAGACGCATAGAATATTCATAGAAAATATTGAGAAATATCGCCCTTCGATAGAAATTGAAGCGGACAACGAAAGTGATTTGCAGATTTTGTTTCAAAAAATTGGTGCGGGAAAGATCGTTACAGAATCGGTTCCCGAAATCATGCGTAGAATTTTAAAGAACCCGTCCATTTCTTGAAACTAACACTAATCTATTCCTACTTTCGTAGAATTCTTTTCCAATCTTCCAGATAATACTTTACAAACACCCACAAGGCAACCACTACCATAATCAGACTAAACCATTGGCCTAAGCTGAATCCGAAATATAATGTATCCTCCCGATAGAAATCAACGATGATTCTTCCCAGTCCTTCCCAGAAGACAAAATTCCAGAAAATAAAGCCTGGCTTGAACTGCTTCCAGAGCATTAGGAAGAAAAGCCAGCCAAAAACAGCCATCCGCTGGAAAAATGAATAGATCATGTTAGGATGCCGGCATTCCGAGCCATAATCAGGGAAAATAACGCACCATGTTCCGTTCCAGATTCTGCCGACCAGCTCCCCATTAATAAAATTGGCCAGCCTGCCTAAAGCTAAGGCAAAAATAGTAGGAATGCTCATGATATCCGCCAATTTCCAAAAATTCCAGTTTTTTTTCTTGCAAAAAAGCCAGGCAGCGGTGACGATTCCCACAAATCCGCCGTGGAAACTCATGCCCCCTTCCCAGATTTTAAACAGATTCCATGGTTTGAAAAGGTAGATTTGCGGCTGCCAGAAGATCATGAAGAGGCGTGCGCCAATAATGACCCCCAGCATAAGGTAAAAGACAAAATCCCAGATCTCTTCTTTGGACAGAGAAATCCAGTTTTTCTTTCGGGCGAAATGGAGCCACCAAATTCCCAGAAAAAAACCAAGAACGTACACTAGGCCATACCAGCGGATTTCTAACGGCCCTATATGCACCAAAGTAGGGTCAAGGTTGTGAATCCACATGAAGGGAGAAAAAGAGAGATGGGTTATAAAAATTGTGTTTTTATTTTAAATATATTATATATCTAATTAAATATAAGATAAATTTATAAACAGCAAAATGTTATTCTTTCTCACCGTGTTTCAATGTATTTTGTAGATAAAATTCAAGCCCAAGGTACCCGGCAGCGGAAAATTCCCGTGCCCAAGAAGTTCTGGGTAGAATTTCCACTGGATTCTTACGTCAAAATTTCGTTGCTAGATGATTCTTCTCTGTATTTTGTGGATAAAGTTCAGGCGCAAGGAAAGATTCAGCGTCGGATTCCTGTGCCACAAAAATTCTGGGATGAGTTTTCTGTGGGTGCAGTGGTGCGAATCGAGATAGTTCGAAAAGGCATGAAGAAATGAAGATACGCAATCGAAAAAGTGGCTGGAAGAGGATGCGTAATATTATTTTCGAGGAGACTATTTTGTTAGTTATCATAATCATGGTTTCATTCATTTTGTTGAGTAGGTTTGGACACGTTGATTTACCCGGCTCTTTTAACCAAGATAAAAATGGAAGTTTTACTTTGTTCCATGAAATATCAGAATCGTGGACGAACATACTTACGGGAGCCGGAACATTAGGACCAGCGGTAGAACCGCTTAATGAAACCACAACAAATAGCACTGCCGAAGGAAATGAATCTACGACGAATGTAACTTCTGCCAATGAAAGCACAAATATCCTTCCAGAAGAACCTCCTTCGCCTTCAGAAAGCAGGACGCTAGGATCCCAAGGAGAGTTAGGGATTCAAACAACAGATGTTACCAGTTGTACGACGTTAAGCGCCAATGGCAATTTCACGCTTAATAGTTCTGTCAGTGCTACAGGGACTTGTTTCGATTTCGGCGGTAGGAACATCACTTTAGATTGTAAAGGTTTTTCTGTTACTTATGGAACAAGTGCGGCGGGAAACGCAATGTTAATAGGCAGTGGAGATCACAATCCGGTTGTTAAAAATTGTCGGATTGTCCAAGGAGCTTCCGGCAGTAGCGCAATCTCCGTGACGTTGGCCGGCAATTTTACAATTCTGAATAATACTATCAATACCTCAACAGGGATAGGTATAGAGGTTCAAAGGCGCGAAGGGGTAATTATGAATAATACCATTCGTGTTACAGGATCGGTGCAAGGTATTTCCTTAAGCAATCCTCCTTGCGGAAATATCACTATTGATGGTAATTCAGTGAATGTTTCCGGTAGCGGAACAAGCGCTTTTGCCATTGAAACAGGGTGTGCTGGCACAAATATTACTAATAATGTTCTTAGCAGTCG
>Ga0208375_1003089_pt1 | contig 14667 bp, 19 predicted proteins | sample RifOxyD1_FD_184038 | JGI IMG/M metagenome (GOLD analysis project Ga0208375, IMG submission 184038) | Soil microbial communities from Rifle, Colorado - Rifle Oxygen_injection D1 (SPAdes) | ecosystem: Environmental > Terrestrial > Deep subsurface > Rock core/Sediment | place: Rifle, Colorado... | reverse complement strand
ACTACTGATCGTTCCTTATATATTTCTACATCATTGAAACCTAGATTCTTATAGTACTCATAAAGAAATTTTTTAACATAAGGAGTCTGTTTCCAGCTCGTAGTTATTATATGTGCTTTAGATAAAGATAACGTTTTCTTAACAGTTATTAGTTTGTTTCTTTTTTCAGGCTCTATGCTCCCTATCAAATTGTACGAAGAGAATACAACATGTGGTGGTTCAATGCGTAAAATGAGATTGTTTGAAAAAACATCTTCAACTACATATTTATTTCTGATTCTCCATGAAGCATCTTTATCTTTGATAGTTCTACGTCTTGCTTCTTCTATCATTTCCGGATTATTATCTACACCATAAAAACTATAATACCCTTTCTTTAGATTTTTGATAAGACTTATTATCGTTCGTCCTGCCCCACAACCCATATCTAAAGCAGTTATCATTTCTAGAGAATTTCTGCTTCTGTTCATAAGTATTTCAGAGAGCATTTTTTTTTCATTATAGAAAGTAGTCTTTAGTTCAGGCAGTGGCGCATCTATAGCCTTCAAATATTTTTCAAAATATTTTTTTGAATTTGGCATTCGTTTCACCTTCTAAAAAAAATTAAAAAAATTGAGATTTTATTTGTATCTCATCAAGTCTTTTGCAATGAACTCATGGTCTAGGCTTCCTCTATAGATTTGCGAATCATTTGGCGGAGCCATTACTTTGTATGGGATTCCTATGACTTTGCGTGTTTCTTTGACTTGCGCGCCACTCATTGTATTTGTAAGCAATCCATAAACTCCTCTTGCATCATCAAATCCTAATCTAATATTGAATGCTGCCATTTGCTTCATTGATCCTGCTGCATCATACAATGGTTTAACTTGAACTGCAATGCCCCATGTTGCTATGCTTGAAACATTTTCTACTGCATCTGCAATCTTTTGCAAATCATTTGTCTTGTATGATTCCTGTAGTTCTGTCATTGCATTTTTGAATGCGTTCACTTTTTCAGATGTTGATTTCCTTGCATCTTCAAAAACGCTTTGAACAAATATTTCTGCGCCATCCAATTTTCCATCATATCTTGCCTTAAACAAATCTATCTCTAAAACTGCAGTATTTTCATTGAATATATTGCTGTCCAAAATAATGTTATTAGACGGTATATATGTATTCAATGTCATCCCTATCAGATTATCCACTATCTTATCTAGTTTTCCTGCATTGTTCACTGTGACCTTACTTACTCCAGTAAAGTTCCCTGCTTCGAAGGCACTTGAGTGATGATTACCATCCAAAAGCAGTAATCCATTGTAAGCGCCTATTGTACCGCCTATCAATCCTTCAACTTGTCGTTGTGTTATTGGTTCTTGTTTATTCATTTTATTTTTCCTCCTATTTTTTATTTCATCGTGGAATCTCTGTTTTTGAGATATACCCCTCGTACGAATATAATCTTACTTTGCTTGACTCGTTACCGTTTCTATCGATAGCCCAAACTTCAAAAGAGCAATTATTATCAGTAATATCGTCAGGAATTGTAAACCATGTCTCATTAAGATCAGATTGATACGAGTATTCATCCATATCGTATATTTGTTTACCCAATCTTGCATACCCTTTCATATCTAAAGCATTATCATCTTCGAAAATTACGTTATCAGTTATAGCGCCCCAGAAATAGGGCGGTTTACTTTTTCCATTTGTTGATGATTCTAATCTAGTGGGCGGATTAATCTGCGTTTCATTATCTAAATTACTTGAATCTTTAAAGAATCCCAAGTATGCAGCTGTTAAACCAAGAACAACAGCGCTTGTTGTTGCAATTCTTGACCAATATTTATCGAATGTTGATTGTCCAACCAATGATTTGTAATTATTGTTTGCTTCGGTCAATTCTTTTTCTGTTTCAGCAAGTTTAGATTCTACATTCATTAACTTATTCTCAAGAGAATATTTATTTTTTATATTCTGATTTTTTCTTAATTTAGCAGTTATGTTATTTATTCTCATTTTATTTCACCTTTTCTTTGGCATAGTGTTTTTTGATTTTTTCCTCAGTCATATTTGTCAATTAATGATTTTATTCTCGAATAATCTGAATTTGATAATAAATGAATAGGAGTGTCTAAAGTCACTACTTGCAACTGTGGAGAATTATTTGTTTTAAAACTAAAATATATTTCCTGATCACTTAATTTATTTTGAGTATTTATTATTGGTCCGATTATACCATATTTTCTACTCTTGATAATATCTAATTCCGCCCTATTTTCTAAAAACAGCGAATTATTATACGTCAGAAAGAAAAGATTGTTGGCATATTTCTGATTCTTCGGATTTAACAAAGAAACCATATTTTCTGTATTGAGAATATATGGATCAAGTAAAAAATCAAATTTCTCCATAGTCTTAATACTATTTTTTACCTTACTGGTTTCTTTTGGAAAATCTAAACTAATACCTTTAAATCCAGAATCATTATTTTTCATAAGTTCACTAAATAATACAGTTTCAATATTTCTAGTGTTATCTTGCCACATCTCCGTCAGGTCTTCTTTTGTAAGATTATGTTTATTATACCAACTGTATATAAGCATTGATTTGTTCATTGTTTCACCTTTATCATCGATTCTAATTGTTCTACTCGATTGCTTATTTTCTCATAGTAAGAAGTAGAATTTTCTTTTGCAAATGGCAAGTAAAATTCTTTAGTTTCAGCGATATAATAATTCAACTTATCCTTATCGGGAGCTAGATGTATGCATTGAATATTATTCCATCTGTCTGCTAGTTTAATTATTTTTGAAGCGTCACTAGACTCGTTTAATTCTTTAAAATATTCTAAGTTCAATGCGTGTTTCTTTTCAGATTTTGAATTACCCGGAAATGATCTCCATTCAGATTTTGTTAATGGTTTTACTATAGAATATACTTCTGAGCCGAATTGATTAGTGAAATAATTTACGTCAACAGATTTATCATCTTCTAAAACATCGTGAAGTAATGCTGCAGATACTATTTCTGGAGTAATCTCTTTGTCATAATGTAACATCACGTCGATAGTTATTGGATATATGTGTTGTTCTAAATAACTTTCACCACCATCACGCTCTTGATATTCATGACTATTCATTGATTGTTCAAGAGAACTATTTATGAGTCTGTTATCTTTTAAATTAAAATATTCTAGATATCCTATTAAATCAATAATAGTATTGTTTGGAACAAATAAGTTATTCATTGTTTCACCTTATATTTCTCCTTTTGCGATTATGAATTCTCTATCATGTTTCATCTCATCTATTTTCGCATCCTCATCATAATCAGTGTAACGTCTCATTGTTTCACCTTGTCTGTGAAATAATTTATCTTCACTGACTTGTTAATACCATAATCTGATGGACGACTCTTCTTTATCTCTAAATAATGTTTATCGAAATCCGTTCCTGAAAATACTGTGTGCTTGCATTCTACTCTTGTATGAGGATGCGATTGCATGAATCCATATATTGAGCTAATAACTTTTTCAGGATAGACATGTTCTTCTTTTTTTATTTCATAAGTTGAATTATACTTTATCTCAAATAATGTCTCTGAAGTATTGCTCAACAATGAATTAACACCTTCTAATCCTTCGAATTTTTCATCTAAAGTCTTCTTCCGACCTGCAATTCTATTTCCGAAAGTTCTGAGAAGATTCATTGACTCACCTTGTTTTTCGTCTCCTATCTCTATAATCTGCAAATGCGGCCAAGTAACCGAAAAATCCCATTATGGAACCTGCCATGAGTCCTAACTCGCCCATAGGTTGTCCCATTCGCACACGACTAATCTGTCGTTGTCTATCGACTTCTTTTTTTTCGTAACCTTTTATATCATAATTTCTCTCTATGGAGTCTCTCTTTGATATCAATTCTGATCGTTTCTGCAGACCATCGTTGATTTCTTTTATCATTGCTTGCGCTTTTGTTGAGTCCATCTTCCATAGAACCGTATTGTCTATCGCGTAGTCACTCAATTGATATTGTACAGTCTCATATTCTCTGTATATTGCTGGAACTTCCTTATCATCTAATTTTTTGAGTTCTGTTTCTATATTGTTCAATTCGTTGCATGATGCAGCAACCAGCAATGTTCCGACTATTCCTGTCCCTAGTGCTAATTTTCCCATTTCTTACCTCAACTCATAATTTAATACTACATATCCTGTGATGTCGCCTGTTCTTGCGTTGTATCTTGCTTCAACGTATCCGTCGAATCCTTTTCCTTTGAATCCTTTGTATAGTTCAAGTGCAAAGTTTGTGTTGTTCAAACCACCTTTAGATAAGTTGTTTACTCCAACAGCAAATGGCAATATTGCGTTATCTACGCCTACTAATGCTTCTAACTCTGTCTGTTTTGAGTCGCCGTTTCCCATTAATTTCATTGTCACATCCCCTTTAGTCATTACTGGACTGAAGTGTGGTGGAAAGAATGGTGGTACTGAGAATAATTCTCCTGCGTAATCAAACAATCCTTTGTTGAAGAAGTTTTGATTTGCATTCTTGAAACTAGTTTGTGATTTTACGTTCCAAGTCTTTGTTTCTGGATTGTATAATGCATATGTTAAATTTCCAAGATCTTCAAATCCTTTTATTCCTGCAACACCCACATACTGTGATGGATTCTTTCCTACTCCAGCATATACTTTATCGAAGTCAAATCCAGCGTATCCGTAGAAGCTTTCAGATGGCTCGAAGAATTTATCTCCCTCTGCAAATAATCCTGCTTCTAAAAATAATTTATCATTAACTACATTTCCTATGAAGAAGTATTGTGGTTTTGTTTTATTGCCATGTCCCATTCCTACATCTATTAAAAATGAATTCTTCCCTGATTGTAGAGTCTTCCATGCTTCTGAATATAATATATCTTCTCCACTCCAATCCCCGCCTTTGTATAAGTTTAGTCCGATATTCTTATCTTTTAAAGAAATTCTTCCTATATCGTTCTTTGTTCCATTGAAATCATATTCTATTCCGAAATGATCTCCCATTAATTTTATTCTTTGAAAATTTACTGCTTTATCTGTATTATTTGCTGGTGCTGATTCTAATGTTAATTTGTATGGATTTCCTACCATTACTTCTGTTTTTGTAGAATCATTCTGTGTTATTGCACTATCCTGTAATAATGCTACATCAGGTTGTCCTGATAATGCTTTCATCAGACATAATCCGTTCGTTATTGTTGCAAGTGACATTTTTTTAACCCCCGATGCGAATATAATTCGCTTTTGTCACTATCCATTAGTAAAGATAAGTATTAATATTTATTTCATATGTTTAATATTAATAATATTAGTAATAATAAAATTTATAAGCACAATTACATATCTAACAACCATGAAAAGAAAAATCATATCTCAAGGAATAGGAGGATACACAATCTATCTTCCAAACAAGTGGATAAAAGAAAATAATCTCACAAAAGGGACAGATGTAGATATAGAAGAGATAGATAACATGCTAATAATAAGCCCTACAGAAGTCAAATTGAGACTAGAAACAAGCATACAATTGACAGGAAACACAGAATCAGCAATAAGGACAATAATCACAAACACATACAGAAAAGGATATGATAAGATAATAGTAGAATATGACAATGAAGAACAATTCAAAATAATGCAGCACGTGATAAAAACAAGATTAATAGGATTCGACATCATGAAAAAAGAAAAGAATAAATGTATAGTAGAAAGCGTGACAGAGCCATCAATAGATCAATTCGAAAATATATTGTCAAAAATATTTTATAATACAGAACAATTATTTGAAGCAGTGATAAACAAATCAGAAGGGAAAGAGCATGATAACATAGAAGAGATAGAGGAGAGAATACAATCATATGACAACTTCTGCAGACGAGTAATAAGCAAGGACAAGATAAAAAACAAGAAAGCAGAATTCTTATGGGCATTTCTTACATTGATAAATCATGGTCAGAGAGAAATATACCATCTAAGCAAACTCATAAACACCAAATTGTCAAAAGAATTAATAGAATTATTAAGAGATGGGGAGAAACTGTTCAAACTATTGGAACAAGCATACTTCAAGAAAGACAAGACACTGCTTGCAGATATACATTTCTTAGAAAAAAATCTTATATACAAGAAAGGATATGAATTATTACAGAAGAAGGGGAAAGAGAATATATATCTTTATCATATCCTTTTAGGAATAAGAGAATTCTACCAATCAAACAGTCCATTGATGGGGATTATTGTTTAAAATTATTATTCATGTAAGTATTTTTAAGATCAGCAATCTTATGATAAAAGTTTGAATCAGGAAGTGCAATCTTCCATTCAAAATAATCATCTGACCATTTCTCCATCTCTAATGGAACAAATTCCATACCGATTACTGTACCATCTAATTTTGAAACTACTTGTAAAGTCTTAACACCTTCAGAGAATTTTTCAGCCTTAGGAATATGTAGAATGCCGCCAGTAAAACCATTCTTGAATTTATTCTCTTCCGCAAGCCCGAGTTCGGGTATTGAGACTTCATAAGTCAGTGCAGTATCAAGTCCTGGAGGATAAGACCCTGTAGGATTCTCAATAATTAAATTCCTGTAAATTGAAGTCTGAATTGATCTCACTGTAGGGGCCTGCGAAACATCTCCATGTACCAACGCATTTTTCTTCCTATAAATCGCTTTATCCGGATTATTGAACACCACTTCTGAATTCTCATCTACTTGCGGAGGATATACTTCTACAATCAAATTCGTCAAACCTTTACGTAAATCTTTAGGGACAATTATCTGGAAGTATCCACCCATATCTCCAGACATCCATGAATCGTAATATTTGCTTTCATCATGACTATAAGTTATGAAACTAATATCTTTAGAGCCAGAATTATATCCTTCAAAAAATATTTTCGCATTGAAACGCATATATGGATCCCCGCCTTGTTGTCTTCCGAATTCTTTACCAGTGATTGTCCCCCAAAGAGTGTCTCCTGGCTGCACTGCTATGAATTTATCTTCAGGAAAATTCTGTTCCATATCTCCCGTCTTGTAAATATAATAATTGAAATCTGCAAAATTATTTCCTATCTCCATCTTTCCAGCATTCCATTCAGAGCTGACATGATATTTTGACAATTCTAATTCCATCTCTTCTTTAGTATAAGAATTATTCACAAACAACCCTATTGATGCCAAAGTCAAAGCACCAATTGCAGTGTATGTCTTCCAACGATCCTTGAAGTAATGGCTTATTGACCTCTTTCGCATTGTCTTGTAGAAGTCTTTAGCCATATCGTCTAATGATTGATACCTGTCTTCTTCTTTTGATGTTATTAATCTCTCAATAAATGGCCTCCACTTTTTCTTGTCGCCTTTAAGCTTATGCAACGATTTTCCTAATAATTTCTCATACTTGGAATTATCAAGTGTTCCATTCCCGTCAAGAACATTCTCTTTAGATTCAAGATGCACTGCTGTTCCTTTATCTGGGTCGAATTCGAAAGCATAATTTCCTGTGAGCATATGATAAAACTCCGCGCCCATACCATAAATCTCTGATTGCATATTGTACTTCTTTTCTTTACTAGTGAATTTTCCTATCAATAATGGATCGGTTATGAAATGACCGCCCACTGTGGGCATATATTTCTCAGTTGTTGAATCAGTCCTTACTGCATTGGTGAAATCTATAAGCCAAAAGTCTATTGTTTCTCCGTTTCTCACTAACATGTTTGATGCCTTATGGTCTCTATGGAATAATCCCATTTTTTTCATCAAATATGTCTCTGCTTTAAGGTATTTGCTGAATATTATTTCTGAAGTTCTATTGTCTAATGGGCCGCTGCTTTTGAGCAATGTATCTAAAGATACATATCCTTTTCTGAATTTTTCAATAGTTATTACTACCTCTTTCCCATTTTCTTCAGTGATAAAATAATCTAATATCGGATTTATATGATTAAGTTCTGGCTCATCGAATGCTGACATTTTAATCCATTCGTTTGCAGTATCGCATCCCCTGGACATGTGTCTGCTTGCCCTAGGATTACTTGTAGAGCCGTCAGTTTTTGCAACCCTTTCTTCTTTTCCAGGACCCCATGTTAGTCTGAAATTTATTCTTGGGCCGGGAGTGTCATAATAGATTATATTATCATACTTATCTGAAAGTGCTGTTTCCACAGTATCCTGTCTTTTAGAAATCTCTTCAATACTATGATCAGAATTTCTTACAATAGTTTCAATATCCTTCTTGGAATTATGCTTCTTCATTCGCTTCCTCCAAGATGTCAATTGTTATCTTGACTATTGTTTTTGGTTTGAGATCCTTCTCTAACATTCTAGGTATAACTATAATAGACTGAGAGCCATGCTTTGCTATTTTTTTTGTGAGGACGAATTGTGTATTATTCATTTTATTCGTCTCCTCTGAAGATTTTCACTAACTCTTCAATTGGAGCTGTATATAATGCATTTATGTATTCACGATTCCCACCGAATTCTTTATTTAGAATATTTACCCACAATAGAGCATCTGAAGATGATATCCAATTGGAGTTTTTATAATATTTATTTCTTAGATTCAATTGAATCAATGTTGCATCCCCTTCAATTAAACAATCCAGAGAATGACTATAAAAGGAGTTTTTATAATCAGACAGATTTGGAAATTTAGAAAATATTGCATTGTGAAATATTTCATGGGCAGTTATCTCATGGAATGCATCATCATTATATAAAAATTCTTCAGTATATGTAAATGTTTTTGGATGAGAGTACCACGCCATATTGTTTAGTGATTTTTCGATAATTACTACATAATTATTCAAATCTGTCTTCAATCCACTAACTTTCTCAACTAATGGAGCAACTTCTTCAATCACTTTTCTTGCATATTCTTGTGTTATTTTCATTTGTTGACCTTTGTATCACTTTACAGTAGGTATGTATAGAATATGTATAGAATTACGTATTTATAAAGTTTTCGATTTATGACTACTAGAAAGTGACAAATTATACTTATTTTTTATTTCTGTTCGTAGAATACATCCTTCATTCTATGTATCTTTACAAGACCGTCAACAAAGAAGTCTTGACAGGATTCCTCATGCATCAAATCCTTGAGAACAAAATATTCTGCCTTGACAAGTGCGTCCTCTCTAATCTCTCTAATATAAGGCGAGAGCAACTGCGCAGTATCAAGCTTAGCGATTAAATCAGATGTAATAACAGATTTTCTCACATTTTTAATCTTACTAGTTTGATCCATACTATCTAAACCATGATTATTATCAGATAAATCAACAAGCTTAATTAATAAAACAAGATGAGTAGAATCATTATAGCTCATATTAACAATCTCGGGGATATACAATCCAGTATAACACTTCCACTTTATATCCTCAAGATAATCCTTACTAGAAGTCTCCTCATACGGAGAGGATTCTATAATGTTGATTGTCCTAACAATGAAATCTTTTAATTCAGTATATGCCTGATAATCAAGTAATTTAAGGAATTCAAGAACGTTCTCCTTATTGAATCTTTTTCCTCGTCTATCTAGATGATAATCAACATACTTAAGAATCATATCATAATGATTTGTCAATAACTTCACTGCATCCTGTAATTCTTTAGGTATCATCTTGTCAAGAAATTCCTGATAATTAGCGATAGTATACCTATTGCCTTGCTCATCTTTCAAATTATACATCAAATCTTCGATGAAATCATGCAATGCAGCCACTGAAGCGTATCTCTCTATATCGGGATTTTCTTTATTCAATTCATAGAATGTGCATGCGACCCTATTATGATGACAGCTCATACTTATCCCGGATTTCCTTATTTTTTTTGACTTGATGAAAAGCCCATAAGAAAGCGCGACAGCATCAGAGTATTTCCCAAAAAATCTTTTTAAACAAGTCTTATCAGGGACCTTGAAATCAAGAAGTTCATGATGCATGGTCTGAAAATATTTATTCTTAGCGACACTAATTCTGGCATCGCTTATCAAAGTAGGTGCGTCCATATCGTGCTCTCTTGGAGTGCCGTATTCTTCTTGAATGAACCGTTCTGAGAACTCAATGATTTTTTTATAAGATTTCTTATATAATTTCTTCAAAACTTTTTCATCAGGAACCTGTTTGTTAAGCAAAGAATCAAGAACAATACGCGCATACTTGTATTTAGGACTCTTTTTCAGACCGAGAATCTCATCATTGTATCGCATTAAGAAGAGAAAATATGTTAAGTTTAAATAGTTTTATCTTAGTATGGAATCAAACTTTACATCAGTATAAAATACTGGAGTCAATAAAAGCATGTGCTCAGTCATTGATTTGAAAAATGCAAAATTTATAGGAGTAGAATTTATCATCTTCAACATCCAATATTCTGCAGATACAAGCATATCCTCTCCCATCTCCATTATATTATTATTCAATTTATCGTCTTTTAAACCCAAAGCATAACCATGCTTGACCCAACTTGCCTGTTTATTTATATTCTCAATATCAGGAATTGTCCCCCTGATAATTTTACCAACACCATTAAATTTCACATCCACGCCTTTTATCCGGTAATCTTCCGTATTTTCATTATCGCATTTTGCTGCACCGTCTTCCATATAGGGAGAATCATAACATATCCACCTCAATCCTTTTGAGTAATCGCCTTTTATTTCTGAATTGTATGCCTTTTGGTATAATTTTCCTATAGGCACTGTCAACGACCCTATTTTTTGGTCCATCAAAATTTCTAACTCTACTAGAGCAGTTTCCCTATTCAAACGCTTGTTTCTCTTCTCTAATGTTTTATCAATAGATTTTATTATTAGACCATAATAGTTTGTCATAATCTTGACATCTTCTTGTATAATTTCAGGTATTTCTTCATTTACAAATCTATCATGATCAACTAACGTGTATCTTTTGTTAGTTTTTAAATCAATTTTTCTCAACAAATTATCTTCTATATGGTCATGATAAATTGCTTTTATTGCGGCCTCTAGCGACCCAGTTATTCTGAACACAATTTCAGAGACATACCATGGATGAGACTCTTCAACAAGCAATGACCCCCTATTTTGGAGTTCTCTTGCATAGGAAAGAATAAGACTATCTACTGAATCAGCATACCGGCCATATTTGTTATTAAGTGATAAGCGATTCAATTTTTCCCTATTATGTATTGCCAGCTCAATTTCGTCAGTATGAATATCAGACGCCTGAAGATCAAACATTGCATCTGTCAATTCTGTTGGAGCATCATAATGGTGTTCTCTTAAGGAACTTCCTAAGAACACATTATTCTTTGATAGAAATTTTTCTGACTGTCTCGCAATCGAATCTGCTTTTGAACCATAAATTTTCTCTAAATCAACCATTCTTGGAACATTTTTCTGTAATAAGGAATTAAGTATTGCATATGCCGGTTCAAAATTTCTATTTTTATATACAGACCGGATATCTTCAATTTTTATTCTGTTAACAAAGTCAGGAGCCAATATTATACACCACTAAAAAGTAACTAAAATCCTTTTATAAATTTTGTTAAACTTTATTAATACACAATTAATCCTAAACTCATGATAACAGTAATTCTTATTGAGCCAGAAAATCCTGGAAACACAGGAGCAATCCTTAGAAGTATGAAGAATTTTGACTTCAAATCAATAATACTAGTCAATCCACAATTCGACATAAACGATGAAACATTAAGACACCGAGCAAAATGGGCCGCAGACATGATAAAAAAAGTAAAAATAGTAAAATACAATCTAAAAAAGATAAGAAAAGACTTCGATTATCTCGTTGCGACAACAGCAAAACTAGGAACAGACTACAATTTATTAAGAACTCCAATAACAGCAGAGCAATTTGCAGATAAAATATCAAAAATCAATAAGAAAACAAAAATAGGAATAGTCATAGGCAGAGAAGGTCCGGGATTAAACAATGAAGAAATTAAGATGTGCGATTTCACAGTCACAATACCTGCATCAAAAAAATATGGCACAATGAACATAAGTCATGCAACAACGCTAATACTATACGAAATATTCAAAAAACAAGAAACAGAGAATATAATTAGTCACATCACGCCAATATCATTAAAAGAAAAAGAACAAATACAGAAAATGATAGAGCAGACGTTGAAAAAGATGTATTTTGCAACAGAAGAAAAGAAGGAAACTCAAAGACTGTTATGGCAGAAGATATTAGGCAAATCATTGCTTTCGAAAAGAGAAGCATACGCATTAATGGGATTCTTGAAGAAAATTAAGTGAAATTTATAAATTCTAATCCATGAATAAAAAACATGTTTAACATAAAAAATCTTGATCATCATTTAGACAGCAATGAGAAGATATTACATTTTTTCAGACCATCAAGAGTAGCATATTTGTTTCAATATATTCTTCACATAACTATTTTTCTGCTTGCACTATTCTTCTCAATATATGGCGAGCCTAGTTCTAACTTATTCATATTCTGGAAATTTGTAAATTTAGCGGCCACAATAGTATTGTTATATGCCGTAATAATGCTAATAAGATTAGAATATAGAATATGGTCAAGAAGATATGCATTGACAAACGAAAGAATGTTATACAGCAGAGGATTGTTGTCAGAAAATTTCAAGAGTTCATCATACAATAAAATAACAGATGTAGGATTTCATCAAACATTCTGGGATAAAATAATGAATACGGGAACATTGACAGTTAATACTGCAGGAACAGACAACTATGAAATAAGATATAGGAAAATAAAAAATCCACTAGAAGTCAAGAAAATGATAAACGATAAACAAACAACTACTGTTATACGTTCAAGAAAACATTCTAATAGTTTAGATAAGAAGAAATAGTCAATAAACTTCATCATGATGCCCGTAATGTAATATTCTTACAATGTTTTCTTTTTTATTATAATCATAAATCAATACAAATGATTTTCCCGCGTGAACTCTTCTTGAACCTGAAAGATCTCCGCGTAATGGTTTAAAATGTTCAGGCATCTTTAGAATTTGATCAATTTTAGAATTAATTATACTAAACTGTTTAGGATCTTTTTTCTTTAATTTTAGAAATATCTTATCTACATCTTCTGCAATCTCTAAACTAGGCGTATCGCTCTGCAAAACTATTCACCTTGATGAATTTTCCTTTACGAATCTTCTCTAGTCTCTCTAAAAATTCTTTTTTTACTTTCGGATCATCTTCAATCATCGAGCGCATAAATAACTCTACTTGCTTGCTCATGCTTATCCCGTTGCCTTTGCAGTACCCAGAGAACTGCTTGTATACATCTTCTTCAATATTGAAAGTTTTAATTGCCATATTATCACCTTATATAAGTTATTTAATGTTATATAAAGTTAATTAATATAAATGTTTTGTTTTTTATTAACAGAGGAGAATTGTTTATATGTGTTGCTCAAGAAAAAACGGAAGATTTACGGATTTTTATTGTTTAACATTAAAAGATTATTTTCAATTTTTTGGCAAAGAGTTAATTAGCGGCGAGATATAATTCAAGCCAGTTATGGCTAAAGCAGAATTCTCATTATTTGCCGAGTAATAGTGTATGCATATTGCGGAATTATTTTGGGTCTCTTTAGAGCTTTGACAACTTCTGTGATGAAAAATTATTTTTGAGTTCTTCAATTCTTCAATCGCATAAGATATATCATTATAGACATTTATACGCGTCGGGGGGTCTCCTTCTGAATGCACAAGATAATTATTGTATTCTTTCGTGAATTTTTCTATACCTGTGTTGAAATCCACTTTTTTAAGACCAACAGCACCTATTCCGTGTTCACGTGACTTGTCTTTTAATAAATTCCATAATTTTTCGACATATTCGTCCATGTTAGTTAGAAATATATCCTCTTTAAAAAGTTGATTATCTTTACCACTAATAAGTAAATAATATCTTATTTTGATATTAGTTACTGTCTAACATTCACACCAACTTTATGTGTTGGTGAATGTTTGTTCTTTCTATATAATTCAATTACTTCATTCTTGAATTTGTCGAATGTACCATTTCTTATGCTTTCTCTAGTTCTTGCCATCAATTCTTTCATGAAATAAAGATTGTGAATAGAACAATACCTTTTACCGACTGGCTCATTTAATTTTAATAAATGACGAAGATATGCTTTAGAATAATTCTTACAAGTTTGGCACTTACACCCTTTTTCTATTGGAGTCTTGTCATTCGAATAAATTCCTTTCATAATATCTACTTTTCCTTTGAATGTAAATAAAGTTCCATGCCTTGCAATTTGAGTGGGATAAACTGAGTCAAAAGTATCTGCACCTAAACTTACTAGCTCAACAATATCATCAGGACTTCCGACGCCCAGTAAATGTTTAGGTTTCTTCTCATCAAGATGAGGTATTGCAGAATTTACCGCTAAATACATTTCTTCTCTCGTCTCACCAATTGCGACGCCGCCAATAGCAAGCCCATCAAAGTCTAATGAATTAATATATTCAGCAGATTTTTTTCTCAAATCAGGAAAATATCCCCCCTGAACAATACCATATAACATTTGCTTTTTATCATGATGATATCTTCTACACTCTTTTGCCCAGCGATGAGTGTTCTCAAGAGATTCTTCAGTTTTTTCTCTAGACGC
>Ga0208375_1003087_pt1 | contig 14667 bp, 13 predicted proteins | sample RifOxyD1_FD_184038 | JGI IMG/M metagenome (GOLD analysis project Ga0208375, IMG submission 184038) | Soil microbial communities from Rifle, Colorado - Rifle Oxygen_injection D1 (SPAdes) | ecosystem: Environmental > Terrestrial > Deep subsurface > Rock core/Sediment | place: Rifle, Colorado... | reverse complement strand
ATTGTTCTCTTGGAGAGAATTTGCTTTTTAATCCTAAATAATTAACCATAACCCAGCCATTAGAATAAATTTGGCAATTGCTTAAATTTAGTTCATTAATCTTATTTACAGCTTCCAAGTAAACTTCTTTATTTTCTCTTCCAGAATTAATCTCATAATTAAAAACAAATACGATATTTAAAATAAAAATAAACAATAATACCCTTTTTATCTTAAACTTTTCTTCAATATATTTTACACCATAATATGAGAAATAAACAATAGGCAAAGTCAAGTTAAACAAATATCTTATGTCTTTTACAGGTGTTTTAATATATCCATATAAAGTAACTAAAAATATAAAAACCATTATCCAAAATTCTTTGGTTTTTATTTTAAAATTAGAAAATACACCCAAAAAGAAAAATACCCATAATATATTTCCAACAGCTAATAACTGTAATAAAATTACATTCCAATTAATTACATTCTCTCTAAAATGAACATTTAATGCATAAGAATCACCTATGCTTGTAAATGCATTTCCACTGGTATAATAATCATAAATCAAAAAAGGCAATATTGTTAAAAAAAGAAGCAAGAAATTAATAACTATTTTTTTAACATTCTTATGAAAAAATATCAATGGAAATAAGCTCATTATATTATAACGAGATAAAAAGCTTAAACCAAAAGGAATTCCTGAATATTTATTAGTAATAATATAAGCAATCCCAAGCTCTAATAAAGCAAAAGATAAAACTTCTGTTCCATTAATAAATCCATTAATTAAAACATAAATATTTAGTGTTAAAACATAAAAATATAACTTATTTATCTTCAAAGCATCACTTATCTTTATAGTTGAATAAAGTAACAATAATGAGACAAATATAATATACAAATATTCTCCCAATATGCCCAGGATTAAAGGCATTAAAATTGGTCTGTAATGTTCAAAATAAATACCATTCTCAAATAAATATCTTGCATTTAAGACATAAGCATTAAAATCCCAGGAAAAATCAGTATAATGCTGGTATAATAAATAAATAGTTGATAAAAAGAATAAAATTCCTAAAATAATTTTTTCCTTATTTTGCATATTTTACAATCTCAGCTTCAGGTGTAAATCCTTCAAATTTCCTGTCAAAATTAATAATAATAGTAGGTCCTTTTGTTACATTATAATGTCTTTTTACAGTGTCCAATAAAGGCTCCTTAAACTCCCTGTCAATTGAAAATACAGTAATATTCTGGTTTCTGTTAACCATGCTATCTAAAACATAACCCTGCCTCAATGATTCTTCATTGTTATTAACATCATAAAAATACAAAATTACATTATTATCTTCACCGCATTTTTCCTTAAGCTCTTTTCTTAAGGTATATGCTCTTATTTCAAGAATAAAATATCTTCTTTTTAATATGTTATATTCATTTTTGTCAAATATTCCCTTTGAATCATATTTAGTCAGTGTTTTTCCTATTTCTCCTAATTCACCGGATAACTCATTAATGATTGGTCTTAAAATTTCGCATTTATTTTCAGAAAAACTATCAGCAAAACTCATTTCAATAATAAAACTTTCAGCATCTAATTCACTTTTTCCAATCTGTGCTTTCAAGTCATCTATCCTATAACTATCAAGCTTGCTTCCCAAATACAATCCCAAAACAAATATTCCTATGACTATGATAAATGTGCTGATAAAAACATCTTTTCTTATTTTCATTTTTAGTTTCTTTTTTCAGGACTTTTTTCTTTTCTAAAGAAAAAACCTATCTTTTCTTATTTTCATTTTTTATTTTCTTTCAGGACTTTCTTTTTTAAAAAGAAACCTATCTTTTCTTATTTTCATTCTGCTTTTTCTTTATCGTGATTCTGTTTCTTTCTTATCGTAGATTCTTTCTTGCAAGAAAGAAGCTACCGCCACCGTTTTTTAGCTTTTGTGCTTTCCAGATAAAAAGCATGTATCCACTGCAAACTTCTTAAAACAGGGTAAACAAAAAGATATATAAATGATGCGAAATGAAATCTCCATTTCTCTTTTATGTAATAATGAGCCTTAAAATACAAGTACAAACCAGCTATTAAGCTGATAGTAGAAGGAAAGAATATCATCCAGTTTATTCCTAATATCAATTCCTTAAAAGAATGAATACCTATGTCAAATATTTCCCATCTTAATATTACTATTTTGTAAACTAAATTAATAATGTACTTAATTCCATTATATCCTAATAACCCGACAGAAATAAAAACTAAAGCTAAAGTAATTAACTCAAGCGGAATCTGAAATCTTCCCAATAATCCATATTCTTTATTCATAACCATGTCTTTATACTTAATGTTATTTGACATAAATCCCCTAAACCATCTTACTCTTTGAGTCCATAATGAATGGAAATTAGAAGGAACCTGAGTATAGCAAAATCCTTCCTCGCACATTTTTATTTCATAATGGTTATGTCTTAATTTCATGGCAATCTCAAAATCCTCTGTCATGTTTTTTTCATCAAAACCATTTAATTTTTTTATAATATCCTTGTTAAACAAGCTTAATACTCCATGAGTAGTATGCAATGTACCTACATTTCCCATTAGCTTTCTTACAAAAGAAGCAAAAATATACTCCAATCTTTGGATTTTTTCAATGCTTGTTTTTGGCTCATAAACTTTTATGGCTGTTATTACAGCTCCAACTTTTTCAGAATCAAAATATTCAATCATGCTTTTTAACACATCTTTTCCAGCAATAGAATCAGCATCAAATACAGAAAAATACTCACCTTTAGCTATTTTCAAAGCATTATTTAATGCAGCACCCTTTCCTTTATTTTCCTGATTTATTAAAATAATATTGAAACTTTTATTTTTCTTAATAAACTCCTCAACTTTTTCTCTTGTTTTATCTTTACTCCCATCATTAACAACAATAATCTCTAACTTTTCTTTAGGATAATCCATTCCAGTTAAAGATTTTAATGTATTCCAAATTCCTCTTTCTTCATTATAAGCAGGAATAGCAATTGTAACCAAAGGCAATTCCTTCCTCTTTATTTTATTCTTGTCTTTATTGTTGCTTACAATAATCCAGAATATAGACACATATACTGATAAAAAGCAGATTATCCAGATATAAATTTCAAATATCATAAATTTAAGCTAAAATTCAAGTTTTTAATGTTTTTTCTTTAGTTTTTCTTCATCTTATCTTTCTTTCCGAAGAAAACTTTTGTTTTCTTAGGTTCTGAAAAGCTTTGCTTTTCTTAATGATGAAGATTTTCTTTCCAACGAAAACTTTTGTTTTCGTAGCCACGAAAGATTTCATCTTTCATTGGCTACAGAAAGAAAAGCTCTTATTCTTCTCTATTTACTTTCCAGAGTTCATATCCACCCTTGCTTTTAACAAGCTCAAATAAAGGATTGTATTTTAAAACAAACAATAATCCATCTTCATCAGTTATCCATAAATTTTTTCTCATCCAGGGAGTTATCAAGATATAAGTAACATCATATTTTTTTAATATTTCATCTGTTTTATCTAGTCTTCTTGAACTAAATATAGTTTCAGAATCAATAAACCTTTCATTAACATCAGGAGCATAATGAAAATTAGAATCAATTACATTTCTATTATCAAAATAGTTTATATAAATCCCATAAGAATAATATGAAAATATTGTTTCATTTTCAACAGAATTTACTACTTCTTTTAACCCATTACCAGGCTCAAAACTATTGCTCAAGATAATATGAGAAACCCCGCTAAATACTATTCCTAAAGAAATTATAAGAATAGTAAGGATTTTCATTTGTTCTCCTTCCCATTTTGTTTTAATAAAGAACTCAATTCCATAAGCACCAAATACAGTAATCAAAAATCCAAGATATATTATATTTTTGTTATCTAGGAAAGATAATAAAAAAAATCCAATTAAGACAAGATAAACTTTATAGTACTTATATTTTTCTCTCCACAGTCTCCTGAATCCAAATATTCCTGCTATTATTAAAAAAAAGCTTAATCCATAAGGGCTTCCTAAATCAAACAAGTAATTTTTTATATTATTAACATTAAAATTTAATAATTCAGGCAGCCCATTCATATAAATATAATAAAAGTAAAATATAGCATTTAAGGATAAGAGGTAATACAAATATTTCCTTTTTTCATTTATGCTTAATATTATTAAAATGATTAATGCAATTATTCCAGAATAAAATCCAAACAAACATGTCAAAAAAAACATTAAAACACTTATTATCTTGTATTTTCTCAAAAAAAAGTAAATTCCCGCTAAAAGTAGAGTAACGATAAATCCTTCTTTTACATAATTTGTAAAGCAATAAATAAAAGCAGGTGAGAATATCATCAAATAAGAAAATAAATAAAGATTGTTCTTGTCTTCATCAAAATCAAGAAAAATGCTTCTCATTAAAGCAAGACTCATTAATCCCAATAAAAAAGGAATAATCAGATAAGCTAAACTAAATCCTTTAAAAAATTCAGTTATTAATATTCCTAATGGATAATATGAAAAATCCCTTCCAGAATAGCTCAAATCATCTTTTCCAAAATCTAATGAAGAAGCTCTTTCAAAAAAATAATAGTCCTCAAATTTCAATTCTCCTGCTCTGATTATTACAGGTAAAACTAAGATAAGTATTGCTAAAATATAAAAAATGTTTTTTTTAGCAAACAATTTTGTAAATCGATTCTCGTTCTCTTCTAAAGCATTGTTTATTCTCACCATACAATAACCTTCCTATCTGGTATCTATCTTTTCCAAAATCAGACAAATAAATATAAGTTGCATTATACTTTTTAAAAATTCTTAATGCACTACTTTCAGACCATGTTCCAAATGCAGTATTAACATCTTCCAGTCTTTCATCAGGATTTGGTGCAAGTAAAAAAATTTCGTCTATGACATTAGTTTTATTTGCTATATAAGTTATTAAACTTCCTTCTTCAGCAGGAGATACCATTACGACTTTTTCATAAACATTATCTCTTGCCCATTCTAAGTCATTTAAATCTTTTTCATTAAAATAATTTACAGAAGTAACAGCAGGAATTATGCTTAAGACAAGTATCATTATGATAAAGAAGATGTTTAACACAGGCTTAACATCCTCAAACTTAGTCATGCTTAGATATTCATAAGTCTTTTTTATTGAAATAGCTGCTAAAACAGCTAAACATATACTTAACAATCCAACACCTTCTTTTATGTTTATCATTTTTAATGTTATCATAAGCATTATACCCAAAATTGCAGAGATAAGCACGAATATTTTCTCATCATGATATTTTGTCAATCCATAATATATTCCCGAAATTCCAAATATCAATAATGGCAGTCCAATTAAATAAAGAATTTCAAGAAAATTAAAATCCTGAAAATTATGACCAGTCAAATTTAAACCATACTCAACAAGAACTCCCTTGAAAACCAAAAAATTTATTATTAACACTAAAAAGAACACAAACATTAAAATTTCTTTTTTTAATCTGTCAATCTTGAAATAATCTAAAAATACAAACAAGCTGTAAACTAACAATGTAAACAGCAATACAAATGAAGCAGCATCAGTTAAAACTAATATTAAAGTAAGAATAATAAACAGATTTACATGTTTCTTTTCATCTAATCCAGGTATTAAAAAATAAATAATTAAAATCAAAGGCAGGAATAAGATGTAAGGCATTACCTGGTTTACAGTTAAGCTGTAAGTTATAGGAATAAATGAGCCTATTAAAGCAGCCACCAATGAACTTCTCTTGTCATTTGTAATTGAATATGAAAAATAATAAATTATAAAGGTTAAACTTGAGATTATCACTTGTAAAATTATTTTTAGTCCTAATGGTATTAATGAAAAAATACTTGAAATATAGTAAAATAAAGGCATATACACATAATTTCTGCCTGAAAAGCTTAGCTCATCATAATACATGGGCAATCCATTCTGAAAAATGCTTTCTATAACTCTCAGGCTAAAATAAGACTCCCCGCTCGAAAAACTTCCTGTTTTTAATGACAAATATAGTCTTATTCCTAGATTAAGCAGAAAAATTAATAATAATAGTAAATTAGGTCTCTTCATTAACCCCATCTTTTATTTCCTCATTATTAGTTTTCTTTTCCCGAAGGTTTTCTTTCAAATGAAAACTTTTGTTTTCGTTGCCAAGAAAGATTTCATCTTTCTTTGGTTCTAAAAGAAAAGCTTCATTTTCTTCTTCCTTTATTTGTTCTTCAGAATTTATTTCTTCTGAAGATTTTGTTTCTTCCCTAGATTTTTCTTCTTGCAGGTTCGTGAAGGGTGCAACCCTTACTTCTTTCCCATATTTCTCTTCTAAATTTTTAAACTTCTCTTTCAAGCCTTCTTCTGCAACATCAAAGTAATCATAGAACTTAGGTGTTAATTTCAATAATCTTGTTCTTCCAGATTTCTCAGAAGTAATTAAATCCATTTCCTTTAATTTTGCAATATGCTCATAAGCTCCATTGCCCCTCCTATCAATAATTTCAGCTTGCAAAACAGGATTTTTATAAGCAACTAAAGCCAATGTTTCCTGTGTTCCTTTATCAAAATCAGTTTGTTCTAGTAATTCAGTTGTCAGATACATGTATTCTCTTTTAATGTTTAATCTTACATTCCCATTCTCTTCTAAAATTTCCAAGGAATTATTTTTAGATTTATATTCTTCTTTTAATTTATCTAAAGCTTCTTTTAATATTCCAGAAGAGCTTATTCTTGTTAGTTTTCCTAATTCTTCTAATGTCAAAAATCTTCCAGTAGTGAATAAAATCGCCTCTATCCTATTTTTTATATCATCACCCATATTACCAGCTATCTATCAAGAATTTTTAAAGGTTGTTATAGTTAAGTTATATTCTTAAGATATATTTGTAATCCAACAATGTTTAAATAAACCCTTAATCTGCTTAGTCTATGTCAAGAGATTCTAACCCTATGCAAACAATTTCAGATAGATTAGCTCCATATGTAGGTAAACAAGTTATGATAATAACAGAAGAAAATCATAATCTAGTTCAAGGTGATTCGCGAGTTACAGAAACAACTTTGAGATTAGGGGTTTTAGCAAGAAGTCCTGTAGCAGAAGATCTTACTCTAACTCTCCCAATGGCGAGAGATTATTTAACAAGAATAGTTTCTGGACCTTATTCTGCACCAGTTTCATTCGGAACATATGATGCAAAGCTAACAGACAATCCATGGTCTTCTTTGCAAAGTCCAATGAGAATACATTTTTCTAATGCTCTTCCAACAGTTTATGTAGGTGAAGATGAAGTTTCAAAAGTTTTCAAAGATAAAGATGGGAAGGTTATAGGTCCATCATATTACTTAGCATTAAACATGTTAAATCTTCCAATTCCCTATGATTTTTTAGAGGCTTATAAAGAAGCAATAATTCCTGTAACTAAAGACCTTTTGGAAAATATTACTCAGCTAAGTGCAGAAATTAAATCTTTTGAAAGAAGCAAAGGAAAATTAAGAAAAGAATCATCAGTGGACTCTAATATTAGAAAAGCAAAAGATGAAATAATATCTGAATTAAGAAGAGCAAGAAGACTCCAAATTCCTAATCTGGATTTAGTTGTTAATCATGGGGATATAACCATGAAAGTAATCCAGGCTCTTCAGCCTTATTTTGATGCTTATAAAGTTTAAATGAGGGAACTGGAATTCGAATCCAGGTCTATAGCCCCCGAAGCTACAAGGCTACCAGTTTACCCCATTCCCCCATTTCAGTTTCTTAGTGCAGGTTCGTAAATTTTCTTAGTGCAGGTTCTTTCTTAAAGAAAGTGCGGTGCAACCCTTACTAAAAATGTTTAAATACCTATTGTTATTAAATTTTTCATGATAAAAAAAGAAATAGAGCAAGAAGCAAAGATTCCATTGTCAAATGAATTAACAGCAAAAAAATCAGATTTCTCAAATTGGTATACTCAAGTTGTACATGTAGCTGGTATTTTAGACCAAAGATTTGAAGCAAAAGGTGAAAATGTTTGGAAAGGTTATGGTTACAAAGCAATGAATAATATCAAAGCAATTTGGGATAAATTATTCCAGGATGCAGGTATAGAAGAATATTATTTTCCTTTAATTGTTCCATTAGAATATGCAAAACAAAATGATTCTTGGTGGAAAGGGTTTGAAACAGAAGGTTATCAGGTTATAGCTGGAGAAGATAAAAAAGTACAGGGAATTTTAAGACCTACAGGAGAACCAGCAATGTATCCCATGTTTTCTTTATGGGTAAGAAGTTCATCTGATTTGCCCATAAGATTATACGAAACAGTAAGCAGTTATAGATATGAAACAAAGCATACTCGTCCATTAATTCGTGATAGGGAAATTACAGTTTGGCATGAAATTCATACAGCACATGCAACAAGAAGTGAAGCAGAAGAAGAAATGGAATTGCATATGAGATTATGGGACCAAATGTGGAATGATTTAGCTTTGCCTGTTTTCAAAGTTAAAAAACCAATTTGGGAATGTTTTCCAGGAGCAGTTGGAGCAGTAGAATATTACAGTACAACTCCTAATGGAAGAGTAATGGAAAATGGTTCAGTAAATAATCTAGGACAAGCTTATGCTAAAAAATTTAATATTAAATTTACAGATAAAGATGGACAGGAAAAATATGTCTGGCAACTTTGCACAGGTAATGGTGCAAGATTATTAGCAGCAGTTTTTACTATTCATGGGGATGACCATGGATTAATAATGCCGCCTAAAATAGCTCCTTTCAAAGCAGTTATCATTCCAATTCTAAAAAAAGGCGAAGAAGATATAGTAAATAAAAAAGCATTGGAATTATATGAAAAATTAAAAACTAAATTTCCAATTAAATTAGACTCATCCGAAAAATCTCCTGGAAAAAAATTCTATGAATGGGAAATAAAAGGTGTTCCTATCAGAATTGAAATTGGACCAAAAGACATAGCTGAAAAATCATTAATGTTAGTCAGAAGAGATACTTTTGAAAAAATAAAAGTTAAAGAAGCAGAAGTAGACAAAAAAATAGAAAGTTTATTGCAGGATATTCATAAAAATTTATTGGATAAAGCAACAAAAATGCTTAATTCCCAATTAGCAAAAGCTTCTTCTTTGGAAGAAATAAAGAAAAATATCAACAATCAGAAAATTTCAATTGCTTTCTGGTGCAATGATGAAAAATGTTATGATAAAATATCAAAAGTTGAAGACGGCGTTGAAGGATTTGGTTCTGATTTAAATGAAAGTGAATCTGGAAAATGCATTGTTTGCAATAAACAAACAAAAACTAGATTATATGTTGCTAAGTCTTATTAATCTTTAACTTCAGAATATCTTCTTACATCTGTTACCATTACTACTAAACCTTCAGGATCTCTTGTTAGTTTATACACTGGAAAAATCTGGCTCAAAATATCATCTGTACCCAACTCATCTCTTAAACCCTCATGTTGTAATCTTCCTCCTACACCCTCTATTCGTATTCTACTTGCATAAGTTAAAGCAATATTTAATTCTCTGTCTTCTAAATTTGTTTTTTTTATAGTACCAGTCAAGTAATATCTTCTTAGAGAAGTGTCAATTGAACCAAACCATTCATCAAACAGATAGTGAAATGCTCCCCCCAAATTAATAAGAGGATCTCTTTTAAGATCAGTTAGTATCCCAATTAAAACTATTTTCTCTCCAAGTATTAATTGAGGATTCTCATTATCTCTCATAAAAACTTAAGTTTAAACTTATTTATAAAAAAGTATATCCTAGAAAAATTATTTTTTAATACTCTTTTTTACAGGTACATCCAGTTTTCTATTCATTCTATGTAAATAATAAACTAAAAATCCAATAATTAAAATTAAAACAATTCCAATAGAAATAAGAAAGTCTTTATTTCTCAATAAAGGAACATTTACAACTTTAATATCTACTTGCATTAATTTGCTGTAATTTACATTATTCTCATCACTATACTCAAATAATAGCTCACCAGAATTTCCATAGAAAAACCCGCCCTCAAAAGGCATTTTTATTTCAGCGCTTCTTTTTATTCCAGCTAAATTAGCTATTATTTTACCATCAGAAATTATTTTTAAGTTCTTAATATCCTCTGCATTAATTCTTAATATTATTTCATAATTTCCAGTATAATTAACAATTGAATCATATTTTGAGGAATAAACATTAAAAACAGGTTCTCCAAGCAATTTCAATTTAATAGGTTGTTTTGCACTTATATCCAAGCTATTAATATTAATCTCAAAATTATTCTCACCTAAATTTAATTTAGGCTTAAAACTAATCTGTTTTTTCTCTAATATGTTCAAATTAAGATTATGACATTCTTGCAATAAACAAATATTAAGATTATTCAAAACCGAATTACCTCTGTTTTCAATGACACAATTTAAACTAACCTCTTCATAAGTATAAAACTTGGTTTTATTGCATATCAATCTTGCTTGTTTTGTATAATCTTTCTCACTAACAACAACAAAACCATTAATATAGTTTAATGCATCTTCTTTAGAAAAAAGAGAATATTCATCAGAATATTTTATAGTTTCATTGTAACTTTTTCCAAAGAAGTTATTAATTTCGATTAATGAAGTATAAATGTATCCTCTATCTCCATTTTCTACAGGTATTAAAAAAGAAGCATATTTCCTCTCAAAAGGTTTCAATAAAACATCTTTCCTGCTTTCATTTATTATTGTAGGTGTCTTAGATAAATACAAACTATAAACTTTATAATAATCTTCTAGATTTTCCAGTTCAACAACAACAGGAATATAACTATTAAATTTATATTCTGTTTCAGGTAAACTTAATTTAACATTAACCTTTTCATCATAAACATTTCCTTTTTCAAGGAAGCTGGCATTAACATTCATCTCTTTAGCATCAATCTTGACATTATTTGCTCTCCATTGATAAGTTACAGAAGGTTCGCTAGGGTCTATGCTTTCTCTCATTTTAACATGAGTAGAATCAACATAACCATATTGGCCATAAGTAACATCAAATGGAACCCATCCTATTTCAGGAAAATAAACTTCAGCCCACGCATGGCTTCCAAAACCATTTATCTGGTCAGTATAAGCTATTCCAGATACAAACTTAGCAGGTATTCCAACACTTCTCAACATAGAAATAAACAAAGTAGTAATCTCATCACAAACACCATATCTGTTCTCAAATGTCCATGAAGCATTTTGATTTACATTCTCAGTTAATGTAGTAAGATTATAATTAATATTCGCATTAACCCATTCTCCTGTTAATGCAACAACTTCATATAAATCATTATTTCCAGAAGCAAGCTCATTTGCTTTCTCTATTATTCTTGAATCATCAGAATTTATATTTTCAGTACTTTCCAGATATTGTTCTAATCCTGAATAATCATAAGGAAACTCAATCTTATTCTTAATTTTGTAAACTTTAATATTGGAATCAACTACGCTATTTACACCATAATCAATTGAATTCTCTGCTTTAGTATATTTCCAGGTTCCTGGACTTATTAACTCCCCTTCTGGATTAGAATAAAAAGTATTACTAACTTTTTGCAAATAATCATTTTTAGGCATAAAGCTTAAGTTTATTGTTAAATAATCTAATCTATATCCCGGTAATAACTCCAAATTAATTCCAGAATTTAACTCAATTCCTGCTTTTATTTTTTCATAAGAATTTAACTCACCTGCATTAACTAAACTAACAATTAAAAGAAAAACAACAATGAATTTTAATAATTTCATATTTTTTATAGCTTCTCTCTTATTATAAAGCTTTTTTCTTCAGGAGTGTTTTCTTTTTATCTTGTTTTTAATGTAAACAGCTGGTTTTTTTAAAGTAAATCTAAAAATTTCTTTTATTCCTCTTCCAATTTGTTTATGATAAGCTAAATTAAGCAATCCTAAAACAATTATAATTATGGCATCATAGCTTGGTCTTGCCCAATAATTATCTTCAAGTCTTAACCACATTCCAAACTCATCAAAAGTCAATCCCAGTCCTATTCCGTAAACTAAAGTAGCTATCTTAAATTCCCTGCTTTCAATTTTCGGCCTTCTTAATATAAAATACATTCCAATTATAGCCAGAATAAATACACCGTAGGTAAAATGATGAACATGTACCCCCTTTATCATTAAAAAGAAATTTTTATCCCATTTACCCAAAACAAAATAAGCAAAAACTCTCGCAATAACAAAAGTAGCCAAAAATGAAAATAATATCAGCCCAATTAGTTTTTGTGTTGTAACATTAATTTTTACTTCTTCCATTACCAATAATATTAAACTTTAATATAAATAGGTTTCTATCAAATTAAGTTTTAAAGAAAAATCTTAAATATTAAGTAAAAATTATAAAAATAATGGAAAAAAGAATGGACCCTAGACCAACATTATCTTTATTTTTCAAACTTTCTATAATTTTATTAGTTTCAATTCCTTGGCTCTATTTTAATATTAAAGATAGTAAAATAATTAACCTAATTATCTTTTTTGTTTTTAGTATTATTTTTATTATAATCTCAAAGAGATTTTATAAGCAAGATGAGGAATACAACTTGCACAGTTTGATAAAGATAAGTTATACTTTTTCAGTAACGTGGATTTTTATAGGAATAATGTTAATCTATGTCGTATTAATGGATTATATCAAACAGGAAAAATATCCATCACTAGAATTTATTGTAATAATAAGCATTCTCCTACTTTTTGGCCTCATTTTATTTTATCTTTCAAATAAGTCAAGAAAATATGAAAAAAGTATAGGCAGTAGTAAACAGCTATAAATTCTTTAATTATTACTATGATGTTTAACTTTCTGTCTTAGTAAAAAATTTGTCTAAAATCTCTCTTTTTAATCTTATAGATTTGTTGCAATTCTGTTTTAGATTAGCAGAAGCACTTTTTTTAAAATAAGCATTTTCTATTTCTTTATTTTCCTCTCTTGCTGCTTTTACAGCAGGCACAAAATCACCATCTCCAGAAACAAGAATTGCAGTATCATAAAAATTTTTATAAGCTCCTTTAACTAAATCAACTGCCATATGAATATCATCTTCTTTTAAGACATAATAACACCTGTTTGTTCCTTTAATGCTTCTTTTTAGAAGCTTGCATAAAATAAGATTAAAATTTGGAATTTTCTTTATCTTTTCAAAAAATCTTTGTTGTCTCTTGTATTTCTCCAAGTCTTTAGTTATATCTAATGGAGCATTATAATAAAAAATAGAGATTAGTTCTCTTTTATCAGTTAAAAAGTTGCAAAATTTCTCAAAGTCAAAATCCATAAAATTTTTTTCATTTCCATAAATCTTCTTTAAACCAAAATAGAAGTTATTTCCATCAATAAAAATAGCAACTCTTTTCATTATTAAAAAACCCAGGTTTGCTATGCAAGCCTGGGGCTTGTATATAAAAATACAGCTTTTTTCCTGCTTATATAGTTTTCGGGATGCTAAATATAGAAAAAAGTATAGGCAGGCAATAAGCCATCTTTTGTAAGGCTTTACTCCCTCTTAAAAGAGTTCACAAACAACCTTTCTCAACATCAAACTGAGCGTCTCTAGACTTGCACCAAGTTGGAAGCTGCTTTTCATCGTATCCTTTTACCCATTCAGCTGGTTATCTCATTTCTCTCGCGAGAAACTTCGCAAGCCACATTTTATAGCAAAAGGCCGTGTCGTTTCTTTGCAGCTTGTTTCCATTTCTGGAACTTTTTCAAGCAACCTTTTTATGGTGGATGGACTTTCCTCCTTACAAGGTTAGTTGAGCTGCCTACCTATAAATATAAGAGAAATTAGCAATTTATAACAATTCGCTTTTACAAAAAAGAAAGATTTATATATGTTAATAATACCATAATTATATGGTGATAATACCATGAAAAATAAAGATACAACAATCATAAAATTTCTGCTTGAAAGAAAAAATGAAGAATTGAATATTCTTAAGATTTCAAAAGAGCTAAAAATGGATTACAAAAATGTTTATTTCATCATAAAAAGGCTTGAAAAAAATTCAGTTGTTAAACTTGAATCTTTTGGACAGTCAAAAAGAGTTAAATTAATTCAAAAAATCCATCCTCTTATTTTTGAAGCAGAATATATAAGGCAAAAAGAGCTTTTAAAAGATAAAAATTTAGCAGTTATGGTTAATCATTTTAAAAATATGTTAAAAACAAAATATTTTACTCTTCTGATTTTTGGCTCCTATGTAAAAAAAACAAATACAAAAAATTCAGATATTGACTTAATGTTTATTGTTCCTGATGGAAATGAAGAATTATTTGAAAAACAAGTAAATATAATAGAAAAATCTTTACCCCTTTTAATTCACTCTTTAATATTTTCTGAAAAGCAGTTTTTAGAAATGATTAATTCCAGTCAGTCAAATGTAGGCAAAGAAGCTTTAATTAATAATATAATTTTATATAATATAGAATCTTATTATGAGTTGTTAAAGTGATAGACCAAAAAAAATAAATTGTTTGAAGAATATAAACTAATAGGGTTAAGTACAATTGTTCTTATAGCAAAAGACATTGATACTTTACCAAGATTTATATAGTAGAAAGTTTATTTATTCATGGAGGTAAACCATGAATAAAAAGGAAATAAACTTTCTTAAGAA
>Ga0208375_1003086_pt1 | contig 14671 bp, 11 predicted proteins | sample RifOxyD1_FD_184038 | JGI IMG/M metagenome (GOLD analysis project Ga0208375, IMG submission 184038) | Soil microbial communities from Rifle, Colorado - Rifle Oxygen_injection D1 (SPAdes) | ecosystem: Environmental > Terrestrial > Deep subsurface > Rock core/Sediment | place: Rifle, Colorado... | reverse complement strand
CTAAGAACTTAAGCCCATGTGATGATTTCAATGAATGGAGCAATGCATTAGGAAAGGGACCGATAAGTTTAATTTTCGCCAGCGCATATTCAAGCGCTCCTGCCTCGCTTTTTGGTCACACGTTTATAAGATTCAGACAGAATGAGAACTCCGAAATTGATGATATTCGCGACTATGCTGCAAATTTTTCGGCTCTAACCGACGAAGAAAATGAAAATGCTTTTATATATGCATGGAAGGGACTAACTGGCGGGTACGATGGCCGTTTTACGGTTGCTCCCTACTATCAAAAAATTAACGAGTATTCGATGGTCGAAAGCCGTGATCTTTGGGAGTACACTCTGGATCTCAACTCTCCTGAACGTCAGCGATTCAAGGAACATCTCTGGGATTTAATCGCAAACGTAAATATTGGGTACTATTATCTCGACGAGAATTGTTCATTTCATGTGATCAAACTTATCGAAGCGGCACGTCCGGGACTGAACCTTAATAGCGGGGGGTTATTTGTACTGCCTGGCCAGACGCTTAAAGCCGTGAATGATGCAAATATAGTTACAAAGATTAACTGGAGGCCATCATTGCGAACAAAGCTAGTATCCGCACTTGATAAGCTGAAACCAGAACAACGCAAAACAGTAGATAGAATAGTTAATGAAGATCAATCAGAAATAGATTCACAAATAAATGAAGCAGAGGCGGAAGTTCTCGATGCTGTTGCAACACGATTTTTTTATCAGAAGCAGAAGCAAAAAAATCGATTGGACGAAGCTTCGGCAAAAAAACTTGCGAATGTTCTACGAAAGCGTGCCAGTCTTGGGTTTTCAAAAAAAGCGGACGAAACACTAGTCAGGCCAATAAGTACGCCCGAGCAACTGCACTCTCCATCGAGGATCAAACTCGGTGCAGTATTATCAAAAAATAAGTTCTTCAGCGCCATAGAGTATCGAATGGCGGTTCATGGTTTAAACGACCCTGTAGCAGGATATGCAAGCAACATGTCGATCGAGGCGCTTTTGCTTGAACTTCGGGTATCAGGATTAAATACAAAATCAATTTCAGTAGAAAGAGTCAGGTTATTCGATGCGAGCTTCTTATCACCCTTAACCGCACTGGATAAAAAGCCGTCGTGGAAATTACATCTTGGTTTTGACAGGCCCTATAATGACTTAGCTTTTGATTTCGGTGGAGCAGCAGGAGCTTCAATAGGAAACGAAAAGGCTTGGCTTTTCTTTGCAGGGGCAGCATTAGGATTTGAAACGGCTGGTATAGGAGTGCTGCCAGGTTTTGATGTTTCTTTTAATGCTTTTGCGGACTATTTTTGCTTAGGTTTAAGTCAGCAATTTCTTTGGCCAAAATTCTCTTTTGACATGCCGATATTTCGGTTTAGCGGAACCGTTTATGTTCCAATAAAAAACGACTTTTCACTGGGTTTTGGACACGTCCGTAACTGGCGGGACAAGATGCAGATGAAAGCCGATTATTTGCTGTCCACCCGATATTATTTTTGATTTAATTAGTGAATCACTCATGGAGGAATTATGAAAAAATTAGTCATATTTTTTGCAGCAGTGTGCATTATTGGAGCCACATCAGCGTTTGCTGCTGATCAGAGCAGCGGTTGTGGAGCAGGGTGGTATGTTCTGAAAAAGAATTCTCTTGTTTCATCGACATTGCGTTCTACGACAAATGGTATTTTCTTTAACAGTACTTTTGGAATGACGTTTGGGACGTCAAACTGCGCGAAACACTCTATTGTGATGAAAGAAAAAGAAGCACAATATTTTGCTGAAACAAATCGTGACATTTTAGAAATTGAAATGGCACAAGGAAATGGTGAGTACTTGAACGCTTTTGCACAAACAATGGGATGTCAAAAGCCCGAATTTATCCGAACTGTCCAGCAGAACTACGAGAAAATTTTTTCACATCAGGGAATCAGTGCCACCGAGATGTTGGAAAATGTCAGAAAAGTATCTACTTCGATCTGTTTAACTACAGTCTAGTTTCTCTGCTCCAAAAGGACGCGTTGCCGTGGTTTCGTTGTTATTGTCGCAAATCACTTTTGGCGCAAATTTTAGAGATAATCCCGGAGTGGGGTTTGCACAGCTTGTTGAAAAGTTAAAACAATCAAAAGCGACAATTGCGAATTTGTCGAACAACAAGAGTAGTTATCAAGTTCTCGTTCACTCGGAATCAGTGAAAGCGAAGCTGAAAAAGGATTACGGTAAAAAAGATTTAGAAGATTTATCGGAATTTCTCAAACCTATCACTTCAATTAAAGTCAATGAACGAGGCATCGTACAGGCAGCTGACAGATTAATAGATAACCAAGACGACCCAACTCATTATGACGCCGTATGGGTTCGTGATAGTCTTTGGGCTTACTTGGGGTTAAGGGCTCAGGAAGATAAAAATGCAAAACAAGTTCTGTTAACTTTGCTTGATTACGTAAGTACGCCTGATCAACTGCACCGCTTTTATTCCGTAATCAAAAACCCTGCACTTTTGAAAAAAGCGGATGGACGTATGAATGCGGTCCATATCAGATTTGATGGTCGTTCAATGGAATTCAAAGATGTCCTGATCGATAAAAAATCGCAGTCTTGGAATCATAAACAGAATGATGCTCTGGGACTATTATTGGATCTTTCTCTTCGCGCTATTAAAAGCGGAGAGATTTTACGATCAGATTTACAGAAAAAACATTATGAAGCGCTTGCCAGTTTTCCCGCCTATTTTTTTGCTGTTAAATTTTGGGAAATGGAAGACGCAGGCAGTTGGGAAGAGATTGAACGTACAAATTCTTCTTCAATCGGTCTCGTAATTTCAGGTTTAGAACAGCTTCTAGGTTTAATTAACAGCAAAGAGAACGAGCAAAAGGAATATGTCCGTAAATTGAGGGATGCTGCCATAAAGAAGAAGTTTAAATTTCAATATACTTCTTTATCAGTGAAGAAATTAATTGATGCGGGATACTCTCGTCTTTTTAAACAACTAAAGGCCGGAGGCGAGTCTCCGCTCTACCCTGAAAATAGTCGAAGATTTAGAAAAGCAGATGCGGCATTGCTGAATCTGATATTCCCTGCAAAGCTTTCCCGGCTGAGCAAGAGACATAGAGATGATATTTTTATCATTCTTCAACCTTTGATCGGCCGAGTGGGAATAAAGAGATATCTCCTTGATTCTTATCAATCCGGAAACTTTTGGTTCAACCAATTTGAAACCGTTGTTGACCTTTCGGGTGAAAGCGAAACAAGATCGGCAAAAGAATTTGCCGAAAGAAAAAAACAATTCATTCCTGATACAGAGGCGCAATGGTTTTTTGATTCGTGGTATTCAAAAGCTATGGGAGTCATGTTCGAGGAGTATAAAGATCCTCAATATAGAGAAAGGGAGATCGAGTACTTTAACCGGGCGCTCGGACAGATAACGGGAGAAGACGCACGTGAGATCATGGGCGCTGACGGTCGTTCGGCAGCCCCACTCGCTTTGCCCGAGAGTTACAATTCTGTCGTCTCGGGCGATGCACAGTATCTTTGCCCCAGCCCTATTACGCCGCTCAATTGGTCAAAAGCTGCCATGGCGATAGCGGCGGCTCAGTTGATTGCAAATACTGGTTCAAAAACACAATAAGCGAGCAGTTTACTGCTGTTTTAGAGGTTGACTCAAAAACAAGGCAGAACTACATTTGACACGCTATGGCGGACATAGATCTAGAGAATGAAGCAAAAGAAATAGTCGCTTGTTCCGGTTCAGGGCGTGAATACGCGATTCCGGTTTTACAGGAAATTCAACGTCGTCACGGATACCTTCCAAGCGATCTAATGGTTGAAGTGTGTAAGCATGGCGAGTTCACGGAAGGCCAGCTTTTCGGCGTTGCTACCTTTTATTCACAGTTCAAGTTTAAACCCCAAGGTAGAAAGGCGATAAAGATTTGCGTAGGCACGGCTTGTCATGTTGCTGGTGCTCCTGCCGTTGTAGACGCTCTTTGTGATGAATTAAAAATAAAGGTTGGAGAAACGACTTCTGACCGCGAGTATTCGGTTGAAACCGTTGCTTGCATCGGCTGTTGTTCGCTTGCACCGGTGCTAATGGTAAACCAGGACACCGTGGGACAGCTAGATCCTCTTCAAATAAAGAAGGCCTTAAAAAAGGTTAGCGAGTCGTCCCAATGAGTTTACAAAACGAACAAAAGAATAATCGGATCATAATAGGCCTGGGAAGTTGTGGGATTGCAGCCGGTGCCAAATCAGTTCACCAAAGATTTAGCAAATTACTAAAAGAGAAGGGCCTCGATCAGAAATACAAAATAGATATTACGTCTTGTGTCGGAATGTGTTTTGCCGAGCCCTTAGTCGAAGTACACGCGGATAATAAGAGAACTCTTTATGGAAAAGTCGACGAAAAGATCGTTGATCGGATTATAAATGAGCATCTTTTAGATGGTAAAATTGTATTGGAGCGAATCATTGATTCTTCTAATCCCGGAACTGATTCGCACAGTTTTTTAAGCAGACAGAAAAAAATTGTTTTAAGAAACTGTGGCGTAATTAATCCAGAGTCGATTGATGATTACATAAGCGTAGGTGGCTATAAAGCTGTTGAAAAAGCTTTTGCTTTAGGTCCATCAGCTTTGATTGAGTTCATAAAAAGTTCAGGGCTTCGCGGAAGAGGTGGCGCGGGTTTTACAACCGGACAAAAGTGGGAATTGACGGCAAAAGCGTTAGGAAATGAAAAGTACGTCATTTGTAACGCTGATGAGGGCGACCCCGGAGCGTTTATGGATCGCTCGACGCTTGAAGGTGATCCGCATTCTGTTATCGAAGGTATGCTAGTAGCTGCTTATGCAATCGGGGCTAATAAGGGATATATTTATTGTCGTGCTGAATATCCGCTTGCTCTTAACCGATTACGAATTGCAATAAAGCAAGCTCTAGGTAAAGGGTTTCTCGGAAAGAACATTAAAAAATCGGGGTTCGATTTTGAGATAAAAATAAAAGAAGGCGCCGGGGCGTTTGTCTGTGGTGAAGAAACGGCATTGATTGCTTCGATCGAAGGCCGCAGAGGCATGCCCAAAAAACGGCCGCCGTACCCCTCTGAAAACGGGCTTTTTGGTTCTCCAACAAATATCAACAATGTCGAAACCTATGCGAACGTTCCGTGGATCTTGTTAAATGGAAGCGAAGCCTTTGCTTCGGTCGGCACTGAGAAAAGTAAGGGGACCAAGGTTTTCGCTCTTGCGGGTAAAGTAAAACGAGGCGGCCTAGTTGAAGTGCCGATGGGATTGACAATACGTGAGGTTGTTGAAGAAATCGGAGGGGGATCTAACACCGGGAGACCTTTGAAAGCCGTGCAAATGGGCGGTCCTTCGGGGGGTTGTATTCCTGCCTCATTGTTTTCAACCAGAATCGATTATGACGAGGTGACTCGAACCGGAGCAATAATGGGTTCGGGCGGATTACTTGTCATGGACGAAACCACCTGCATGGTCGATGTTGCCAAGTTTTTTCTTAAGTTCACCCAACTCGAATCATGCGGTAAATGCACCTTCTGCCGGGTTGGCACAAAGAGGATGCTCGAAACTATCGAAAAAATAACTGACGGTCGTGGTGAATTAAGTGATCTGACAAAATTGGAAGATCTAGCCAAATACATCATCAAAGGCTCTCTTTGTGGTCTCGGCCAGACGGCGCCTAATCCTGTTTTGACAACTTTGAAATATTTCAGGGAAGAATGGGTCGAACATATTGAGCAAAAGAAGTGTCGAGCGGGAGTTTGTAAGCCTTTAATTAAATATATCATTAAGGATAACTGTAACGGCTGCGGTGCCTGTGTCAGGGTTTGTCCGAGCAATGCTATTACCGGCGCGAAGAAAACAATCCACATTATAAATCAAGCTGCCTGTACGAAATGCAGCCGTTGTTATCTAAAGTGTAATTTCGATTCGATTGTGATTGAGTGAGGGTTTTGTGAGTTCAGATATTTCAAAAGTTACAATAAAAATTGATGGGCAAAACTTTCAGGTTTCGAGGAACTCCACGATTCTTAATGCGGCAAAAGAGTGTGGATTCAAAATTCCCACGCTTTGCCATTACGAGAAACTCGAACCCTACACCTCGTGTTTTGTGTGTTTAGTTGAAGTTAAAGGAGCACGAGGCTTCGTGCCTGCGTGCAGCTCAAAAGTATCTGAAGGAATGGATATTTCAGTAAGCTCCGAGATCGTAAAACAGGCTCGAAAAACGGCTCTTGAGCTTTTAGTTTCAGATCACGCCGGCGATTGCGAACCGCCTTGTGTGGCTACTTGTCCGGCAGGGGTCAAAATTAGGGATTTTCTAAGTCTCGCGGCAAATGGCGAGTATGTGAAATCGGCACAGAAAATTAGAGAGAACCTTCCGTTTCCTGGTTCTTTGGGGCGTGTTTGTCCGCGCTACTGTGAAGACAAGTGTCGTCGCAAGGATGTGGAAGAGTCGGTCTCTGTTTGTTTTATGAAACGTTTTGTTTCTGACGAAGAAATGAAACAGGGTGGGCCCTTTCTGCCTAAGCCAAGCAAAGAAACCGGAAAAAAAGTCGCGATAATAGGAGCAGGGCCCGCCGGGCTCACTGCCGCATATTTTTTACGATTAAAAGGTCATTCAGTTACGATTTTTGAAAAGCATGCAAAAGCAGGAGGAATGCTTAAGTGGGGCATTCCGGATTATAGGTTACCACCAGAAATTCTCGATAAGGAATGTGAGTCAATAATCAATCTGGGCGTTGAAGTTAAATACAATACGACTATTGACAAGGACATATTTGAAAAAATTAAGGTGGATTTCGATGTTGTTTTTATTGCCATTGGCGCGCAGAAATCGAGTGACATGCCGCTAGAGGGCGAAACCGATAAAGGGATAGTATCTGGTATCGATCTTCTAGAAAGGCTAGCAAAGGGAGAGAGGCCCGATCTTGGCGCAAAAGTAGTTGTCGTTGGCGGCGGAAACACTGCCATGGACGCTGCTCGTTCTTCTGTCAGGCTCGGAGCTGATGTAACCGTACTTTATCGGCGAACAGAAAAAGAAATGCCGGCTAATTCTTTCGAGATTGCCGAGGCAAAACACGAAGGTGTTAAATTTGAATTTCTAGTCGCGCCGACAAAGGTGACCCGTTCTGGCGAAATGCTCAATTTTGAATGTATCAGAATGGCTTTGGGGCAACCGGATGCGAGTGGAAGACGGCGTCCCGTTCCCGTTCAAGGATCCGAATTCATTGTTGAAGCAACAACGTGTATTACTGCAATAGGACAACAGGTCGATCCGTCCATCGCGGATGGAAGCAATTTAAAATTAACAAAATGGGGTACGTTTATTGTTGAACCAAAAACATACGCTACGAATGTTAACGGTATTTTTGCAGCCGGGGATTGCGTTTTAGGAGCGGATGTTGCTGTTAGAGCAATCGATGCTGGTCGAAAAGCAGCGTATTCTATGGATCAATTTTTGCGCGGAGAAAAAGTAATAGGAGAACCGGTTAAGTTTAATTCAGCTACCGGACGAGAGGGTATTTCCAAGGATGTATTGAAAAATATAGCATCTAAAGCGGCTGCTAAGATGCCGACCGAAGATGCGAGCCAGAGAGTAAAGGATTTCAGAGAAGTTGAAATAGGGTTTAGCGTTAACGAGGCAGCATCAGAGGCAGAACGTTGTTTAAAGTGCGGATGCGTTGAAGCGGACACTTGTAAATTAAGGGAATACTGTACTGAGTATGGTGTTGATCAGTCACATTTCAAAGGGGAGTTAAGATCGATATGTGATGATTCAACCCATAAGCAGGTTGTTTTAGAGTCAGGGAAATGTATCAACTGTGGAATTTGTGTCAGACTCCTAGAAAAAGAAGGTGCTGATTCGTTAGCTTTCATAAAACGAGGATTCGAAACGAGAGTAAAGCCGCCGTTCGATAAACAAATGGTAGACGGAGATGCTGTAGATTATCGAGAAGTGGCCGAAGCATGTCCTACGGCGGGAATCGTGCTGCGCGAAAATTATGGGAAAAAGGGGATTGCGGTTCCTAATGAACAGATCAAATCAAGACAAAAAAAGACACTGAGGTACTGAAAAAGTCAGGGTTAGAAGTTACTTCAGAAAACTTTAGAACAATATTATTTTTTGATACTAATACTGTTATCACTCGCGCCGATAAACTCATGTAAGCAGTCCCATGTTTGGTTCAAAAATGAGTGATCGGAGTGAAACCATGAAAATTATTTCGCTTTCAAAAAAGATTGGTGAAAACTTGGGTCATCGAAGCAATGCAGCAGAGTTCAGGGAAGAAATATTGCGATTAAATGAACCAGTTCAGTTGGATTTTTCCGGAGTAAAAATTGTAAGTTATTCATTTGCCGACGAATTTTTTGGGAGGCTTGCAAACGAATTTGGAAAAGATGTTTTTAGAACGCGAATTATCGTTAAAAATCTCCGTCCTGAGAGCCAGTCGGTAATGCGTGCAGCAATCGAAAATAGAACAAAGAACAACGTTGCCTGATAAATGCCGCAGTGTTTCTAAATAATTATGATTGCGGCCAACTGTATCTGTACAATCGGATAAGTGAAGGTTATATCTCCAGCAAAGACAAATGCGGAGGAGTTCAGCTTGTCGCACAACGTATATTTTTTTACTGGTTTTCCTGGGTTTATTGCTAGTCGCATCTTAAAGAAACTCATTGCTGATCAACCGGCGGCGAATTTCATTTTTTTAGTCAGGCAAAGCGAAGTTTTGCTCGCTAACCAACGAGTTGCTGACATGAAGCGATCCGACAGTTCGTACGAAAATAAACTGAAAGTAATCGTTGGTGATATTACCGAAGAGAATCTCGGACTGAGTGCTGATGTGGTTGAGGGGTTTAAGGGCGAAGTCACTCACGTTTTTCACCTGGCGGCCGTTTATGATCTGGCTGTTCGTAAGGAAATTGCGGAAAAAGCGAATATTCTGGGTACGAAGAATGTCAATAGATTTGTTCGGTCTCTACCCAAGCTTCAGCGATACATTTATTTCAGCACGGCCTACGTTTCAGGAAACCGCGTCGGCCGTATTCTTGAAAGTGAACTGGATAAAGGGCAAGGTTTCAAGAATTTTTATGAATCGACCAAGTGCGAAGCTGAGAAACTGGTGCAGCAAGTTTGGGATAAAGTGCCAACGACAATTATTCGCCCCGGTATTGTTATAGGAGATTCCAAGACTGGAGAAACGTCTAAGTTTGACGGACCTTATTTCGTGCTTCGATTTTTAGACCGCTTTTCTTTCCTTCCTGTTCCGTATATCGGAAAGGGACAGGCGCTGATGAACATGGTGCCGATTGATTACATCGTTAATGCTTCAACTCATCTTGCTCATTCGCCGACTGCTGCAAGTAAAGTGTTTCACCTCACCAACCCTAATCCACCAAGAGCTAAGGAAGTGTACGAGAAACTTTGCAAGGAGATGCTTGGAGTGACACCGAAATACTCTGTGCCTACTGCGCTTGTTTCGGCTTCGCTCAGTGTTTCTGTTTTGCGACGATTGATAGGCGTTCCAAGAGAAACTTTGGATTACTTCGAATGTGGGGGAGAATACGATTGTTCGCAAGCCCAACAAGAATTATCGAGTGCCGGTATTACCTGTCCGAATCTTTTTGGTTTCACTGACCTGATTGTTAAGTTTTACAGAGATCACCGGAAAGATCAGGAACGGTTACCGATAGTACGTTAAACTTAGTCATCCGTGTACGGTGTTACAGTAATTTCGTCCGGATTCATCGATAAAGTTTCAGCCAATGGTTTTTTTATTGTCTTTGCTGTTCCCACAACCGTCAGCGTTAATGTATCGGGATTAAGAAATTCTTTGAGCGATGAATTTACATCTTCAATTTCCACTTTTTTCAGGTTCTTCGCATAAGATTTCATAAAATTGTCCGGCAGTTCCAGTGTTTTTTCGAGCAACTTATTTTCGACACGTTTTTGAGGCGTGTCGTACATGAAACCTGCGCCATTTATTAGGCTTTGTTTGGAAAAATCGAATTCTTTCTTGGTCAAACCCGTGGTTTTAAGCTGTTCGACCATGGCAAGACTGAATTTTAATGACTCCGGCGTGTTCTCAGAAGTCGGAAAAAAGTGAAAACGCCATAATCGCGGCTGGAGTCCGAAGCGGAAGCCGCTGTTTGCTCCGTAGCTCCAACCTCTTTTTACTCGGATTTCCAACATCATTCTTGACGTGAATGTGCCGCCACCGAAAGCATAGTTTCCAAGATATAAAGGAAAAAAGCTTTTATCAGTCATCCTCACACCCACTTGTCCGCCAAAAACCTGAGTTTGAGTTCGGTCCGGTTTATCAACGATTTGTACTCTTCTGGTTTTTGAAGCTGCTGGAACACTGACTTTAATTGGAGTGCCGGTTTGTGAGGATGGCCTGAGATCGGCCAAGCGTTCGGCCCAGTCTTCGATTAAATCTTCAGAAGCGTCACCCGTTCCAACCACCAGCAATTTTTCTTCAGTAAAAAGCCACTGATAATGCCTTAGAATATCTTCTAGACGTAGATTTTGGATATCCTTTACTTTTCCCAAAATAGGTTTTCCGTAAGGGTGATCTTGAAAAAGAAATTCATTGAATTTGCGAGCGCCGAGTGACTGGTCGTGGCTCAGTTCTTCAAGAATACCTGAAACGATTTCAGCTTTTAGTTTTACTATTTCTGTTTCTAAAAAACTTGGTTCAGTAACTATCTCGTTAACCAGATTTAAAAAACTATCGAGTTTTTTTGAAAGGACAGCTCCTCTCAGAATCAGAGCCTCTGCTCTGGTTTCGACTTCCAGTCTTGCTCCCATTTGGTCAAGTTCAAGATCCAGTTGTGCTTTAGTTTTGTTTTTTGTTCCACGAAGCAACATCTCGCCGACAAAGTTTGTTATTCCAAGTTGGTTCTGGGGATCGCTTACGGTGCCAGCCTTTACCGCTAAATTAATATAAACAATAGGGAGAGTATTATCTGTTTCGAACGATGTTTCCATAGCTTCGGCCTGTTTGAAGAAAGTTAAAATTATGCTTAGTGAAATTAAAAGGTGCAAAAGGCGCTTATTCATTTAGGTACCCCTACCAATCTTGTGCGCTTGGTCGGCTGTAAATACCGCTTAGTCACTGATGTGACCTGTTCTGCATTTACATCTTGAGTCAATTTAAACGTCTTGATTCCATTTTGGAAATCTCCGGTTAGAGTTTCGTAATGCCCCAAAAATTTGGCGCGATCAGAATTGCTATTAAGATTTTCGTAAAAATCAAAACTGATTCGATTTTTTGCCGTTTCCAATTCCTGTGCGCTTGGTCCTGTTGTCGACAAAGTTTCCAGTTCTTTAAGAATTATTTTTTCTGCAGCAGCAGCTCGTTTACCTTTTTGCAGGTTGACCATTATTAGCAGAAGCGAGGGATCTTTGCTTTCAAAGCCGTATGCCCCCACGGAACTCGCAATTCCCGTTTCAACCAAGGCTTTATGAAGACGACTGCTTTTTCCACCGGCTAGAATGGTTTGAAGAATGTCCAGGATTGGAAGATCGACATGGAGTAAGTTCGGTATATGATATCCGATCACTAATTTCTCTACCTGGATGTTTAGTTTCAGTTTTTTTGACCGGATCTTATTTTGTTCGGGTTCTTCGGCAATTTTGTGAGCTGGAGAAGCTTGTGCCGGAATTTGTGAATAATATTTATTAACCGTTTCCGCTACATCATCTACATCCACGTCTCCCGTGACAACGATGGTGGCGTGATTCGGGTTGTAGTAGGAGCGGTAAAACAGCTCGGCATCTTTTGAGTTCATTCTATCTAGGTCTTCCTTGTAACCTATGACCGGCCATCTATAAGGATGCTTGGTAAAGGCTGAAGCAAAGATCTCCTGATAAATCATACCGTCAGGGCTGTTCTCGGTTCGTAGCTTTCTTTCGTTTTGTACAACTTCGGTTTCGGTCTTAAAGACTGGCTCATTGACTAGCAGGTTTACCATCCGATCTGATTCGAGTTTTGCTATCAGGTCTAGTTTGTCTCTCGGTAGTTCTTGGACGTAGGCGGTATAGTCTCTACTGGTGAAGGCGTTTTCCCCCTCCACCCCCGCTTGTTCTAAAATTCGGTCAAATTCGCCGTCTTGAAAATTTTTTGTACCTTTAAACATCATGTGCTCAAAAAGATGCGCTAGCCCGGTGTAGCCTGGGACCTCGTTACGAGATCCTACTCTAAACCATGTTTGATAAGCAAAAGTGGGAGAGGTACGATCTGGAACAATTAGAAGCTTTAACCCGTTCTGAAATTCAAATTTATGAACTTTCAATTCTCCTACTAGAGGAATTGACGCGCTCATTTTAACCTCTTTACTTTCTTCTTTGATTGCGGGGCTCGAACAGGCCGCCATAAGAAGAGCGACTACCGTTAAATGAAAGAAAACAGTTTTATTGATAGAACCAGAGAAAATCCATTTCATGTATGAAAACTAACAGGACGGTAATCAGAATCAAAAGCAAAAATTGAAGAAATATATCCGAACGCGTAGAATGGTTTTCAATGACGCGAGTGTCGAAAGAATTTTTTAAACGCCTTCGATTGTTCGCAGTAGTAATTTTTACTGCAGCCGCTTTGGTCACGACAGGCTATGGAATTTATAAAGCCACTCGTTCGTCATTATTTTTGATTCGGATTGTCGAGATAGTAGACCTTCCTGAGGGGGCGCCTGTTGACGCAAAGACTGTTTCTTATCTGGCTGCAATTCCCATAGGACAAGTAAACCTTTTTGATCTTGAATTTGCACCTGTTGAAAGCAGAATTTTGGCGCACCCGTGGATAAAAGAGGTGACGATCAACAAGCGTTTTCCCCAGACGGTTTCAATTGCTGTGAAGCTCAGAAATCCGATCGCAATTCTTCAACAAGAGAATAGCAAAGTAGCCTATGTGGATACGGATGGAAAAATTTTTGGAAAAGTGAGTCTTAAAAATGGGACGGATGTGCCGCTATTGTTGGGGTTTTCCAAAGATTTAGAGCGAAGGCTAGTTGCGCTTAGGTTTTTGGAGTCGTGGGATAGGGGGATGGTTTCCAGTTCTGTTCAGCTTTCTTCTTTGTCATACGATCCAGCACGTGGCTATCGCGCAACTATCACTTATCCTTTGCTGCGGTCGGCCGAGCAGGCCCGTGCATTCTTAGATTTGGGACAAGAGATCGAACAGGACACTGAAACTAATCTTATTCGCGTTGGGCGAGTATTAAGGTATCTTTCGGAAAATAATGTCAGTGTGCGTCAAATATGGGCAGACGCTGGTAAAAAAATAGTTGTCAAAATCGCTCGACGTTCTTAGAATTTCTTATAGGCAATTTTTTCCCGGTTCTTAAAACGGGAAAAAAGGGGGCAAGCCATCGGGACATCCCATGGGAGGGATTTACGTTATGTCCAAAAAGGACTTTGTCGTTGGGTTAGATATAGGAACAACAAAGATTTGCTGTATAGTGGCCGAGATAGTTGAAGCAGGCCCTCAGCCAGTTGTCGATATTGTTGGAATAGGAACAGCGCCTTCAACGGGCCTTAGAAAAGGCTGCGTTATTAATATTGATTCTACGGTTGAAAGTATCACAAAGGCGGTTGAAGAAGCCGAATTGATGGCTGGTATCGAGATCTCTGGTGTTTATACGGGAATTGCCGGCGGCCACATAAAGAGTTTCAATTCAACCGGAATCGTCGCCATTAAAGACAAAGAAATAAACGAACAAGACGTGCAGCGTGTGATCGATGCCGCAAAAGCCGTCGCAATTCCGCTTGATCGCGAAGTGATTCATATTATTCCACAGGAATACATTATCGACGACCAAGACGGAATTCGTGATCCAATCGGAATGAGCGGAGTACGTTTAGAGGCCAAAGTACATATTGTTACGGGCGCTGTATCTTCGGCACAAAACATCATTAAATGTGCGAATAAGGCCGGGCTGAACGTTTCTGAGATTTGTCTGGAACCGATCGCTTCGAGTGAAGCAGTGCTATCTCCTGATGAAAAAGAGCTGGGCGTTGTGTTGGTTGATATAGGCGGTGGGACGAGTGACATTGCGGTTTTTAAAGAAGGAGCGGTCGTACATACCGGTGTCCTCGCCATAGGCGGTAATCATATTACTAATGATATTTCTGTGGGACTTCGGACTCCTCAAAACGAAGCTGAAAGAATTAAGATTAAATACGGTTGTGCGCTGGCCGCATTAGTGAAACCTGACGAAACTATTGAAGTGCCAGGGGTTGGTGGACGGAAGTCACGGATCGTATCGCGACGTCTCCTGGCTGAGATAATTGAGCCGAGAGTTGAAGAAATATTTTCACTTATTCAGCGCGAAGTAATGAAATCGGGTTACCAAGAGCTTTTATCGGGAGGCGTAGTTATTACCGGAGGCTCGGCTTTGCTTGAGGGAATGCCAGAGCTTGCAGAATTTGTTTTCGAAATGCCGGTAAAACGAGGCATTCCACAGGGAATCGGCGGTTTGCGTGATGTGGTAAATTCACCAAAATTTGCGACTGGAGTGGGATTACTTAAGTTTGGCGCCAGAAAGGGTTCGAAAAGCAAATTTCCTATCAGGGAAAAGCATATTTACGACAAAGTTCGCGGATCCATGAGGTCCTGGATAAAAGATTTGTTTTAGAGGGGGCGTGCAGTA
>Ga0208375_1003080_pt1 | contig 14689 bp, 14 predicted proteins | sample RifOxyD1_FD_184038 | JGI IMG/M metagenome (GOLD analysis project Ga0208375, IMG submission 184038) | Soil microbial communities from Rifle, Colorado - Rifle Oxygen_injection D1 (SPAdes) | ecosystem: Environmental > Terrestrial > Deep subsurface > Rock core/Sediment | place: Rifle, Colorado... | reverse complement strand
TACTTTTCGACCATGATCAGAAAGTTCGGTTTTATTTCTAAACCTGCCGATCAATCCTCGTGCTTCCTTTATCATCGGTACGACAAACCCTGTTACCATAATACGCTCGCTTTATTGGTGCTTAGACAATGATCAGTTCTTTCTTTAGGAAATCAAGTACTGTCGAAGCAGCTAAAGAATGCGTCCTTTCCTTAAGGTAGGCGACACTGATTGAGTTCCTGAGACTTTTTCCACAGCCGGGAAAACGGTAAATGTCGTAATTTTCTTTTACGAGTTTTTCAAAAAGATGTCCGGGAATGATTCCTGCTCCTAAACCAGATAACACAAATTTTGCAATTCCTTGAACGTCCATTACCGTTGCTCTTACTTTTAAATCCAGGCTTGTTTGTTTTAGATGGTGAGCAAACCACATTTTTAGAATCGGCTGGCCTTTTTCATATTCTACATAGTCAAGTAGTTCGAAAAATTTCTTGTTCTGTGGTCCTCGGCTGGGAAGCTTATCTCGTCGTATTGATAGTTCAAGTGTTTCATAGCTTAGCTTTTCTACATAAATTCGCGAATCAAGTTTGTACTCATCGACAATCGCAAAATCGAGTTCACCTTTGAGTAAAAGATTGTTCATGGAAGAAGCGAATCCAAGTTGAAGTGAAAATGTCACGTCCGGATGTTTTAAGCCAAAGTGTGAAAGAAGAGGAATGACAAGGTTATTGCCGAACTCAATCGGAAGTCCGATGCTTACATTTCCAAAAAGCTTCTTTCCCCCGCCCTTTACGCTTGTTAAAGCCTGTTCGAGATTAAAAAGGATTTGAACACATCGTTCGTTAAGATCCACGCCGTGTCGAGTGGGAACAAGTTTTTGCTTGATGCGATCAAACAAAAGCACGCCAAGGGTTTCTTCTAAAGATTTTACGTGCTGACTTACACCGGATTGGGTTAGGTGCAGCTCGCGTGCCGCAAGCGTCATGCTGCCTGATCTGAAGACCGATTCAAAAACTCTAAGTCGATTAAGGTTAACTTGATCTAAAAACACAGGCGTTCATTAACATAAGTATAACTAATGGGATAGTATCAAAACTAATAATTTCAGATTTATCGATAGCAGCGATAGTTACGAGATCGACTGAAGTTAACGGTATTTATGGGAGGTTATTATGAAAAAGGTATTAATTGCAGCCGTATTTGCTTTAAGTTTTTCACACGATTCGTTTGCTGAAGTGAAACCTTTTTTACGATGTGAACATTCAAATGGATCGGATCACAAATTAACCGTTACCCTGGGACATGAATATCAAGGCTTGGCACGAAAGCTTACCGCAACAGTTCAAGAGGAATCGGCCTCGAGAGTCGAACTAAATAGGCAGTACAATTTAAAGCAACTACGGACAGCTCAGGTTGTTGGAACTCCACATTACTACGTGGGTAAAAACATTGAGTTCGTAGCTTATAGTGGTTCACGAATGCAAACGGCTCAATTTCCTGGATATCTTTACATCCACACCGAAGACCGGGAAATTAAGCAGAGAATGGTTTGTGAAGAATTAAGATAGTACCAAATCCGAGAAGCGAGGCAGTGAAAAATCTCCTCGCTTCTCCCCCCTCTTTCCCACTCAGTTGATTTTCAATTGATTATTGCGCTGCGGTATTGCGGTTGCGCAGGGCATTATTGACGCTTTTGATAAATTCTTAAAAAATCGCCCGGCACAATTGTTTTTTGCTGCTCTGTAACGTAAACACTCCGCAAACCTTAAAGGGGGATAATAATGAGTAAAAGAAGTATTTTTTTCTTACCGGCAATTTTAGCCAGCGTTGCTATTTCATTCGCAGCTCAGGCTAACGCTACTCAATTCGACGATGAAGCTTATTTCACCGTTGATTCAGTAGAATTCGAAGAAGTGGCTGATAGCGATGCAATTGCTTTGTCCGATTCGGTTTCCGACGTTCTTATGAACGAAGAGAATGTCTGTACTAGCGAAGACGACCCCATGAGTTCTCTCGATGAAGTCGATGTTGCACTCGACAAAATAATCAATATCGGTCGGAAAATATGGACGATCGTTGAAAAGAATAGACCCGTAGTAAAAGTTACCATGAATTCTGCTAACGCCGTCCCTGATGGGATCAGAAGTTGGCAAGAGCTTGAAGGGTGGCAGGTTCCGCAAGTTCGCGCTTATAGCACAGTATACAAAAATCTATTTGGGATGACCGTTGTCCGTTTTGTTTATCGTGTTATTTATTCTTACGGCGGTACTTTTAAGGGACAGGGAAAATATCTGACAAATGTAACAGTGATACCAGCAGAAGTTCATGTAGCATGGGGCTATAAGTTTGATGCAGAAGCACAAGTTACGTCTGTGTTGAATACAGGCAGCAGCAGAAATCCTGTTGCTGCTATGGAACTCGGAGTGGCATGGACCGTATCAACTCCAGTGAGGCACATGCATAGCTCTCGTGGTTACTTCATGACCGGCCATGGTGATTTCACCAGTTTGAAATAGCATTCTACGAGAACTAAAGTATTGATGATAGCAAGGGGGTGACGCTAGCGTTACCCCCTTTTTTCTTTTAATATTTCGGTAGGAGTTTTTCGCCTGCTATGAGCTTGGCTACGCTACTAGTAATTGCTTTAGGTCTTTCAATGGATGCTTTTGCTGTTGCCATTGCTGACGGCGCGGCTGCCAGAAGCCTAAACATTAAAAGAGCCTTACGGTTAGCTTTCTTTTTCGGTCTTTTTCAAGCGCTAATGCCAATAGTAGGATGGCTTGCAGGTTATGGTTTTCGGAATCTGATAATGAACGTCGATCATTGGGTTGCGTTCGGTTTGCTCGCTTTGGTGGGTGGCAAGATGATTTACGAATCGCTGAAACTGGACGATAACGAAAACAACATTTTAAATCAGCAGAGACTTGTAGTGTTATTATCTTTGTCAATTGCGACGAGTATAGATGCTCTTGCGGTAGGACTGAGCTTTTCGTTTCTTAGAATTGACATACCTTTTCCAGCCATTGTCATCGGTATAGTCACTTTTTTAGTCTCTTTTTTTGGCGTTTATTTAGGGACAAAGGTTGGGCATTTTTTCGAGAAAAAGATAGCAATGATAGGTGGAATCACTCTCCTGTTAATCGGAGTAAAGATTTTGATTGAACATCTATCAGCTTAGTCCTCGGTCTTGTTTGATAATAGCGCTTCTATTGTTCTCGCGCTTTCGGCATCCAATTGCTCCGAGGATAGCACCTCGTCCAATTTTTCTTTTATCTTCTGAGCAGGGACAGCATACGTAAGCTCCGTCCAGATTTCGGGACTTTGGTTTGCAAGAATTTCATTAAGGTAGTCAGAGTCCTTAATTGATTGTTTTTTTGGTATCCGCCCGGTCCATACAAGACCCACTACTGCGCCTGTTTTTCTATCAACGAATGAGGACCCAGAGTCTCCGTGCGAGACGTCGCAACCATTAGCGAACGACCAGGCTTTGTAGGGGCCAGGATTGAATTCATCCGGGTCTGCCATAAACCTAAAATCGCCCGGTTGCGAAAAAACTTTGCAGTCGGAATCCTTGTTGGCGACTAATTTCTGGTATGGATTGCCGGCAGTGCCGAAACCAACGGTCAGTAATTCCTGCCCGGGGTAAATACTTCCGTCGAAATCGAAGTTTTTACCTAAATCGTCGAAAAAATGCTCGTCCGATTCGGGAACCTTAATTGCAAACAACGAAAGATCGATGTCTGTCCATAGTCCAAAAACTTTAGCGCAGGCGTAGCTTTTGTTTATTGTCGGAAACTTAGCCTTTCGATTTTTGCAGTTGGGTACCTTCATCACGTGGTAGTTTGTGGCCATTACGTGAAAGCCGTTAAACTTTCCGAGATAAAAAGATGTGGCGCTTCCGAAATAGGCCGTTGCATATGCGGCTCGTTGAAAAATTACGTCCTCTGAGGCTAGCACTTCTTCAGTTACTTGATGTTTACCCCATTCGTTGCCGATTTGATATTCGTCGGTGCCCGACCAAGCGTTTGTGGCTGTTGAGAAAAGAATAGCAACAAAAATTAACTGGAAAGCTTTCATGACCCATCCCCCGGTCGGGTACAGTATATTTTGATCTATAAGTCGTCAAATCTATTTACTTTAACCTTTAAGGAACTGTCTGTATTAATAAGAGTATGCGAACAAAACGAATTTTACTTGGTTTCTTAGATGTTGTTTTCTGGTTTTCTACGGTTTTCTACGTTTACGGCGGCACGAACATCGGTGGAAAGACAAGAATGACCTACGTTAGCGATCTTTTTCTCGCTGTGGCTATTCTTTATGCCGTTTTAAGAATCTTAGCTGGCATAAAATTTAGAGACACAAGCTTTGGAAAAGCTTTCGATCAGATGGCTAGCGCAGTTTTTAAGGCCTTCGAGGGCAAATCCCTTCAGTCACTGAAGGGATTAAAAATTCCATCGTATTTGTTAATGTTTGCGGCCGGCTATCTGTTATCTCTTTTTGTAGCAGTACCCATATTAACTTATACGTTTTTTGGAAATGGTACCTTTGATTTCGGTGTTATTGAAAACGCTATTTATAACGGCTCAAAGAGCGGAAATTTCTTTACCTATTTTTTAATGAAGGGCGATGAGCCTGGTATATATTTTCCTAATAACCACTTGGACTTCGGTTTACTTATTTTTGCGCTTATTTATAAAGTTTTACCGCGTCCCGAGGTGCTTCTTGTGGCTCAGAGTCTCGCATTACTTTTGGCACTGATCCCACTCTATAAACTCGGAAAGTTACTTTTACCTCCCGGGGTTCCTAGGTGGTTGCCGCTTCTGGCTTACTGGTTTTTTGATCCAGTTCATCGGATTAACATGTGGGACTTTCACGAAACGCCATTTTTAATACCATTTGCCTTGTGGTCACTATATTTTATTGAAGTTGGAAAAATCAGATGGGCCATTGTCTCCATGTTTTTGATGTCAATGTGGAGAGTGGATTCATGGTTCACGTTTGCTGGCATCGCCGCTTATGCTGCAATTAGAACGAAAAAATGGCTAATTTTTGTCCCGCTTGGCGTGGCCGCACTGACGGTACTTCCTCTTCATGCGGCTTTTTTGAATAAAGTGAATACGATGAATCAAGTGTATCCCCAATTTGGTTCAGACGTAAAAACGGCGTTAACAACACTATTTACAAAGCCTTGGGTGGTTCTCGATGTCTGGTGGGGCCATCGAGGTTATTTTGAAAGACTTCTTTTATTAGCCGGCGGTCCGATAGCTCTTTTCTCTGGTTGGAGACTCGTTCCGTTAATTTTGCCGCTTTCTCAACTTACCTTGGCTAATTGGGGCGGAATGGTTCAGTTCAATACTCATTATCCTGCTCTATATATCGGTCCTTTGATGTTCGCAATTATCGGAGGATGGAGAAATATGTATCCTGTAATTGTTCGTTTTGCTGGAATTGGGTGGGCGGATAAAGCTTTGGCCGCATCCCTAGCAGTAGCGCTTAGCCAGTTAGCAGCTACAGAACCCGGTGCCTTTACGAAGAGACTGGGAGATACAAAGGGAAGACCATGTTTAGTCAATTTGATGAAGCTGGTGCCGGAGCACGTTCCGCTGCTTGCTGTTGACCCACTGGCTACTCACTTAACTCATCGAGAGTGGATAAGTATGCCTTCGCCTTGGACTCAGCTCAGTGAACAAGACTGGAAGGAAATAGATCATACTGAGGCAGAATGGTTAGTTGGAAATAATAAAGAACAACTGTTATTAGGAATGAAGGGCAAGAAGCCGGGCCGTCCCTGGGAAATGGTGAAAGAAGACTGCGGACTTTTTATTGCAAAACGAGCCGAGGGTGCTAGATAGGTTTTTTATATGAACAAAATTTGGATTGCTCTTCCAGCTTACAATGAAGAAGAAGCTTTGCCGCCTCTTATTAAAGGGATCAGTGAGCATCTTACTTTTAACAATTTTCAGTATTCGATAATTATCGTAGACGATGGAAGTAAAGATCGAACAGGGGAGCTTATTGAAGAATGGGCAAAGACAAAACCCATTATTCCCTTCCATAATAATCCCAATAAGGGGCTTGCAGAAACTTTACGGCGGGGTCTTCTTGAAGCGGTAAAAAGAGCTTCAGATGATGACATTGTTATTACTTTAGATGCTGATAATACGCATCTTCCTGGTCTCATGCCTCGCATGATTGCACGCATTTCTGAAGGAAATGATGTTGTCATTGCAAGTCGTTATCGTGAGGGAAGCGCAATCAGGGGTGTACCATGGAATCGGCTTTTACTTAGCCTTGGTGCAGCTTGGTTATTTCGTTTAGTTTTCCCGATTCCGGGCGTTCGCGACTACACCTGTGGTTATCGTGCTTACCGAGTAACAGTTCTTAAACAATTGATAAGCAAGTATGGCGAGGACAGGTTTGTGTCTGAACGTGGCTTCTCTTGTATGGTTGACGTGCTCTTAAGACTTAGGGAGTTCAAGCCTATTTGTTGTGAAGTACCGATCGTTCTTAGATATGACTACAAGCCGGGTGCTTCAAAAATGAAAGTCCTGCAGACGGTTTTGGATACTTTAAAGCTGATGATTAAGAGAAGGCTTGCACCCGGAAGTTAAAAAACCTCTGTTCCGATATACAAATCTTTTTCGCCGATTTTATGGTGATCGCTGAGTTTAAAATTTCGACCGAAGAAAATTATCTCATTATTAGAACTTGGTTTTGTTTTACCTGTTAGCAAAATGCCCACTATTTTTTCTTTGATAGCTTGTTCAAACCCCTTTTCTGGGCCCCACATTCTACCGACAGAAACAAAATAGGGATTCTCTCTGCTAATGAAAGTGTATTGATTTGAGTGATAAAACTCATCACTGATTACAACCGAAACCGGCTTTGTTTTAAAATGATCAACAACTGCGTAAAAATCAGCAAACGCATTTCGTTTTAGCACGTTTTCTCTGATCTCAATTCTTTGAATGTATTGATAAGAAAAAGCGAGAGAAATTAAAACAGCTGCAGCTACGCTAAAAGTTTTTCCTTTTGCACGTGTTTGATCCCAAAATATGCCAACGGAAAGTGCGATTATTGGAAGTAGCGGTATTAAATACCTGTAATGTCCCGGACCGCTCATATGAACACGAAAGTAGGCAGCAAGGCTAAGTGTTCCGGCAAAAATGAGAGGTAGAACTTTTTTATTGGTTTTCGCAGTTTTGATTAAATAGTAAACGCCGAACGCGACAAGAAGTAATGGGGCGTTCTTAAGAAAACCTTGATAAACATTGAATTCTTCATGACCCAGGATGATTTGCCTTACGGCTATTGCCACACGATTTGCCAGAACATCCAATGCTCCGACAAATGTGTTCACTTGCCAGTTTTGGAGACTCACTGCTTCTTTATGATTTATCCGGTGAAAAATTTCCGGTGACAAACCGGCAGCAAAGCCGAGAAAGGTAATTCCAGTTCGTTTCAAAAAAGTCAAATCTATGTCGCGATAATGAATTTTTATGAGTAAGAAAACAAAAGCAATAGTAGCTAATGTTAAATTTGGTTCAGCCTGCAGTTTGACTGGTCTTCCGTTGTAAATTCCGATGACCGGCCCAAAAAAATCTAGGTAAAGATAAAAGCAAAGAAGGAAAATAATCAGATATATTAGAGTCTTTTCTACCCTGTCGCTTTTCTCAAAAATTCGCTTCAGTTCGGAGAACAGGAAAGTAACGGGTAGAAACATTACGACTATGTAAATTAAAGAACCGCGAAAAGTGTAAAACATAAAACCAGAGGCAGCCGAAGCTAGAAGCAGCAGTGAATACCGATATGACCAAAAAATGGATTGGCCTTTGGAGGCGGCGATTAACATTAGGGGTGCGGCGATAAAAAAGGCGTAATAGAAGTCATCTCCACAGTGCTGAACCATGCCTTGGACGCTTATTGCCGAAAAAAGCCCTACTACCAATGCCCCGCTTGGAGAGCAGTATTTCTTGGCACAGATATAGCTGAGCCATGCGGCAAGCACTGGACCCACTAAATAGGAAAACAACATTTGAGCGTTTATGTAGTCGTCTCTACTGGAGGCAAACGCTTGAAATACAGCCACCCAAAGAGCGCGAAGCATCGTGAAAACGGTCCCGCCATATTCCTGTTGAAAGTAAAAGGCGCTAATATCGCCTCTTATGAAATGATCCGAAGCTAAAAGCGGAATAGTAAGATCGCTGTCATGATAGAGAAGGCCAATCGGTATTGCGGGCAGATGTGCCAGGACCGTAACAGTTGCGAGTAATAGCAACCAGACAGTGGATGGAACTTTGGATAAATAGGTTTTCATGCCTTTTAATTGGAGTAACCAGATAAGACAAAAAACAGAAGCTATTTTTAGATGAGGATGGTGAAAAATTGATGAAAAATGGTGGCCCGGGACGGAATCGAACCATCGACACACGCCTTTTCAGGGCGCTGCTCTACCGACTGAGCTACCGGGCCACCTTGAGATTATCGCTATGCGATCTTGATAAAAAAGGCAAGAACTAAGGCTCTAAGAATTAAGAAAACCGCTCTCGTTGATTTTGAAATAGCACTCGTACGTTTCGCTAACCGGTTCTTTTGTGCAAGTTAAAGCTGAGACGCTGACAGAATAAGGAGAGTTGTTAGTCGAACTTTGTTGTTCAACGAGAAAATTGAAAAGAGAAGCGGCAGCTTTTCCATTAATCATTATTCGGTAGTTCATGCTGCTTATAGTTCTCGATAGCGCTACTTCGCCTTTTTTCGTGGGATAAAGTTTATCCCAATTGCTGATCATCTCATCATTTATTTGATCAATGTTCGGAATCGCAAGCAGCTCGCCTTTACTGCTTATGACAAAGCCGCAAACCGAATTGTTGCAGCTAATTCTCAGTTTTTGTGTCTCGCTCGGAGACTGCTTACCATCTGTGTTTTGCTCGATATTGGCGTTGTTCGCGTTTTTTATTACAGCTTGGATGTCTTTTGCGTTTTCGCTTTCAATTCTTAATAGAGCATATTGTCTATCGAGAAGAGTTACGGTTGCATCCTTATTGCTGGCCAGCGATGAAATTGAGACAAAAACTAGACAGAAGGACAAAAGAAAGAATAGTAGATTTCTGATTTCCATATAGTTGTAGGCCTTATTGCACTGCATATTAGGTGGTCAAGATTAAGTCAAGGTTGTGGGGCTGTTTAGCATCATAAAGAATTTTTGCCTACGTTTTTGATTATCAAAATCTCGTATCACTTTGTTTTTTAACTGTTTTTTGGCTTATCGCATCAAAGATTGGCGCGCAACTTTTTGTTTTACGTCTATTAAAGTTCGGCAGCAGCTTGCGTTAGATCGGTCTAAATCATTAAAAAAGTCAGTGATCAGTTGACAAGCTGAAGCGCGTAACCAATTTACGGCGTGTAGCTATTTCAAAACGACAGCCCGTGCGCTATTAGAAGGTGGCAACAGGCCTTAGTCGTTAAATGGAAAAAAGCTTTTTACAAATGGAGGTATGCAATGCAAGTTCGGCCGTTACACGACCGTGTATTAGTTAAACGCTTTACTGAAGAAGAGCGTTCAAAGGGTGGAATCATTATTCCGGATACAGCGAAAGAAAAGCCCATTCAGGGTGAAATTATTGCTGTAGGACAGGGTAGAATAGCCGAAGACGGCAAAGTTAGACCCCTCGATGTTAAGAAGGGTGACCGTGTTCTTTTTGGAAAATATTCCGGAACAGAAATTAAAATTGATGGCGATGAATTCTTAATGATGCGCGAGGAAGATATCCTCGGAGTCTTAGGTTAATTCGCTTTTTTGGAGGTTAAAAAATGTCTGCTAAAGAACTTCGTTTTTCTGAAGAGGCCCGTTCCGCCATCCTTAATGGCGTTAATATCCTGGCCGATGCCGTTAAGGTAACGCTGGGACCACGGGGCCGAAATGTTGTAATCGAAAAATCTTTTGGCGCGCCAAACATCACAAAAGACGGTGTGACAGTCGCAAAAGAAATCGAGCTTTCCGATAAATTTGAAAACATGGGAGCTCAAATGGTCCGTGAAGTAGCATCAAAGACGAATGATGATGCTGGTGATGGAACAACAACAGCAACCATTCTTGCTCAAGCCATTTATCGCGAAGGCGCAAAAATGGTTGCGGCTGGTCATAATCCAACCGAATTGAAGCGTGGTGTTGATAAAGCTGTTGAAGCTGTTATCGCCGAACTTAAAAAGATTGCTAAACCAATTAAGGATCAAAAAGAAGTCGCTCAAGTCGGTACTGTTTCAGCGAACAACGATCAAGAAATCGGAAGATTGATCGCAGAAGCGATGGAAAAAGTCGGTAAAGAAGGCGTCATCACAGTTGAAGAAGCAAAAACAGCTGAAACAACTCTTGAAGTTGTTGAAGGTATGCAATTTGACCGTGGCTATCTTTCTCCTTATTTCGTCACCAATGCGGAGAAGATGGAAGCTTCGCTCGAAAGCCCATACATCTTGATTTACGACAAGAAGATCAGCTCGATGAAAGATCTTCTGCCATTACTCGAGAAGGTCGTTCAACGTTCAAAACCTCTTATTATTGTTGCTGAAGAAGTTGAAGGCGAAGCCTTGGCAACTTTAGTTGTAAACAAACTAAGGGGAACGTTACAGGTCGCAGCAGTTAAAGCCCCTGGTTTCGGTGATCGCAGAAAAGAAATGCTCCAGGACATTGCCGTTCTAACGGGCGGACGTGTCATTTCTGAAGAAATGGGCCACAAACTCGAGTCAGCCAGAGTTGAAGATCTTGGTTCAGCCAAGCGAGTAACGATTGATAAGGACAACACGACGATCGTTGACGGCGCAGGTAAGAAACAAGATGTTGAAGCTCGCGTAAAGACAATTCGTTCTCAGATCGAAGAGACAACTTCTGATTATGACCGCGAAAAACTGCAAGAACGTCTTGCTAAATTAGTAGGTGGTGTTGCGGTTATCAGCGTCGGAGCTGCTACAGAAGTTGAGATGAAAGAGAAGAAAGCCAGAGTGGAAGATGCTCTCAACGCAACTCGTGCTGCCGTCGAAGAAGGTATCGTTCCTGGCGGTGGAACTGCTTTGCTTCGTGCTGCAAAAAACTTGGAGAGCTTAAAAGGTCTTCCTCCAGAGCAGTTTGCTGGCGTCAACATTGTTAGGCGCGCACTCGAAGAACCAATCCGTCAGATCGCCGGCAATGCAGGCTATGAAGGATCCATCGTAGTGGACAAGGTTATGAGCAACAACTCACCATCTTGGGGGTTTAATGCCCAGACCGAAAAGTACGAAGACCTTCTTGCCGCTGGTGTTATCGATCCGGCTAAAGTTGCACGCTGCGCTCTTCAAAATGCGTCCAGTGTTGCAGCCTTAATGCTAATGACCGAGACACTGATTGCTGAAAAGCCCAAGAAAGAAAGTCCTGCTGCTCCGGCACCAGGAATGGGCGGCTACGGCGACATGTAATTCTGCAGAGTAGTATTGTTAAGAGACGGGCGGACTTTTCAAGTCTGCCCGTTTTTTTTTTGCGGCTACTATTTTTGGCTAAGTATGCTAAGGCGATATGACTGAGTAACAATAATATGCGCAATGGCGATAGATGGATTAAATGCATTTCGACGACCGGTAATGTACGTGCGGTTGCCATTCAGGCTAGAGATCTTGTCCAAAACCTAGGTGATCTTCATCAACTAGCACCTGACGGAATTCAGAAACTTGGGGAAGCAATAATAGGTGCTCTCATGGTAGCTTCTTATTGTAAGCCGGGTGAGCGTATTAATTTTAATCTTAGGGGTTCAGGTTCTTTCAGTCGTGCTTTTATTGATGCCTATCCTGACGGGTCCGTGCGTGGTTATCTTGATCCTTCCTGCTGTGATACTTCTAAAGCTTCGGTTGCCTCCTTGGAGACGGGACCTTGGGGTAGGGGTGTGCTTGCTGTTCTCCGGACAAAAGACGAAGAGGGGATGCAGCCGTATATAGGAAATGTCCCATTAATAACCGGCCACCTGGCGAAAGATCTTAGTTTCTATTGGCTGCAAAGTGAGCAGATTCCGTCTTCCGTCGGTATTGCAGTAAAGATCGACGATAATCGAGTGAACGTAGCTGGTGGATTTTTAGTCCAGGCTATGCCGGGGGCAAGTGCGGCTGAGATAACCAGTATAGAAAAGAATATTAATCAAATTCAGACACTCGTTGAAAAATTGTCGCTTGATTCTGATCCTGTCCAGTTATTGTCTCAGATTTTTCAACATACTTCTTTTATGTTAATTGATGAAAAACCGTTGATTTCTAATTGTAAATGCTCTTACAGCAGGGTCGAACGAGCATTGGTTCTCACAGGAGAAAATGAACTGCGTTCCATGCTTCATGACGATGGACAAGTCGTCGTGACATGCGATTTTTGCAGGAAAGAGTACAAGCTAGATTCCTTGGCTTTGGGAAAACTACTAAAAAGTAACGCCGAGTCTTAGAAAGAATGATGTATATGTTCCGCCAACATCAAGCATTTTTCCATCATCGGTAAATTTGGTGGTTCCGAAAATGTCATGGAATGTAAGAGCAGCGCCAAAGAACAGTTGTTTGGTGAGTTCCAAGTCAACTCCTGGTCCTACATGCAAACCAAAAACAATCGGTGCGATCGTGCTTGGACCGGATTTTGAGTCAGCCGGAAGTATTTGATGGCTAGGCCGATAAAAACCAAGACCAAAGACTGCGTGTGGTACGACTTTATCGTACCAGCTGAGGTTCATACGAACACCGGTTAGGAGTGAAGCTAACGAGTATTGGCCATCGATTTTTCCATCCGAGTGGCTAGAATAGCCTGCGCTAGCATCGAAACCAAACATATCACTGACACCATACGTGTAGTGAAGTTGCGTACCAATGCTGTCGTTGAATTTAGAGCTGAGATCGCCCATTAAGAAGACTTGGCCTACATCTAAAGCGATGTTGTTTGAACCTGGGGCAAAAGGTGAAACACCATAGCGGTCTTTTGAGTAGTTGGATTTGCGGCTGGATGTATTTTCAGAACCGGAAGAAGCCCACGACGGAGCTTGCGACCAACTTGATGAAGCAAAAGCCGTGGAGCTGATTGTGCTTAATGCAACAATCAAAACCACGGCTTTGTTCAAACTAAACAGAAACCTCTTCTTAAGGAAATTATAGAAATTCATGCTCGTCTTCCTTTTAAGTGCCATCCTAGCATCAGTCTTTCGGACCGAGACGGCTAATTTAACCACACTAGAGCGTGGCTCTACCTAAAAGTTTAACGCTTTTTTCCCGACGCGCAAATCTCTATATTCCCCTTATAAAAAAGGGGGACTAAAACAGTACGCTATTGATTAAGTGTAGGCGTACGATCTAGTGTATTAGCTGCACTGGCCGTCGTGGTGTCTTGATCAAATCGCACCATTTCAACGCCAATTTTAGCATGAATGTAACCAGAAAAAGATCCATCGCCGTGGCGAATGATTTCTTTTAATAGGTCAACAGATGGCTGTGTTTTAGCCTTTCTCTCGCTCTCATATAAGAGCTGGGTCAAGGTTGCTGCCGTAATGTCGTTTTTTGTCTTATTATCAATGACTCTTAGGTCTTCGCCGTTTTTAATCATTTTGGCGATTTCGTCCAAAGTGACATAGCTGGACTCATGAGTGTCATACAGTTTACGATTCTGATAACGTTTAATGATTTTTACTTCTTTCATTTACCTTATCCCCCTAACAAAACCAGTTTGCAAAATAGAAGAGTTGTTTTGTCCTATAATTGATTTCCAACTATTTGAACAAATCCCCCAACTCGAGACGTGACATAAAGTGACACTTGTCACGATGTGTCAACGCCAGTTAATTAGCCAAATAACAACTCGCTGCACTAAAGTCAAGTAGTCGTCGTGAGACGGCTTCTAGAACATTTTTACAGCTAACGCACCTGGCTACCACGGAGTTCCAATTAACGCAAGTGGTTCTCGCAGTAGCCGGATGGCGGCAATGCATGTCGCGTTCCAACCTAAAAATATGCAAAAAAAACAGCCGACTTTCTTCCGCTATTCAGTTTTTCGCTAAAACGTCGATCCGTTACAAGAAGGGGGCTAGAACCCATGTCCAACCGGCTTGTAAGTAGGGTAGGAATCGTAGTTTTGATAATGGCTCTTTTAGGTTGTGCGGGAAGAGAGGTCCGAGATGAGGCAGCACGTTCGGACGAATCCTCATCCTCCGCTCCTAGCGCGCCTTACCAAGCAGCAAGTAATCAAAAAGACAGCCAATCTGGGGAGTTAATTGAGGGCAAAAAAAACGCTGAAATAGCACAAAAAAATACGGAAGCCTCAGCAGAGTATCACTTCAGTATGGCACAAGCTTATGTGGCGGAAGGTAACCCTGATAGGGCAATTGAAGAATACAAGCTAACGTTAATGTTCGATCCTAACTCTCCACTCGTCTATGCAAGGCTAGCAGCAGAGTATGTCAAGAAGGGTATGTTGAGCGCTGCAATGGAAACGTGCAAAGAAGCATTGCAACGTGACCCAAAATTTATTGACGCAAGGCTCATGCTGGCAGGTCTTTACTCGACTTCTCACGAGACTGAGGCGGCCTTAGTGGAATATGACAGAGTACTAAAGTTTGATCCCAAAAATGAAGAGGCGGCTATTTATAAAGCTCAGGCTCTTATTGATGCGGAAAGAGAAGCAGAAGCCGTTAAGACACTTAGAACGTTCGTTAAGAAATCGTCTGATTCT
>Ga0208375_1003075_pt1 | contig 14700 bp, 15 predicted proteins | sample RifOxyD1_FD_184038 | JGI IMG/M metagenome (GOLD analysis project Ga0208375, IMG submission 184038) | Soil microbial communities from Rifle, Colorado - Rifle Oxygen_injection D1 (SPAdes) | ecosystem: Environmental > Terrestrial > Deep subsurface > Rock core/Sediment | place: Rifle, Colorado... | reverse complement strand
AACTCCTGCTGCCGCATCACGGGACAAATACGAATACTTCTGGAGTTTATCAGTTTAATATGACTCGTGATGCGGCAGCAGGAGTTGCTGACACAACATCGCCAAGCGTATCCTTATTAAGCCCGAGCAATGGCTCAACAATTGCAGGTAGTTTAGTTTGGTTCAATGCGCTATTTACAGACAATGTTAATGTAAGCAATGCGACTCTTTATATTTACAATTCAACAGGGCAGTGGATTGGAGCTAATTTCACTGGAGTAGGAAATGCAACAAGAACGATAAATATTTCATTTGCATTAAATTATACAGGAGCATTTTACTGGAACTTTTTGGCTTATGATAATGCAACAACACCAAATAAAGCGTTTAATAATAGCAATTATACTTTAACATCTGATACAACTGCGCCTGGAGTAAGTTTAGTTAATCCAACATTGCCTAATGGAACTTCAACTACAAACACTTCAATTGAAATTAATGCTTCAATAACAGAGAGCAGTTTGGGAGAAGTAACTTTCAATTGGAATGGAACGAATTACACTATGTATAATGATTCTTTAGTATTAATGTATAATTTTAACAATGTTTCTGCGCTTGGAGAAAATGACACTTGGATTACTGATGCAAGCAGCAGGAGCTACAATCAGTCGCCTACAGGAAATTATTCTATAAATAATACTGACGGGAAATATGGAAATGCAATCCAAATAGATGAAGTAAATTCTTATATAACTACTGGATTGGGCAATGGATTAAATCCTACAACATGGCCTTTTTCTGTTTCATTCTGGACAAATAAGCAGAACAATACTTGTGCTACAGGTGATGATGACCATATTTTTGGAACAGGTGTTTCCGGGGTAAATACAAGATTTTACATTAGGTGCACTTCAGGGAGCTGGACCATGAGATTGCAGGGAAATGTTGCAACTACTGGTTCTGCGATTAATGTAACTAAATGGTATTTTGTGACTATAACAAGCAATACTACTGCAGGTGTTCTTTATGTGGATGGAACTCCTATGCTTACCCAAGCTTACACGACCTATACTTTGCCTGGAGATTTATATGTGGGGAGCATTAGTAATACAATTGCAGAAGGCTGGGGAGGATTGTTTGACAATGTGATGTTTTGGAACAGGACATTGTCTGTGGCAGAGATTCAGCAATTGTATTTTGCTAATTTGTATAAATATGGAGCAAGCAATTGGGCTTTATACATCAATCAATCATTAAATTCAACAAATGGACTGGATGTTGGGCGCTATAATTATTTTGCTTTTGCAAAAGATTCTGCTGGAAATGGAAATCTGACAGATTTAAGAGATATTAATATTACTGCCAGTTTAGGAACTGATGCAACTCCTTCTATTGTAACAATTAACCTGCCTGCCAGTGCTGGAATTAATTTATCCAGCTCGAGCGTAAACTTTAATGCTACGCTAAATGAAAATGGCTCTTGCGCATACAGCTTGGATGGAGGAACAGCAAATGTTACAATGAGCGGGAGCGAGGGCGGATGGTTTGGGGTTAATTTTAACGCAACTAATAGCTCTATTGCAGACGGAGCATATAATGTTAATTACTACTGCAATGATACAGCCGGGAACTGGAACAGGACAGCATCGAGAAGGTTTAGTGTTGATACGATAAAGCCATTAATAACCTATTCTTCAAATACGCCTCAAAACGGAATAACTCAAAATATAAACAATCTTTATACGCAAGTAGATATTTCAGATATTAATCTTAATAATTTAACATTTAATTTGTATAATTCGGAGAGGGCACTGATTAATTCAAATATTACTTCAAATTATTATGCTTTTGGCTTGGGAAGATATGCAAGAATAATAAATAATTCTGATTTAGCATTGACAGCAGACAGCTCTGGAGTTACTTATAATTCCAATACAAATACTTTATTTGTTATTCATAATACTGCAAGCGGTGAGAAGATGGATGAAATTTATTTAAATGGCAGTTTAATTAGAAGTATTGATTTGAATGAAGACTTTACAGATACAGAAGGATTAGCTTACTTGAACAGCAGCGGGGATATTCACAGATTTGCTGTTGTGGAAGAGGGAAGAGCAAACTTGACAATTGTTTTTGTCAATAATACGCAGACAAATTTTTCAAGGACAAATGGAATAACTTATGATTTAGGGCTTGGAGATTTAGGCAATTCCGGGCTTGAAGGAGTTACTTATGACTGGGCAAGGAATTTGTTTTATGCTGTAAGAGAGGGAGCAGGAACTTTAATGGAAGTTTATAACATTAATTTATCCGCAAGCCCAAGAACAACAGCATTATTCAACGCTACTTTAGCATTTGAGAGCGGACAGCAAAGTACAGGGCTTACAGATTTGTCTGACTTGTATTATGATAATAATACAGATACTTTGTTTATATTGAGCCATGAATCTTTAACAATAGCGAATGTTTATTTGAACGGAACACTAATAAGAAATTTAAGTGTTCATCACATGACTCAGCCAGAAGGAATTGCATTTGATTCTAAGGGAAAAGTTTTGTATGTTATTGGAGAGGCAGACTTCTTATCCACCTGGAATGCCAAGAATTTTACTTCATTTTATAATTTCACCAGTTTGAATAATGAAACCTATTATTATAATGCTACGGCAATGGACCATGCTGGAAATGAAAATAACAGCGCTACAAGAGCGATTACTCTTTGGACAACAGCAGGCGGAGCAGTGAATATTGTCCCTAATAATCCGACACTGACAATAAATTCAACTGACGGAACAAACAAGACAGCGCAGGACTTGAATTGCTTTACTAATATCAGTGACCCTGACGGTGATAGAACAAATGTGACAGTTGTATGGTATAATAACAGCCTTTTGCATTTGAGGGCGGATTATAATAGCAGTTATACAAATAACAGCTTCTTTACAGCAAGGCTTGATAATGGAAATACTACAAAAGGAGAAAATTGGAGCTGCGGGATGAGATTGTATGACGGAACAGATTATAGTGATTGGGTGAATAGCAGCATGAACGTGACAATTGTAAATACAGCACCTTCTGTGCCTGTGTTGTCTTTACCTGCTGACGGGAGCACTACTACCAATAGGGACCCCAATTTTACATGGGGCGCATCTACAGACGCAGATAGTGATAGTTTAACTTATGAATTAAATGTTAGTTTGATTGCGGCGAGCACTTGTAGCGAGGCTGCGAGGCATGTGAAAGTTATAAATGGAAGTTCTTATCAGATATCTGGAGATTTGAAGTGCTTGTATGATAACTTGGACTATTATAACTGGAGCGCGAGGGCTTATGACGGAACAGATTATTCTAATTGGGGGAAAGCATTTATCCTGAATATTTCTTCATTGATTACAATTAGCCTGCCAAATAACTCTGTTCAATTCAGTGACATAAATTTCCAGGGCACTAATGATACTTCGAACAATGCACCTTTGCCGTTTTTAATACAAAATGACGGGAATGCTTTTGTAAATATCACTATTCAGGCTACAAGCTTATGGAATACGGTGTTAAATCCTACGGCTTATTATCAGTTCAAGATAGATAATTACACATTGGAGAATTATTCGTTTATTTGGGGCAAGTCTGTTACGACTTATACTAATATTCCTTTTACTGGCTCGCCTTTGATGTCCATTGCAGAATTGAATTATACAAATGCTACGGATACTGCTGAGATTGATGTTAATATTACAGTGCCTTTTGATGAAGGCTCTGGAGTCAGGAGCTCGACGATAACATTTACGTCGAGCTTGGCGGAGTAAAAAAGATGAATAAAAAATATATTTTAGGGATAGACTTGCTTGTTGTAGTCGGGACACTGATGGCAATTGCAATTTTAGTTGGTTATGCGAGGCCTTTAGTTATAGCTCCTACTGATGAATTATCAACCACAAACACGGCTGTGCTGTTCTCGTTTGAAAAAGCGAATTTAATTTTAATAGATGATAATCTGGAGTTTAGTTCTTCTGAGGAAATTTATGTCGAAGACAATTTAGTGATTAATTTGAAGCCAGGAGTTTATTATTGGAAAGTTGTCGGGGCATTGCCGAGTGAAGTGAGAAAATTGACTATTGAATCAGAAGTTGATTTGAAATTGAGGCGGGCTGCGGGCAAAGATGAGAGTTATGAGATAGTTAATTCTGGAAATACAGAACTAAATGTTGATGTTTATCAGGGAGAAAAATTAGCCGGAAATGTTATTTTAGGGTTTGATGAAAACAAGGAAGTTTCAGGAACTAAATTTGTGGGGAGAGAAGATTCGGGAGGGGGAAAATGAGCAAAAATCAGCACGAACAAAAGTTAAAAAGAGCAGATATAATGTTTGATAGTATTACTAATCATATTATTGATAATTCTGAATTATTATCTGGATTTTTAACTTCTATTCATAACAAATTAAACAGGGGTGTTGCAAATGAATAAGAAAATTGCCCTTATTTTATTGATTGGAATATTATTGATGGCATCGAATGTTCTGGCGCTGGGTGTAACTCCTGGAAGGACAACATTTGATTTTGAGCCGGGTGTTGAAAAAGAAGTTGTATTTACAGTGATGAATTCAGAGAACAAAGATATGGATTTGATTGTTCTTGTGCAGGGCGAGCTGAATCAAAGCATTGCCTTGCCAGAAGTTTCATTCAAGATGTCTGCAGGCGAGGCATCAAAAACCCTGAAATATAAAGTAAGGATTCCGGCAGGGCTTTCTCCTGGACCGCACATGTCCGAAATTGTGGTTATACAATTGCCTGGAAAATCTTCGACGAGCGAGGCATTTATTGGCGCAGCTATTGGTATTGCAACGCAAATAAGCATTTTTGTCCCTTATCCTGGAAAATATGCTGAAGCAGGCTTTAATGTTATTGGGCCCGAGAGCGATGGTAAGGTTACTTTTGTAATTCCTGTTATGAGCAGGGGAAATTTGGATTTGGTGAGAGTAAGAGGGACAATAGATATTTATGGTGCATTGAACGAAAAAATTAAGATTTTGGAGACAAACGAGATTCAAGTGCCGAGCGGACAGAGAAAAGAAATAGCTGCTGTTTGGGATGCAAGCGGGATTACACCTGGTCCTTACAGGGCTGTTGCAACTGTTTTATATGATGAAAACACCTTGAATATGGAGAAGCAGTTTAATGTCGGAACCAGATTGTTGGAATTAACCGGGATGGAAGTTAATGATTTCTCACTGGGAGAAATTGCGAAATTTGAAATGCTTGTTGAGAATAAATGGAGCGAGGCAATAAAGGGAGCTTATGCGCAGATGATTGTTTATGATGCGAGCGGGGCAACAATGGCTGATTTCAAATCATCAACTTATGACATACTACCATTGTCAAAAAGCTTAATGACTGCTTTCTGGGATACTGCCGGAGTCAAGGCAGGGACATATAGCTCTTCTTTATTCTTGAGATATGGGCAGCAGTCTGAACAGAGAGATTTGAAGCTTGATGTTTCTTCGAATAATATTAATATTGTGGGAGTTGGCTATGTCATATCAAAAGGCAATGCAGCTGGTGGAGGCAACGGGCTGGTTACCATTTTGGTTGTGGCCGTGATTATCTTAGTATTAATTAATGCTGTTTGGTTCCTGATTTTGAGAAAGAAACTTTCTAAGAAAAAGTAAATGGAGAGATTAAACAAAATAAAACATAAAATAAAGTTTATTTTTACACTTTAAGGTATAAAGTAAAACGCAAAGGGTTTTTTGATAAATTAGCAATAAAAAACCAATATCTTAAATTTGATATAAAAAAGGCAGGTGATTGAGGGTTTTTCGCATCAAAAAAGCTTAAAGATTAGCAAAGTTGTATTAAAGATAATTCCCTAGATTTGCTTTTTGCAATACTTTATAAAAGAAAATATTTAAAACCTTAAAATGAGAGGATTATATTAGAATGATTATTTTGATTTACCTTTTATCTTGCAATTATTTATTGATGATTTGCGTTTGATTATATACAATATATAATAAGTTATTAACCTGTTTTGTTTTGTGATTTGAGAAAGATATATAAAAGTATTTTGTCCCTTTATATTATGAAAGATAAAGGAGGAATGTTTTTGATAGTTGTTATTGCACTATTTTATATTGTTCTATTTTCTAAATTGGGATGTGCTGCTCTTGGCATTTCTCCCGCGATACTTGACCTGGACTTTGTTCCAGGCGGAGAGTATGAGATTACTTATCATGTTATTTCTGATGACCCTTATTTGGAGATAGAAGTATATGCGGGAGGAGATTTTGCTGGTTATGTTACTTTAAGCGAAAAGACAATAATTGGCTCTGGAGATTTTAAGGTGAAGATTAAACTGCCTTATAGTATTGACAGGCCTGGAGAGCACAGAATTGGGATTGGGGCAAGGGCAAAACCGACAGAAAGCCAGTTTATTGGAACTGCAATAGATATAAGCGGAAACATCAAGTTTTTTGTTCCTTATCCTGGCAGGTATGCAGAAGTAGAGTTAAATATTCCAAATGGCAATGTCAATGACGAGATTCCTGTTGAGGCGCATGTGATAAATAGAGGGGTTGAGGGCTTGAATATTAATACAGATATACGGTTTTTTGAGGAAAATGGAAGGCTTGTTTATGATATGCCCTTTACTCCTGTTTATTTGGCATCCAAAGAAGACAGGTATTTCAGAAAATATTTTAATACTACCGGATATAAACCAGGAAATTATCTTGCAGAAGCTATTGTTGATTATGGAGATATTGTTAAAGTTAATAGAACATTCAGGATTGGCTCCTTGTTTGTGAATATTACTAATTTTACTGAAAAATTGCAGCAAGGAGGGATACAAAAATTCATTATAAATATTGAGAGCAGGTGGAATGATAATTTGAATGAAGTGTATGCTGATGTCAATATATCAAATGCGACGAAGAGCATTGAATTCAGGACGCCAAGCGCTCGCTTGGGAGGGTGGCAGAAAGAAACTTTGACTGGATTTTTGGATACCGAGGGCATGGCTGGACAATATAAAACTGAAATTGCCTTAAATTATGCAGGACAAAAAAGTTTTGCGTCGGGTTGGCTCAATATTATAAAACCCGGACTTGAGATTACATATATTATTTTTGGCATTATCGGAATTATAATTTTGTTTGCAATAATATTTATAATCTGGAGAATTAAGAGAATATCTATTTCAAAGATTTGGATTAATAAAAAAGTATCTGGAGGAAAAAGATGAAAAAATTTATTTATGCGATTTTTTTGTTTTCGTTTTTTATTTTTTTAATTTCATTAGGCGTATTTTTTTCAGGCAAAAATCCGATTCAAACGCAGACTTTTTATGCAAGCGTTAATATAGGGGATAAAAGCGGTTTTGACCTGAATTCCAGCGCCTTGACTTTTGGAGAAATTCAGAAACATGGAAGCTCCACAAGGACAATTAACTTTCAAAATAGATATGATTTTCCTGTTGTTGCGGTGATATATGCTGGCGGAGACATAAAATCCTTATTATCTTTTGACGAAGCTGTTGAAATTGAGAAGGGTGAAGCGAAAGCAATCAGTTTCAGCGTTGCTGCTCCTTCAGATATGAATAAAAGTTTTTATTCAGGGAATGTTACTTTTGAAGTCTTTAAGAAATAGCAGAATAAGAAAGAATATAATCATATCAAAAAGTTTCTTTCGTTTTGTTTGAAACCCATCAAAGTTCATAGAACTTTGGGGCACAAAGAACCGAAGGTTGCTTTGTGTTTCGCAAAGCATCTTGACATATAGAGAACTGTGTAGGATAGATTACATTTTTGTACGCAGTTCTCTAATGGATAGACTGCCATTTTTTGTCATCTAACCAATGCAGTTATCCGTAATAAGAGTTAGGACAGAAGAGAGATATAATATTTATTTAGATGATTGAGTCAGATACATAGATATTTAATTTCGTCCCACATCTGAAATTGCAAATCGTTAATAAGCCATTATAAGATAAGAGGAAAATTAAGGTTTATAATGCAAGAAAAGTATTTAAAAATGCTTTTCTTTGAGATTTTATGAAAAGAGGGCAAGGAGTTTATTTCAGGGGTTTTTTAATAATAGTTGTAATTATTTCAATTGTTATTATTTCTTTAAATTTAGTTATTTATAATTATTATTTAGGGCTTGCGCAATCAGTTATTAATGCGAGAGCGAGCAACACAGGCGCCCTCTCTTTGGTCGTAGAAGGAGAGGATATTGTGTACCCTGATATTTCGATAACTTATCCTGCAAGCACGACTTATACTTTTCATGTGATTGAATTAAATTATAGCGTTGGAGACATTAGCCTGGAAAGCTGCGGGTATAGTTTAAATGGAGGGGTGACCAATACGACCCTGATATGCGGAAATAATGCTACTGGAATCAGCAGTGCAGAAGGGAGCAATACATGGATTGTTTATGCCAATGACACTTCCGGAAATAAAAATTCAAGCTCTGTGATATTTACGGCACCTGTACACTCGACTACTACTGCTCCATCTGGAGGGGGCGGCGGGGGCGGCGGCACACCTATTGTTGCTTCAAAAGATTTTGATGTAATGCCGAAAGAGATTGATATTCTTATAGTTAGCGGAAAACAGACAGAAAAAGAAATAAGGATTGTTAATACTGGAAAGGCTAAATTGGTTATAGACATAAGCGCCAGCGGAATTACGAATTTTATATCGGTGAATACAAACCAATTAACCTTGGCTTCGGCAGAAGAAAAAATTATTTTATTAACAGTGAAAGCACCCGAATCCGGAGTTTATGCAGGAAAAATAATTTTTGATTCAGGCAATCTGCAAAAAGAGATTCTTGTTTTAATCAATGTAAGAAGCGAGAAGAAATTATTTGATGTTTCTGCAACTGTCCCAGAGTCCAGGAAGGACATTTCTGTTGGGGAGGATTTAGACCTATTTATTTCACTTATACCGATTGGCGAGCCTGTTCAAGCCAGCATTAATGTAAGATATGTCATAAAAGACTTTAATGGGAATATATTATATGCCTGGGAGGAGACAATGCTTGTTTACGAAGCCAAGAGCTTTATAAAGAAATTTATAACTTCAAAACTTTCTTCTGGAGATTATATTGTCGGCATTGAAATAGTATATCCTGAAGGATTTGCTGCAGCCAGCGCGTACTTTAGAGTTATTGAAAAAGCTGTTAATTTCAAAGCAATAACAGCTATAACTCTTTTCATATCAGCGATTATTGTAATATTTTATTCAATATTAAAATATAAAAAAGCTAAAAGGCATTTAAATGAGGTGGCAGTGCATTAAAAAATGAGGCTCTATTTAGTCATTGGTTTTCTGGCATTTATCCTTCTTAGCCTTGGAAGTATTTGCGCTTCTGCGCTGGAAAAAGATTTTGAAGTAAATGCTCTTGTTATTAAATCTGTCATAAATGAAGGGGAATCTTTAAGCAACCCTGTTAAGATTATTAATCATGGCAAAGAGCAGAAATTCAATATTGATTATTTTTCAGAAAATAATTTTATTTTTGTAGAGCCAGAGAGCTTTTTAATTGGGGCAAATGAGGAAAAAATGTTTAATGCTATTTTCAACAGCAAAGATTATCCTGCAGGGGTTTATTTTGGAGAGATTGCTGTTAAAGGCGAGAAAGATTCTATCAGTATCCCAGCAATCCTTGAGATTGAAACGCCATCTATTGATTTTGATGTTTCGCCAGAGATAGCGCCGAGTTATTCTCAAGTCTTGCCCGGAGGAGAATTTGCAGCCAATATTAAAATTTATAACATGAAATTAGAGAGCAAGGAAGTTTCTTTGCATTATGCAATTAAGAACAGAGAAGGAAACATTATCCTTTCAGAATCCCAGGATTTGGATGTCTTGGATGAGGTCCAGATAACAAAAACATTTTTGCTTCCTGAAGAAATAGAGCCAGGCAATTATGTATTCTCTATTTTGGCTATAGGAAAGAATTCCGGCTCTGTTGGGACGAGCTCTGCATTATTTGACGTGGCATTATCGCTAAGCCCGCTTGCCGGAAGGCCTTTTAGCTATTATCTGGATTTGGCTTTAGTTATTATATTTGTTCTAATTGTTTCTTTTTTGGTCATTAATTATTATTGGAATAAAAGGCTTGTTAGCAGCGTCAAGGAATGGAATCAAAAAATTGTTGATATAAAGAAAATCAAATTTAGCGACATAGGAAAAGAAATTAGAAAACTGGAATATAAAAAGAGCTTATTGGAAATAGCTTATAAAAAAGGATATATAAGAGAGCAATCGTATAATGAAGGCAGAAAGAAGTTTAATGAAATTATTAAAAAATTAAAAAAACGCCTGTAATTTCCAAAATTGCTCATCGATTTCTATAATTTACAATAAATTAATATTTCCAATAGATTGTTAATTGGATGATAAATGCAGGGTTTGCAAGTTGATTTAGCGTAAAAGAAATGTTTATAAATAATATAATCTATAAGGTTTTATGAAAAAGATGGTTAATAAGAATGTGGGCAAGAAATCTGCTCTTTCTGGAGCGATCAAAGATTTAGAAACTGAGATAAGTGAACTTGGCAAGGAAAAGCGTGAAATTCAACAATCTCTTAATAAAATCTCGTCAGCAATTAATGTAGACCATCAGATTGAGAAAGAGATGCAAGAGAAAATTGCAAGACTGGCAGAGAAAGAAGCAAGGCTTAACCAAAAAAAGAAGAATTTGCAGACAGATATTGACAGTGTCTCTGATAAGCTCAATAAAATCGCTAAGATAAAATCTGAGATGGCCGATATTTAAATTGGCTGAAACAATTAAAATTAAATATTCTGGCAAGACTATCAAGCTAAAGATTAAGAGGACAGGATTTTTTTCCAAGGGGCTTGGCTTAATGTTCAGAACGAGTGGCGCGGATAATTTGCTGTTTGAATTTAAAAAAGACTTGCGAATTTCCATTCATTCATTCTTTGTATTTTTTTCATTTCTTGCCATATGGCTTGATTCCAGAAATAATGTTTTAGAATGGAGAGTTATTGGGCCTTTTTGCCTTCGCGCAACGCCTCGGGAAAATTTCAGGAAGATTATTGAAATTCCTTTTAATTTAGAAAATAAGAAAGCAATAGAATTTTTTAAAAAAAATTAGGGTTTTTTTTGTTTTTCGTCGGAAAAGAGAAAGATTTAAATATCCGTTGTCTTTTTATAAGATGTTTATTAATTATAAAAAGGAGGTACACAATGGGAAAAGTTATTTTAAAGAGCGCTGTCAAGAGAAAGCCAGGTCACCTTTACTATGTTGATGGAAAAGGCAATGTATGTGAGGCTGTAATGGCACGTGGCGGACGCAAGAAGAAAAAGAAAAAGAAGTAGCTTTTGTTTAAAGTATTTTTTTATTATTTTTTTTATTATTTTTAATTTTTGAGAGATTTTTTGGGCGAGGGGACCCTAATTTAGGTTCTATTTGAGAAATTCAATATAGAGAAGTTTATATCTTTGTTCTTGTTTAATCGGTTATGAAAAAAGAATCGGTTGGAGGGGGAGGCTCTAAGATTAGTACTTTTCATGTTTTGAGTAATGCTGCTTATCTTGCTGGACTTGGATTTTATCTTTTTGAAGGTGTGAGTGGCCTCGAGAAATTATCTGAGATGGCTGATAAAAAAGAGATTCATGAGATAGTTCCGGCAACTGCTATCCTACTTTATTTTGCTGGAGGACTTGCTTATTGGGGTGCTTGGAGAGGCATTATTCGGTCAGGTTCGTGGGCAAAGGATAGGATTGATAATTATTTTCACCCTGAAAGAAGTATGCAGTAGAAGATTTAATGGGCTATCTGAGGTTTAGAGAGAGTTTGATAATTATCCGATTATCTTGAGTACTTTTTTTGAAGAATTGATTTTTGGAAAGCATTATAAATTTGTTTTATTTAGAAATTTTATGATAGTTGGCATTGAATGCACGGCGCATACTTTTGGTGTGGGCATTGTTAAGAAGGGAAAGATATTAGCAAACATAAAGGATATGTACAAGACTTCGAAAGGAGGGATTATTCCGACAGAGAGCGCAAGGCATCATAGAGATGTTGCAGAGAGAATTTATAGCGATGCTTTGGAAAAAGCAGGGATTTCCGAGGGAGAGATTAGGGCGATTGCTATTTCAAATGCGCCAGGATTAGCGCCCTGTCTGTATGAAGGGATGAATTTTGCTAAAAGGAAAGCAAAAGAACTTGGTGTGCCATTGGTTGGAGTGAATCATTGCATTGCGCATTTGGAGATAGGCAAAAGTGCAGGAGCTTCTGACTCTGTTTTGCTATATGCTTCTGGGGCAAATACACAGATTATTGCTTACACTGCAGGCAAATACAGGGTTTTTGGAGAAACTCTCGATATTGGAATCGGCAACTTTATCGATAAATTTGCACGATATACTGGAATGGGATTTCCTGGCGGGCCCGAGATTGAAAAGATTGCAAAAAATGGCAAATATATTGAATTGCCTTATTCGATAAAGGGAATGGATGTCTCTTTTTCTGGCATGCAGACGAAATTACAGCAACTTTATGATAGGGGAACAAGAATTGAAGACTTGAGCTTTTCTTTGCAGGAGACTGCTTTTGCTATGCTTGTCGAGGCTGCTGAGCGCGCAATGGCCCATACAGGAAAGAAAGAATTGGTTTTGGGCGGGGGTGTTGCATGCAATAGCCGCCTGCAGGAAATGTGCAGAATTATGTGTTCTGAAAGGAGCGCTAAATTTTTCTGCCCGCCAAAAGACTTGCTTGTTGACAACGGCGCAATGATTGCTTATTTGGGAGAGATTATGTTTGATAACGGAGATTATATTGAAAATGTTGAAGTAAAGCCGAGGGAAAGAACAGATGACGTAATAATTAGACGGAGATAAAAAAATGTTGCATTTTAATAAATAAGACGAGTTAAGATATATTTCTTAATGCAATAATGTTTATAAATGAAAATTGGCAGATAATAAAATGAAAAGATTGAATTTAGTTAATTTGGTTCTGGCTGCAGGATTAGCTTTATCGCCTGGATGTGTTGTTGTTAAGTCGGTTGTAACTCCTTTTGCTGCTGTCAGAGATGTTTTAGATATACCTCTTGCAAGCACAGCCACTTTCTTTAATTATCTTGGAGATTCTGGCAAAGGCAATACTGGAAATACTCAAGTTGGGCCGACTTATGGCCGGGGAGGCGTTGGTGTTGGCGCTTCGATGGATTTAACTTATCCTGTCGGAAAAATAATGGCTGGAGTAATTGGCATTCCAGATTATTTAGCATGTAGACTTCCTATGAGTAAAAGTCCTTGGAAAAAACCCTACGATAAATGGGGTGATTTTTTATTTCCCAATCTTAATTCTTTATGGGGCGGGTCAGAAGAGGACTCTAAGAATGAAGAGAAGAGCCAGTAATAAGAAAAGATAGGTTGACATGATGAAGGGGTCAAATTTCTCGAATGAATAAAGACAAAATGGATTTTAGGCTCCACTATTTTTTTAAAAATTTAGATGATAAACTGATTTAAACGCAGAAGACTTTTAACTAAATAAATATTTTTTTATGAATTATTAAAGGAACTTAAATTTTGTAGATGCAACAAGATAAGTAAAGATTTATAAACTAATTTTTTAGTATAAATTTAATTAAACCTATGAAGTTAAGTTACGGAGGTCAAAATGATTGACTTCTATGAAATTATTGAAAAAGCAAAGAAAACAGGAAAAGTTGACAAGGGGACGAATGAAGTCACGAAGGCAATAGAGCTTGGCGTAGCTAAGGCTGTATTTTACGCTGCTGATGTTGAGCCAAAGGAGATTGTAGTGCATTTGTCGGCATTATGCAAGGAGAAAGGCATTCCCTGCATTAAAGTTGATTCAAAGCAAAAGCTTGGCATTGCGGTTGGGATTCCAGTAGGAGCTGCGTCTGTCGCTATTATTAATGCGGGTTCTGCAGAGAAAGAGGTTAAACAATTAAAATCAGATTAATTTATTTATAGACGATGGCAAAAGGAAAACCCCAAAAAGTCAGAGACAAAACAAGCGAAGGCAGCACAATTACCAAGATTAGCGGAGAAGGCGCTGTAAACGCTGTAGTTGAAGAATTTGTAGGGAGAACTGGGGGAAGAGGAGAAGTAACACAGGTTAAAGCCAGAATTCTTGACGGGAGAAACAATGGGAAGAGCATGAGAAGAAATGTAAAGGGGCCTGTCAGAGTTGGAGACCTGCTTAGTTTGAGAGAAACAGAAATTGAAGCAAGAAGAATTAGAGGGACTATGGAGAGGGAGAGAGAAAGGGAGAGGCCTAGAAAATGACGAAATGCAATTTTTGCGGCAAGGAAGAACACGCCTTTATAGGAATTCATTTAATCAAGAATGACGGAAGTATAAATTATTTTTGCTCCCATAAATGCAGATTGAATACTCTGAAGTTGGGGAGAGACAGGAGAAAAATCAAATGGACAGAAGCATTTCACTCCAAAAAAGACAAGATTGCAACGAAAGAATAACTAAGAAGATATCTCCATCTTTTAAGATGGGGCTGTTCCTCTCCGCTAGATATTTATTTCTAAGATGATTATAAAGAGTGGGCTGGATGGTAGCTCACTGCAAAATCAGACGTAGTGGTAACTATCTGGTTCTAAATAAACTTTGCGGAGCGCGACAACGCGCTTCGCGCGGAGGAAAAATGGAACAACAAACACAATTTAGCGAGAGCTATGCAAATAAATAT
>Ga0208375_1003074_pt1 | contig 14708 bp, 11 predicted proteins | sample RifOxyD1_FD_184038 | JGI IMG/M metagenome (GOLD analysis project Ga0208375, IMG submission 184038) | Soil microbial communities from Rifle, Colorado - Rifle Oxygen_injection D1 (SPAdes) | ecosystem: Environmental > Terrestrial > Deep subsurface > Rock core/Sediment | place: Rifle, Colorado... | reverse complement strand
GACTCCAGTCTCTTGCCCTCCGGGCAAAGTTTATGTCTCCGGACGAGGTTTTGGAGGTGGTATGGGACCATCGCAGTTTATACCTTCTACTTGGGAACTTTTCAAAGGTAAGCTTGGTAGTAGTTTAGGAATCAAGGCAGATAATGTAAACCCTTGGAACCCAGAACATGCTATTTTGGCCACTGCCGTCTATATGGCTGACCTAGGAGCTGGTAGTGGGGGATACACTGCCGAAAAAAATGCCGCCTGTCGATATTATTCGGGTCGCGCTTGCGATAACAAAGCTCCTGCAAACTCATTTTATGGTAATCAGGTCTTATCAAAAGCTGAAAACATTCAATTGACTATGATTGACCCATTGGAAGGGTTCTAACCAACCCCAACCCCTCCCTTAAATTAAGAGGGCAAGAAGATAGTTAAGTCAATAAAAATTAGCTTCCAAAATATCTTTAAAAATAAGGGTATTTTGAGATATCCACAATTTAAATTAATTTTTCTTTATTTTCTGCTTGACAAAGTTTGTAGAAGTGATATACTGTATTTAGATTTAGATTTGTTTTTTCAATTCAATTCAATTTTGCCCCGCTCACGCGGGGACTGCCCCACGGAGGCTAGGTGTATTTCCGGAAAAATCCCCAGTGTGGGGATAAGAAGTACGAGGGTCGCTAACAGGTAATGCTGGGTGACCCTCTTTCAATTAATAAATTTGTATATTTTTTTAAATGTGCTATCATTTCCTTATTCGTAAATTCGATCATATTCGTAACATTCGTGTCATGAAAAAAGAAATTCATCCAGAATATTATATAGATGCTAAAGTAAGTTGCCTTTGTGGCAATAAATTTACTGTGGGTGCTACTAAAAAAGAAATAAAAGTAGAGATTTGTAGCGCCTGCCACCCATTCTTTACTGGTAATGAAAAGGTGATAGATTCTGCTGGTAGAGTAGAGAAATTCAAAGCTCGCAGAGCTAACGCTACTAAAACTCCATCAAAAAAATCAAAGAAATAAATTTTTTAGTTCCCCTCTCTTAAAGTAAGAGAGTGGTTAGGGGTGAGTTATTTTCTGAAAAGAATAACCCCCTTAATCCCCCTTACGTTAAGGGGGAAATAGAAACATAATCTTATGCTTGATCTCCAAAAATATAAAACAAACCCAAAGACCCAATATTTGGCAGAAAATCTAGAAAGACTTTTGAAAGAAGAAGTTGATATTTTGGCGCTCCAAAAAGAAGAGGGTATGAAAGAATTAGCTGAAAAAGATTTAGAAAATATTAAAATTCAAAAAATAGCCATTATTTCTCAAATGGATAAAATAATAGAGGAGGAAAAAAAAGCTCTAAAAGAAGAGGAGGAATTTCCAAACGAAATAGTTTTAGAAGTCAGAGCCGGTGTTGGCGGAGAAGAAGCGGCTCTTTTTGCCGAAGAATTAGCCAATATGTATCAAAGATATGCCGATATCAGAAAATGGAGCGTCTCTAAATTAGATGAGTCTCCCTCTCCTCTTGGTGGTTATAAAGAAGCTGTTTTTGAAATACGGGGCAAAGATGTCTATAAAGATTTGCGCTATGAGACCGGTATCCACCGAATCCAAAGAGTACCGAGAACTGAAAAGATGGGTCGAGTCCACACTTCAACATCCTCGGTAGCAATACTGCCAATACGCAAGAGGAAAACCTTTGAAATCAATCCAGCTGATTTGGAAATTGAATTTTCACGCTCCGGTGGTAAAGGCGGTCAAAATGTTAATAAAGTAGAAACGGCGGTGCGACTGACTCACAAACCTTCTGGTATGGTGGTTCGTTCCACGGCAGAGAGAAGCCAAAGCGCCAACAAAGAAAAAGCTTTGGGAATTCTTTCGGCTAAACTAGAAGAAATCCAAAGACAAGAAGAAGACGCCAAATATTCTGCCCATCGTAAAGACCAGATAGGAGTGGTTGATAGATCAGAGAAAATCAGGACTTACAACATTCTTCAAGATAGAGTCACCGACCATAGGATAAACAAAAGTTGGCACGGAATAGAAAATATAATGAAAGGTCAAATTGATAATATAATTGACGCTTTTAAAGAACTTTGATAAGATTTTAAACTGTATGACAGAAGCAACGAAAACAGAACAAAAACTAGACGAACTCTTTAAAGCAGGGGCTCATTTTGGATTTAGTAAATCTAGGAGACACCCAACGACCACTCCTGCTATATTTGGCTCTAAAAATAGAATTGATATTTTTGATTTAGAAAAAACTCAAAACTCTTTAGATAAAGCCCTTGAATTTGTGGCTTCTTTGGTGGAGAAAAATAGCACCATCTTATTTGTCGGCGGTAAAAACGAAGCTCAAAAAATATTAAAAGAAGTTGCTGAAAAAGTAGAGGTCCCTTATGTCGCTAGTCGTTGGATTGGAGGCACTCTAACAAATTTTCCAGAAATCAGAAAAAGAATTGAAATGATGCTTGACCTTTCGGCTCAAAAAACCAAAGGAGAACTTTCAAAATACACTAAAAAAGAAAGACTCTTAATAGACAGAAAAATAGAAAAACTTGAAAAAATGTTTGGTGGTATTAAAAATATGACGGCTTTACCAAAAGCTTTGTTTATCATTGACCCTAGATTTGAAGATACCGCTTTAAGAGAAGCTATAAATCTAAAAATTCCCGTTATTGCTTTGTGTGGTTCTGATAACGACATATCAAATATTGATTATCCAATTACTGCCAATGATTCAAATATTGCCAGTATCCAATTTTTTGTAAACAAAATTGCTGAAGCTTACAAAAAATAATTTTTAATTTAAAATTTATAATTTTCAATAAATGATTTAATTTTAAAATTTTTAAACATTGAAAATTTAATGAAAATTGAAAACTGAAAATTTATGACAATAACAACAAATCAAATAAAAGAACTTAGAGACCAAACTGGAGTCTCTGTTATGCAATGCAAAAAAGCTTTGGAAGAAGCTGGTGGGGATACAGAAAAAGCCATTATCATCCTCCGTAAAATCAGCAAACAAGCTACCGATAAAAAAGCTTCTAGAACTTTAGGTTCTGGGGCTGTTGCTTCCTATATTCACTCCAATAGCTCTGTGGGGGCTATGGTAGAGCTTTTATGCGAAACTGACTTTGTAGCTAATAACGAAGATTTCAAAGCTCTAGCCAGAGATATTGCTATGCATATCACCGCTCAAGCTCCAGAGTATTTAAGTGTTGAAAACATCAAAGAAGAAGACAAAACAAAAGCAAAAGAGATTTTTGAAAAAGATATAGACAAGAGTAAACCAAAAGAAATTCGTGGTAAAATAATGGAAGGGAAACTGGCATCTTATTTTGGAGAAAAAGTTTTATTAGAACAAGCTTTTATTAAAAATCCTGAAGTTACTATTAGAAATTTGGTTGAACAAGCTAATCAAAAATTCGGAGAAAGGACAGAGATTGGTCGTTTTATTAGATTTTCTATTAACTAAAAAATATGACTACAGTAGTAGTGTTTGGCTCGTCACTTTTTATTGCAACTGCTATGGTTATTGTAAAGGCCATTGAATTGCGACGCGGTAAAATAAACTTTTTATTAGCTCTATTTCGTAAATTTGATTCTCATTCGGATAAGTTTGTTGCTAAGATGAAGTTTATTGCCTTACAGTTGGTGCAAAGCGCCAGATATATTATACTAATCCAAATTAAAGAAACTTGTAAAAGTTTGCTAGAAAAAGTGGAAAAAAAGATAGCAGAAGAATATAAGATAAAACAAAGCACCCTTTTAGGACAAAAAAAGATTACCAACAAAGGTTCGGTCTCATTTTATCTTAAGAAGATAACAGAGCAAAAAAGTAGTAGCGGAAAAGGGAAGATAGAGGATTAAATAATAAGCCACCTTAGCTCAGTTGGTAGAGCTCCCGTTTTGTAAACGGGTGGTCGTCAGTTCGAGTCTGACAGGTGGCTCCAGTTTAGTTATCTGTGGTAGTAGCTTCTTTAGCTTTAGTAGATTCTTCTTCAGCTTTTTGTTTATCTATTTCTTTAAGAATAGGTAAAATTTCTTTTATATCTTCTATAGATTTAAATCCATAATAAATTTTGTCGTCTATAAGAAGGGTTGGTTGTTCATCTTTTATATTATAAATATTGATCAAAGTCTGTAATGCTGATAAATCTAAATTGTAATCAAATGAATAAACACGAAGTTCTGGATAATCTTCTCGTAGTTTGGTCAAAACAAAACCCTCTTTTTGACAATCTTTGCAATCATTTTCAACATTAGAATAAAAGTAAATCAGAGACAAGGTCTTTCCACCACAGCGCTCTTTTATTTTTTGCATCAAAAGAAAGTCCTTAATCTGGAGCAGGGAATAATACTTTTTAAGATTGAGGACTTCTTCATTGTCAGAACCCCGATTTTGTTCGGTGTAAGCTAGTTTATCACCAAGAACAGCCAACTCGCGAGACAAAAAAGAATTACCAATATCTTTGCAAGAAAGTTCGGAGAGTAAAGAAAACTGGGTTTCAGAGGCCAAAATATCCACCGAGATACGGCTCTCAATATTTTTTATTTCGTTAATCTTCTTTTGACTGAAATAATTGCTAGCCAAAATCGCCGTGACAAATATCGCCGCTGTTATGAGAAATGTATATGCATACTTTTTCCAACTATGTTGCTCCATTCCAATAGTTTATAGATTATAGACAAAAAATCAAGTGTTTGACTTATTAATTTTCCAAAAGATCATTCAAAAAATTAATAAACTACACCACACTTTTTTAATAAAGAAGGGGAACCCTTCTGTTTTTTATTTTTTAGAGGTGGTTAGCGCCATTTGGTTTCTTTTGCAAAGGCCACATTGTATAGAGCCTTAAGCATCCAAAAAGGAGCAATAAGAGTGTAAAGTAAAATAAAAAGAATACTGTCCAAACCGAATTTAGTTTTTTCTTCAGCCAATTTGCGAGCAGTGACAATCATAAAAATCGTTCCCACCACAGCAATAATAGATACGAAAACAATTAAATTAGTATTGATATAAAATAAATCAAAATTAAATTTTGGAAACGATAAGCCAATGGTTGCAATTTTTTTTATAGCGACAATAAGAGAACTAAACCAATCAAAAACAATAGCTCCAAAAAAATACAAGGTGGAAAAGAAAGAAAAACCCGCAGCTGGCAAAACTATTATCCCCAAATGTCCATATTGTAACTTAAAAAACATATCCCTATGATCAATAGCATTTTGCAAAAAACCGTAAGCCCAACGCAAACGCTGTTTAAAAAGAGTCTTAATAGTATTAGGGGCCACAGTATAAACAAAAGCGTCATGGACATTACCAATCTTCAAGCCATTTCTTTGCATTCTCATAGCAATCTCAATATCTTCGGTATTGTAAGCGTGACGATAATGACCTATCTTATCAAATACTGACTTACGAAAAATGGAAAATGGGCCGGGGGTAATATAAAGAGCATTTAGATGATAAAAAACTTTTTTTAAAAAGATACCAAAAATATATTCACCTTTTTGGATAAAACCTAAGATGCCTTTTGGTTCAAATATTTTTATAGATGGGGTAACAGCCATCATTTCTCTATCTTCAAATTTAGCCACAATCCTTTTTAAGGCCTCTGGATGAACATAAGAGTCAGCATCAAGACAGCCCACTAATTCTGTATCTATAGAACACAAAGCATAATTAAGAGCAGTATATTTGCCACCATTTTCCTTCCTTAAAAGTTTGACTTGTTTATTGCGAGCAAATCTTTGGACAACTTTCCAAGTATTGTCGGTGCTACCATCATCGACAACAATAATAGAAAGTTTATCTTTAGGATAATTAATTTTTAAGAGAGAAAAAATAGTCTTAAGAATAGTATTTTCTTCATTCCAAGCAGGCACTATAATAGAGACACTGGGCCACTTTTTAGGCATTTTTAATATTGATAACTTATGCTCTCTATCTCTAGATTCAAAATAAGTAATCAAAAAAAACACTTCTAGATACAAAGCTATAAAAAGAAAAATATGAGTTATAATCTCTGATGTTATATGCATCTACAATGAATTAACTGAACTATATTTGAATAATAATATATTTTTTGAAAATTAGCGAATTTTGGCCTTATAGATTTCGATAGTTTTTTGTTCTAGTTTTTTATGCATTAAATCAACTTCACCCGAAGCTAAAGTTTTTTCTAACGAACGATAAACAATTCGATAAGTATAACTTACTGTATCTTTGCCAAACCTGTTTTCATCTTCATATTTATCAATCAATTTTACTTCTTCAATCATATCTTCTCCAACTGTCTCACGAATCAAATCAAAATAATTATTTGGCACAAAGCTTTTATTTACTAAAAAGGAAATGTCTCTAGTTGCTGGCGGATATTTACTAACTTCTTTATATTTTTGGTCAAGATGGAGTTGTTTTTTGACCCTCTCGTCTTCTGACCAAAGTAAACGGATATCCGGTAAAGACATACTGACTATGGCTAATCTCTCTAGTCCAAAGCCAAAAGCCCAACCGGTATAATTTTTTGAATCAACCCCTAGTTTTTCTAAAACAGTTCCTTTAACGACACCGCAACCAACCACTTCTACCCATTTACCTTCAATTTCAACTTCCATTTCTAAAGATGGGTCCGTATAAGGGAAAGTATCTTTGTTTAATCGATATTTAATATCAGGTCCAAATACAGCAATAGCAATATTTCCAAGTGCTTCTTCCAAATCTTTTTGTCCAATTGTTCCTAAATCTTTTGGTATTAAATACCAGCCATCTATTTGGTGAAAGACATTCATATGATTGCGGTCAATCTCATCTTTGCGATAAACTTTACCAAAACTAAAACACCCCACTGGCTCATTTTTAGCAATACGCTTTTTTATTTCGGAATCCATTAAATAGTAATACCAACAAACAGTAGTGTGGGTGCGCAAAATGTTTTTATCATCTACATAATAAGTATCAGATTTGCTTCTAGCAGGATGGTCCATTGGAAAATCAAACAAATCAAAACTTACATCGGCAGGCACAATTTCTGGAGTCTTGATAATATTCAAATTTTTAAAATATGTGCTACTAACAATACGATGGACAATTTCAGCAATAGGACTATCTTCGGAACGAGAAAGATCGGGCATACTCAAATAACGCTTCATTCGCAAAGCATCGGCATCTTGTCTTTTTTCTAAATTCTTTAATAATTCTTTTTCTTCTTCGGTTGAAATAATTTGTTCTTTCATAATTACTCTATTCTAAATAAAATCGTGTTAAAATTCAACAACAAAATAAATCCGACAAGATATAGCAAATAAGATAAAAATTTGCTATAATAAGAAGGTAGAATTATATAAAAAGTTTTAATATTATTGTTTAATAATGGCTAAAAATAAGGTTGAAAAAAAAGACTTTAAACCCAAAAAGTCAGGCAGTTATAGTGCCGAGTCTATTACTGTTTTAGAAGGACTAGAGCCAGTGCGCCGAAGGCCGGGAATGTATATAGGAACTACAGGACCTGATGGACTTCATCATTTGGTGACCGAAATCTTTGATAACTCTCGCGATGAGGCGATGGGCGGTTTTGCTAACAGAGTAGAAATTGCTTTCTTGCCGGATAATTATATTCGAGTAACTGATAATGGCCGAGGTATCCCAGTTGATATTCACAAACAAACCAAAGTTTCTGCTCTTGAAACGATTATGACCACTCTTCACGCTGGAGGTAAATTTGGAGGAGACGGATATAAAGTTTCCGGCGGTCTTCATGGAGTAGGAGCTTCTGTAGTAAATGCTCTTTCTATTTTTATGCGTGTTGAAGTATACAAAGATGGCGGTATCTATGTTCAAGAATATTCAAAAGGCAAAAGAAAAGCTGCTGTTAAAAAAATAGGTAATTCTAAAGAGCATGGGACCATTATTACTTTTAAACCAGATATAGAAATATTTAAAAACATAGACCTTGATTTTAATAGAGTGGTCCACCATATGAGACAGCAAGCTTACTTGGTCAAAGGTCTTAAAATATCAGTTTTAGATCTTAGAGAAGTTAAAACAAAAATCAAAGAAACTGAAATTATTTATTTAAAAGATTTAAAAATTGAAGCTCCTTCAATGACTTTCAAATTTGATGGGGGGCTCACTTCTTTAATTAAATTTTATAATCACAATCAAAAACCAATCCACAAAAACATTTTTTATGTTGAAAAAATGACCAATGAGTCAAGTGGGGAATCAGTAGAAGTAGCTCTTCAATATGTCAATGATATTACTGCTCGTATTATGCCTTTTGCTAATAATATCTATCAAAGCGAGGGAGGAACTCACATAACCGGCTTTAAAACTGCCCTAACCAGAACTTTAAATAATTATGCTAAGAAAAATAATATTACCAAAAATGGTGAAGATGCTTTTACTGGAGATGATGTTTTAGAAGGATTGACAGTGGTAGTTTCAGTCAAACTGCGAGAGATACAATTTGAGGGACAAACTAAAGCTAAACTTGGAAGTGTTGAAGCACGAGGAATGGTAGAATCTGTTTTTGGAGAAGCTTTTGATATATTTCTAGAAGAAAATCCAGAAGATGCTAAGGCTATCATAAATAAAGTAGTCTTAGCTTTACGCGCCCGCAAAGCCGCTAAAGCCGCTAAAGACTCTATTTTGAGAAAAGGGGCTTTAGAAGGGATGACTTTACCAGGCAAACTTGCTGACTGCCAAAGCAAATCAGCTGAAGAGTCAGAACTCTTTATTGTAGAGGGAGATTCAGCTGGTGGTACCGCTAAAACAGGAAGAGATAGAAAAACCCAAGCTATACTACCACTTCGTGGCAAAATTTTAAACATTGAAAGAGCTCGGCTTGATCGTATGCTAGCGTCAGAACAAATTAAAAATTTGGTTGTTGCTCTCGGCACTGCCATTGGAGACACTTTTGATATTGAAAAACTTCGCTATCATAAAGTGATTATCGCAACCGATGCCGATGTTGATGGTGCCCACATTCGCACCCTTATTTTGACTTTGCTTTATCGTTATTTCCGACCACTTATTGATGGTGGATACATTTACATCGCTCAACCGCCACTTTATAAAATAAAAAAAGGGAAAGAAATTTTCTATGCTTATAGTGATGATGAAAAAGCTAAAATAATTGGCCGTCCCAGTGCCGATATTGAGGATTTTGAAAACATACCCGATGCCGATGTTGAAATAGAAGAAGAAAGTGAAAATAACGCCGTTCAAACAAAGACAACTTCGGCAGCGGGACGCAAAATCTCTGTCCAGCGCTACAAAGGTCTCGGTGAAATGAATGCTGAAGAACTTTGGGAGACCACCATGGATCCATCTCGTCGAATTCTAAAACAAATTAATGTAATAGAGGCTTCAGAAGCTGATGATATATTTGATGTCTTAATGGGTTCAGATGTCCCTTCTAGAAAGAGTTTTATTCAATCCAACGCCAAACTCGCCACCCTTGATATTTAACGTCCCGCTTCTTTATTTCTTATCCTTAATTTCTTTTTGGAAAAGATTGAGTAATTTTTCAATAGAGAAAAGACCAACCTTTTCAGTGCGAGATTCTAAAGTTATTTCTTTTGATTCAACTTCCTTATCACCAATCACTAAAAGATAAGGATTTTTTTGTTGTTTAGCATAGTGTATTTTTTTACCTAAACTTTCATTTGATTCATCTACTTCTGCTCTAATCCCTTCTGTTTTTAATATCTCAAAAACTTCTCTAGCATATTCAAAATGATTTTCCCCAATTGGCAAAATTTTAACTTGCACCGGTGAGAGCCAGAGCGGGAACGCGCCAGCATAGTGTTCAATTAAAAGACCTATAAATCTTTCAAAAGAGCCAAACAAAGCTCTATGAAGCATATAAGGTCTTTCATTTTTTCCTTTTTCATTAACAAATAACATATCAAACCTTTCTGGTAAATTAAAATCAAATTGAAGAGTAGAACATTGCCATTCTCTGCCAATAACGTCTTTTATTTTAAAATCTAACTTAGGACCATAAAAAGCGGCTTCACCTATTTCTTCAGTAAAATCAAGTTTTTTCTCTTTAGCCACTTTTCGTAAAACTTCTTCGGTAAATTTCCAACCAAGGTCATTGCCTGCATATTTTTCCTTATCATTTGGATCTCTTAAAGATAAATAGACTTTTACATCTTTCATCTCAAAACCAAAAGATTTGTACATAAAAAGTGTAAAATCTATAACTTTTTTTAATTCATCTTCCACTTGATCTTTTCGGCAAATAATATGAGCATCGTCTTGAGTAAAGCCACGAACTCTGGTTAGGCCAGAAAGTTCTCCTTTTTTTTCAAATCTATAAACGGTGCCACATTCGGCCCAGCACATAGGCAAATCTCTATAAGATTTTGGATTATTTTTATAAATTTCTACATGAAAAGGACAATTCATCGGCTTTAAAAGATATTCTTCGGAAACTTCCACTTTTTTATTTTTTTGCTTATCTTCAAGAGTTTGACCAGCTTCCATCGGTGGATACATTGATTTATTATAAAAACCCCAATGTCCCGATGTCTCCCAAAGTATTCTATTTCCTATATGAGGAGTCCTAACTAAATCATAACCATTTTCTAAATGTTTCTGATACCAAAAATCTTCAATAATCCTCCAAAGTAAAGCTCCTTTAGGATGCCATAGAGGTAGACCAACACCAACCATTTCATCTATATGGAAAAGATCAAGTTCTTTACCAAGCTTTCTATGATCTCTTTTTTTGGCTTCTTCTTGATTTTGGATATATTTTTCTAGTTCATCTTTTGATTCAAAAGCCAAACCATAAATACGAGTGAGCATTTTGTTTTTTTCATCCCCCCGCCAATATGCTCCAGCAACACGATCTAATTTCCAAGAGCCATCTTTTATATCCTTGTTAGGTTTATCAGAATGACCCCCAACACAAAGATCAGTAAATTTACCAAAAGTATAAAAAGTTATCTTGCTTGCCTTAAGCCTAGTCGAAGGGTCTTCTTTTTCTAAATCTTCTATAAGTTCTAGTTTGTATTGATTATCTTTAAAAAATTCTTTAGCTTCTTTACTAGAAACTTCTTTTTCTTCAAACTTATCCCAACTTGGCAGAATTTCTTTCATTTTTATTTCAATTTTTTCTAAATCTTCCTCTTTTATAGGAGATTTAAATTCAAAATCATAATAAAATCCATTTTCAATAACAGGTCCAATGGTTGGCTTAGCTTCGGGGTAAATTTCCAAAACAGCTGCCGCCAAAAGATGCGCCAATGAATGTCTTATTTTATTTACTTTGATTTTATCTTGATTTTCTTGCTTTGACATAATTAAATACTACAACTTCTTAGCTTTTTCGGCAATTAAAGATTTTTCTCCATTACGGATAGAGACCCGACCTTTGATAACCACACATTCATCTAGAGTAAAAATTTCATTAAATTCTTTCAAAACTTTAGGGAAAACCACTACTTCAATTTTATCATTTAAATCAACAAATTTGATAAAAAGCATTTTTTCTCCATTTTTGGTTAATATATCTCTAATATTTTCTATAATACCTCCAACTACCACTAGCTCATCTTTTTTACTTTTTTCTTTTATGTTTTTTATATTATTTTTTTGGTTTAAGAGCTTATCTTTAAATTCATCTAATGGGTTGCCAGAAACATAAAGTCCTAAAAGTTCTTTTTCCCAAGAAAGTTTATCTTTAAAAGTGATTGCTTTAGAAGGTTTTAAGTAAATAGGAGAATAACCTTTAGAAGAAGAGAGTAAGGTAAATAAAGAATCTTGATTTTTATTTATAGAAACTTCTTTATTGTATTCTAGCAAAGTATCTGTATTTGAAAGCAAAAGACTGCGTTCGCCAAAAGCATCTAAGCTACCACTTTTTATGAGGGCTTCTAAAGATTTTTTATTTAAATTTCTGTCTTGTATTCTAATCAAAAAATCTTCTAACGATTTAAATTTTCCTTTCTCTTTTCGTTCAGCAGTTATAATATGCGAAATACCTTCTCCAAAGTTTTTGATGGTAGTTAAACCAAATCTTATAGTTTCTCCTCCTGCTTTTAATTCTTCTTCACTTTTTTTAACGAGAGTAAAATCAGAAAAACTTTCATTTATATCTGGCGGAAGTATTTCAATTCCCATTCTTTTGCATTCAGCAATTGAGATAGCCACCTTTTCAGTATCACCAGATTCAGCAGATAGAACTGCGCGCATATATTCGCCGGGGTAATTTGCTTTCAAATAGGCAGTTTGATATGCAACACGACCATAAGAGACCGAGTGAGCTTTATTAAAACCATAGGAAGCAAAGGGTTCTATCCATTTCCATACTTCTTTAGCTTTTTTCTCCGACCATTTGGAATGTTCTATGCAACCTGCAATAAATTTCTCCCTCTGTTTTTCCATTTCTTCCGGAATTTTTTTACCAACCGCTTTTCTAAATTTGTCCACTTCGCCCCAAGAATATCCAGCAAGTTTGTGAGCCATCATAAGAAGGTCATCTTGATAAACTAAAATACCATAAGTTTTTTTAAGAATTGGCTCTAATGCCGGATCAGCGTAAGTAATTTTGCTAGCATCATGCTTACGTTCAATATAATTTGGAATAAATTGCATAGGTCCGGGACGATAGAGAGCCACCATAGCGTTGATATCATGAATAGAAGAAGGTTTTAATTCCACCAAAAATCTTGTCATACCATCACCATTGAGCTGAAATAAATCTTCAGTTTCACCTCTCGCCAACATCTCAAAAGTTTTTTTATCATCAATAGGTATATCATCTGGGTTTAAATCTATATTTTTAGTTTTTTTCAAAAGCTTGATAGTCGATGCAATAATAGAAAGATTTTTCAGTCCCAAAAAATCAAATTTCAAAAGACCGGCGCCATTTTCATCTACACTATACATATCATATTGGGTAATAATCTTACCTTCACCCTTAGGGTCAAACTGGAGGGGAGTAAAATTGGTTAAATCAGAGGGACTTATAACCACTCCAGCAGCATGAACTCCGATATGACGAGCACAACCTTCTATTTTCTTTGCCATATCAATTACTTTTTTAGTATCAGCATCTTTTTTATACAACTCTAAAAGTTCTGGCACTTCATTCATAGCTCTATCAATAGTCATCGGATGACCTTGAGCACCCATAGGAATAAGTTTGGCAATTTTGTCACCAATAGTGTAAGCAAATCCCAAAGCTCGTGCCGTATCACGAACACTGCCCCGAGCCATCATAGTGCCAAAAGTTCCAATTTGGGCCACTTTATCAGCGCCATATTTTTCTTTAACATATTCCACCATTTCATCACGCCTATCGTCAGCAAAATCCATATCAATATCTGGAGCAGAAGGTCGGTCTGGATTTAAAAATCTTTCAAAAGGTATTTCATACTCTAATGGATTTATATTTGTAATATTAGCGGCATAAGTAGTTAGGGAGCCAGAAACTGAACCCCTAATATTAGTTAAAATACCATGAGCGTGAGCATAATTCATAAGATCAGCTACAACCAAAAAGTATGGGGAATAACCTTTTGTTTTTATAACTTCAAGTTCATATTCTAATCTATTTAAAACTTCTTCATTTTTTGGTAAATCTCTTTTTTCAAGACCTTCAAAAGCAAGATTTCGTAGCTCATCATCATAACTTCTGCCAGATTCAATTTTTATATTTGGGAAAGCCCACTTACCAAGTTCTAGTTCTAAATTACAGAGAGCCGAAATTTTGTGATTGTTAAAAATCGCCTCTGGCATATCTTTAAATCTCTCTTTCATTTCTTCGTCAGGAAGAAAAGAAAAATCTTCATTTTCATTATCCCAAGATCCTCTGTTTTCACCTTGAGGAGCACCCTGTCCAACAGCCATCAAAGTATCTTTTGCCTCTCTATCTTCTGGATTTATATAATAGATATCGTGGGAAGCAACAATTCCGACTTCATTTTCTTTAGCAAAATTAGCCAGCTTTGTCATATATTCATTATGGCCAGCAAATTCTGGATGTTTAGTTATCTCGATATAGAAATCGCTACTTGTATTGGACTTATCTAATTTACTATTATTATTTTTAAAAATATCTTTATATTTTTGAATTAATTCTTTAGCTAGTTTTATATTTTTATTTCTCAAGGCAGTAGAAATATCACCATTCCAAGAAGAAGAAATACAAATCAACCCTTCCGAATATTTTTCTAAAATCTCAAAATCAATCCTCGGTTTGTAATAAAATCCTTCCAAATATGATGCAGTCACTAATTTTAAAAGATTTTTATAACCGATTTCATTTTTACAAAGTAAAACTAAACGAAATCTATCTTTGTCTACTCCCGCTTGCTTGTCAAAACGAGTTCGACTGGCCAAATATGCATCTACCCCAATAATTGGTTTTATTCCGGCTTTTTTACATTCCTTATAAAATTCAATAGTTCCATATAAATTGCCGTTGTCAGTCAAAGCCAATGTTTTCATTTCATTTTTTTTGGCTATTTCTATAAGTTCGGGTATTTTAGGTAAGGCCTGTAGTAGAGAATAGTGAGAGTGAGTGTGTAGATGATTTATTTTAGCCATATGGACATCATAATAGAAACTCAAAATTTTATCCACAGGTCGCTTGCATCATTTATTATCTTTTGGTACATTAATTATAGAAGTGCTCAATTCTCACTAGAGAGAGAGCACGGAGAAAAAAAATGCAAAAAAACCTGGCCCGTGAGGGCATT
>Ga0208375_1003073_pt1 | contig 14712 bp, 31 predicted proteins | sample RifOxyD1_FD_184038 | JGI IMG/M metagenome (GOLD analysis project Ga0208375, IMG submission 184038) | Soil microbial communities from Rifle, Colorado - Rifle Oxygen_injection D1 (SPAdes) | ecosystem: Environmental > Terrestrial > Deep subsurface > Rock core/Sediment | place: Rifle, Colorado... | reverse complement strand
GCCACCTCGTCCTACACCTCCGGTTTTGGCAGCACCTTCGTTCCACAGATAGAACACGATCGTTTTCATCTCTGGAGACAGCGTTTCAAGTTGTTCTGCGGCTTGAGCCTTTCTAGGAACGTACTTGGGCCTCACAGGTGTAGGCGTCCCAAAGTGAATCGGTTCTTCGCGGGCTACTTGAATGACTGCTACCACCATCCCAAGTAGTGACACGCCGACTATGCTGCCGCCAATCCAAGCTAAGGCACGTTGAGCTGTGGTCATCGCCTAGACCTCCAACCAAGTCTTTATGAATGCTACAACGCCAGGATGTAGCGGAGACGGCAAATCGTTAGTATAGAACCATCCCCAATCATCGTTTTCCCAGTTTAGTTGAGGCTCCCAGCAATCTGTTTCGTACTCTTTGTATTCTGCTGCAATCGTTGTGTAAACACCGCCAAAAACACGTGTTGGAGCAGCGACAATTACGTGCATCATTCTCGGCAAGCTACCCATCTCTTCTCTGAACTCACGACAAGCGCCTTGAAAATCTGTCTCTCCTGGTTTGAGGCGACCACCAGGGATCGACCACCAACCAGGGTTGTGGACTTCTCCAGACCGCCGGGCCAGAAGGATTGCGCCATCATCCACTCGGAGTAGTAGAATGCCGGCTGATCGTGTCTGCCTCATCACGGGTAAGCTATCGGATAGTCCTCTAACCAACGAATAGCTCGGCGGGACGCTTCGTTGATGACAGCGCCCTGCTCTAGCGTTTTGATGGATAGGTTGAACTGCTTCTCCGTCACGGCGATATCAGTCTCGTTGCACTTGTAGTTACGTAGCAGTTCAGCCAGTGCGTGAACGTCTGGAAGGTTGCCGTCTCGCCAATATTGCAGTTCTAGGTCACAGCGATAAGCGTCGGCCTCGTAGTGAGCACGTGCAGCGGACCGTAGAAGATACTTCCACATGAAGGTTTGGCCTTCACGTTTGTATTGAACGATGTGTTGGTGTTCGTGCACACACGTCGTGATTTGGTCCCAAAGAGACCAATGATCGCCCTCAACGCCGATCTTGAATGGGATATAGATGTGCTTTCCAAGCGTCGTTGCAGAGCGCGTCATGAACGTCTTTACGTCGACGACGCCGATCAGGTTCAAGAGATGTGCCGCAACCTTCATCTCTACTGCGTCAGTGCGTTGGATGACACGTGTGCCGTAGCAGCTTGTCATGTACGCCCAAAGAGCGCGGACCATTTCGGGTGTGGGTGTCATGTATTGATGAAGGCGACCCGTTGAAACAGGAATCTTGGATGTGTGAAGCGGACCGTTAGTGGGTACCACCCGCGTGGTATATCACGTCCAAAAGTACGTCCTTCAAGTAATGCAGTCGCATTGAAGATTTTGTCGCGAACGTCTAGTAAGCGAACCCAGTCTGGGTCGGCCGCGTAGTAGTTGTCCTTCGCTGAATGGTTGAAGTGTGGATGCTTGATGGTCTGCCCAACACGCATCTGTTCACCGCTTCGTGCATCAACGATTTTCACGGTAGGCTCCTATCGTGCAATCGTACAAGCCTGGTTGAGCATCTTGACTATCTTACGGGCGGCTGCATCAGCGTCGACGGGCCGAGTTGTTCCTTCCCGTTCGATAGTGATGAAGGGTTTGCCGTCGCGAAGGATGCTTCTTCCGGCCTGTAAGGTATATCGCGGGCACCTTGGCTCATCGGCTTCTACAACCTTTCGTAGGTGAGCCATCCGACTGCTGCCGTATGGTGATTGCCTCTGTTTCCTAATCGACATTACCTACCTCCTTTTTGCAGTCTAACAGGCAAGTGTGCCCGTCGGTTTCGACTCCGCCTAGTCCGTGATGTAGACGCAGGCGCCGAATCTAAGACGCACGTCTTCGGGGTAGAACTTCTTAGCCGCCTTACGGATGCTCTTACAGGACCGTCCGCGCCAGCGTTTGAACTGCGCCGGTTTACCGCGTTCCTCGACGGTCACCCAGGTGTGGGCATGCTGTGGTGCTGTATACATAGGCGTGCCGTACTTCGACATTTTATTGGGCTCCTTCCAAGTTCTCGCAGCTCAGCAGGCAGGTGTGACCTTCGGTCGTCGCGCAGCAGACAAAGGCCGCATCGCCTGGTCCGGTGATCTCCGAGCAGTCCATGTTGACGTCCCACCGCTTGTCGGAACCGCAGATCTCCGCGATGTTCTTGTTGCAGCGAGTCGCTGCTGGTTCACAATTGTCCTTCGGCTCGGTCGCTACATGCCAGAGTGGACAGCCGATCAGGTAGAGTAGAAAATAACAAGCTAGGAAGGCATACCAAACAGCGTCGACACGAAGCCACTTGCCGTCTTCACGTTCAATGACGAACAATTTTTTGAAGCTGCGAGTAGCTACATTGATGGTCACAACAATCTCCAGGTCGGGTTGTTTCCAACCTAGCACTTTTTAGAAAGGATTTGAAGATGTCTAAGAAAACACCAACCGGCCGAAAAACCACCGTCGATCTTGGTTACAAGAAGGGCTACAAGGCTGGGTACACACGAGGAAGACGACGTGGCTACGAAAAGGGTTTCGAGGCCGGACGAATACAGGGTCGTCGTGAAGCAAAACGCCGACCAAGTAGTCGGCGGGATGTTCGTTGATCAGCTAATCAACGCAGCGTTTATCGATTCTGACTTGATAGTTTCAGTCCGCGTAGAGGGATCAGATCAAGTCGTAGCAGTTCCCAGCCTGGATACTTCCCCGCCAAATGTTCTACGGCAGCGCGCTTGCTCGACGCGTCGACCCAAAGTGATTCAGTCTGAATAACGGGACGGCCTGTTCTCGATTTTGGCAGTTCATGTGTCAACAAGGCAGCAAACCGCTTCATAAATCGATCCTCCTATCACATGCCAGCGCGACAATACCGCACTGGGGTTGTTCATCTTCGTTGTTCTTATTCAGGCCACATTCCAGCAGCTTTTCTGCACTCTTTTGCTAAATCACTACAAACACATGACTCGGCAGTGATCTCGATAAATCTGCCGCCATCTTTTTTGTTTGTGCAACGACAACACGCTCCGCAATGTGAAAAGTGCTTCTCTACAACACGACGGAGTAGCTGCTTCAACTCAATCACTGTTGAGTCAAGCATATTTTTCGTCCCTTCTGCACTTCTTCACCCGTTCGCCTTAGATACTGGCATAGATCACCGACCAGTATGATGCAACGTGCCTGCTTTTTGCCTGTGTAGTTCGTATACAGCTCACAGGGGCTCGCGGCAGCTGTGGGGCGGGGATTTCCGCGGGGCTGCTGCAAGGGCTGTTGTAGAGCCTCCTGAGGCGTCCTGCTGCAAGCGTGTAGTGGTGCTGCGCGCCCTGCTTGAGCACCCGCCAAACAGTTTGTAATTTTACTTACAATCGGACATTTTAACAGGGAATTTTTGTCCCGTCAGTCGACAATTTCAGGCTCAGTGGAAAACGTGTACGCGTACTGTAACGCGAAAAATTGACGCACTGTACCACTACTAACCTTGCATGGACCTTGCAGCTAACTTAGATCTATGAAATCTATACGTGAAATGTTATTCACACTCAAGGTCCCTCAGGTCCTATACCCTTTTAATTTTTGCTTGTTAATACAGTACAATATATTCACTTTATTAATACCCGAAAACTAAGGAGGGTATAGGGACCTTGTGACCTTGCAAGAAATCTCCGTTTTCCAGAACGATCTCATCAAACAAAGTTACATGCAAGGTCCCCTCAAGGTAGTAGTGGTACGGTGCGTCAAACGGCTAGCGTGAAAATTTTTGTAACGACGACCACGTAAACTTGTCATAACGCGGAGCGGTGAAGGACATTTGATCTAGGAAATTTTGGGCGCACCCAGAAAAGCTGTACGTTTTATCTGAGAATTTTTGGTCGGTTTTTGGTTGGTGGTGTGGGAAAATTCAATTGCAATGATATCAGAGACATGTTACGCAACTCAGCATGGCTAGGAAACAACTTTCGTGGTTGCCGACTGACTTGTCTGACTACCTAAACGAGCGGGCTAAACGGCACTATCGACAACCCGTCGACGAGGTCTGCTCAATCCTACAAGGCCTTCGGGAAGGGACTATCTGTGAGGTTGGTACGTTACCTATGCGTGCGACACCTGTACCTGTAGCAACAAACAAGCCCGCAGTTGGTGCGGCACGCCCAGAAACAAAGCCAGGACCACGACACACCTTGAGTGGTTATTTGGGTGTATACCCTTACGGCAAGCGCTGGCAGGCACGCATCACCGAAGATGGTCACACACAGCGCATCGGAACCTTCAACACACCTGAAGAGGCTGCGCGGGCTGTCGACGATCACTACCGGAAGGCTGGACAAAGCGATTTGGCTGCGTTCAACTTTCCCAATCAAGGAGAGCGCGGCGCGAACGGGACACATGTCGACGATGTGACGTGGGCAATGATTAGTCAGGGGCCGAAATTTGACGAGCTAACTGCAAACCTGCCAGCAGGGCTTCGTCGGGGACTTGCAACCGCAGGACTTCCTGTTTCTCGTCCGAAAGACGAAGACACTAACCAAGACGGGCCTGACGAAGACTTCGATATAGACCCTGATCTACAATAAAGCCGAGGGAGAACACGTGGGACACATCCAAAAGCAGAAAGCGAATATGAATACACCACGCGTACGGACACATCGTCGTGGTGGTCTCAAGTGGTACGTCAAGAAGACCGGTGAGAGCAAAATGGCTCGGCGTGTCAAACGGGCACATCGAGACTGTCACCACATCAAGATGGTCGAATTCATGGCTGCTACTACAAAGGCAAAGACCAAAGCAAAAGCAGACGCGAAAAAGAAGACACAGGAGCAAAAGCAGCCATGATTACTAACGATCGACAATATCAGACTAGCAAAGCTCAACTTGAGAATTTTCAGCGTGCGATAGCTGAAGCAAAGAGCCGCAAGATAGCGTACAAAATAGATCCAAGGACTGCGCTTGCAATGATTGCGGGTCTTGAGGGGAAAGAGGCTGACTTGCGGGCAGAGATTGAGAGATATGAGGCACTCAGAGATGGCCAAGCCAAAGATCTATAAACTAGGCATTGCGAGCACTTAGAAAACCTGCACGACAACGATGAATATCTTAGTAAGCAAGATGTCATACTACGTGGTCAAGAACAATGTTGCAGTTGAGACTCATTGATAAAATCGTTCGTCCGCGACACGAGAACGGTGTGGACTACGGCAACAAGCGAAGCGTGATTGCCAAAATAGGAAAGCGTGAGCTGATTTGGCGTCACGGAAATTCACGAAGGAAGACGGTTGTCAGCGAAGCTGTTTAAGCAGTACGCTACGAAGTATGCCAGTAGCTGCCAGTAGCTGAGCTGCTCGACCCAAAGAAGACCTTGGTGCAATCGTGACCATCCGCGCTGTTGTCCATGTCGCCCAGTCTCCGATGAACGCCGTCCGCTGGTGCCTGACGTTAATGTGTGGCCACGAGGTCTGGATCACCAGTCGGTCACGTCCTCAGCGGAAAAAGACGAACTGCACGCAGTGTGTAGGGGAGCCGACAAAGACTAAGAAGCCGACCAAGAAGAAGTCAACTGACCTTCAGACGCTCACCCCAGACGCTGTTGTTCAGAAGCGCGCGCCTGCGTGGACCAAGACAACCAACCCAAAGGCGTTCGCTAGCCTCGAAGGTGGTCAACCACAAGAAGAGGTCATGCTTCACGTCTACTGGTCTGCCTTGGGTGACGCTCGTGATGTCCGCGAGGGAGATCAAGGGCATCGCATGCAGCGAGACAAGGTCACAGCGAGTCTGGGTCTCGATCGCGCACCCGATCCTGGATTTACCGAGGCCGAAATGCAAGACATAACGTTCGCTGCTAAGATGGCAGCACTCAAGTGCCTACGCGTTCGGAAGCCTAAATGACTAAGAAAAAGATGGACCCCGTTTCTGAATCGGACAACGCGTGTATGAGAACTGTCAAATTCCCCAAAGCTTCATGTGTGTGCGCTTCTTGTAGCAAGCGCCTAACCACATTCAGTTACAACGGAAAAGGGAAGCGCACGTTGTTACACTTCTACTGTCAGAAGTGTAAAACCGAGACCACTGTTATCCCAACTGGGAGCACAGCGAAAGAGGTAGCGGCATACACGAAGGAAACAGAAAGACGCTCGACAGCTATCCATCAGCTCTGGCATAAGTTCTGCAAACAATTCAAGACCAAAGACGGTGCTTGGCGGCATCAAGATCCGTATCAACTCAGCCTGACGGTTGAAGCTCTTTGCGGCACGAAGGGCTGGGAAGGGCTACACGTAGTTCGATGCGATGATGCCGTACACGCTGGTAGTGACCTGATTCTAGTCGAGCACTGTGACCACAAGACTGGGTACTATTTTGGCACCACCATCGTGTACGTACCGCAGTGTACTGGTGAGCCGCCTACGGAGTTCTTTCTCTACCTCAGCCACCTAAAACAACTGCTGACTGTCTTGCAGACGATCAAGAAAAAGAGCGGACGTGGCCCGGATGATGAATAGCCCAATAGAGATATGAAACGCGCGAATAAACTGACAGAAGCACAGTGGTATAAGGTGTTTAAGCTGCGCTGTGAGTCTAAGCGTGGAATCGAATTATCATCCGAAGAACGTAAACTCGTCGACGTCGCGTACAAGGAAGACTCAAAGCGCTATGCTGCAATGGAACCCGACATCTTCGACGCGACTGTACCCTTCGGATCGTGTGCGAAGAGTAGGCGAGGTCCAGATGATGAGTAGCCGTCCTACAGAGATCGAGTACGATATGGATTTGTTACGCGCCGCTCTGCGCAAGATCGCTGAGTTTGACTTCGATCAAGGCAGCGACGTCGATGACATCATGGCGTTTGCCGATCGGGCATGGCGCGGTACTTTGGGATTGGAGGAGATCGAGGAACTTCACGGACCTCTCGGATAGACACTATAAACTGCTTCAAAGGCGACGTTATGCCACAGCACACTTGCGACGATTGTGACAGCGTGGGACTCATCTACACCGCGATCAAATCGATCAACATCGCTATCTCGATCATGGGGTTAGAGACACTACCAGAGGCCACCCGCGAATTGCTTGAAGCCCGTGACTGCCTCGGTCTAGCTATAGCAGTGGAAGACCCTTTTGGTCGGTCCTTTTGGTCGGTATGATGGCGGCGCGGAAGATCCGCTGTGATCCTGTGACGTATCATCTTCGTCAACGAACCACTCTGTGACCTTCGTCAACGAACCACTCTTTTGCATGGTCGAACGGATCGTGTGGTGCCGACTGTAGTTGGGGCAGTAGACCACCACGCGCGAGTACTACATTATCACGCGAATAGCTCACGTCGCTGTTAGCGTGGTAGTGTTTCTCAAACCCGCGCGCCTTGAAGTAGCCACGGCCGTCTTGTTCTTTGTCGATCTCCTCAACGTACACTCTAACAGGTTCAAGTTTGAGGATGTCGTCCCAAACCCACCACCAACCAACGCTGATCGGAAAGTCAATCCAAGTAGCACTCATTTATTACCTTCCCGACCTGGCTGCTGGTTGTCACGATACACGTGCCACAACAAGGCGTGTTCTCTACCGTCGTCGTAACCGTGTTCGGACGCCAATCCTAGACACTTGACGCGTGCTGTCGGTGACGCGAGTGCAAGCTGTCTAGCTTCGTAATCATCCAACGCCAACACGGTGAAGTAAGTCTCTTGGTGCATGAGGGATGTCTGGTTAGGCGCTTCAAAACTGCCTCGCTCTAACATGGCCAAGAGCGCGACACGAACATCTTCTAGAGTAGCAAACACCGCAGGATGTGTTCGAGCTGCGTCGGTGTTGAAAACCTTGGCTACAGCTATTCGATGTTCTACCATGCGAATCGCGTCGTTTACACCTTCTTGCCAGCCTTCTTGCCAGTCATTATGGCGACCTACTGTCAACGTTCGTCTCCTAGCTAATCATCGCACGGCCAGCTTGAGGGCAAGCTACGCATTTCTACAGGTCTATGTTGCTCGTTCGCGTTTGCGATGCCTTGCTTCATACCGTCAGTGATGCCGAGGTCGGTGTAGACAACGGTCATCTCGGCGCTCTCGTGCCACGCGAAGCCTGCTGCGATGCCCAAGGCGCGTTCGTTGGGCACGTCGTCGCGGAGTACTCCTGGTTGGGTATATAGTCCGTGAGAGGCAAAGGGGGCCTCGGAACGAAGTAGACAGTCTCGCATCGCGGCACGTAGGTAATCTAGATTGGTCTCGATGCTGTGGCCGTTGCTAGAGGAGTAAGGACTTTCAACGATGACTCTTTTCATGATCTTCTTCCTTCGTTATTCTCGTGACCCACGGCAACCATCGAAACAGAAATACCCACAGGGTTGTGCCGGCAAGCAATAGTCCTAACACTGTTGCTTCCAGTCTTGTTCACTACACCGACACGCGACACCGCCAATACAACCGTGGCCGTCACATGCTGGACGTAGTCCAGTTGGTGTGTGAACAAACCAACGTGGATCAGATGGCACACGACAACCAGGCCATGCACAGGGTTTGAAACGTGACGCTGTAGAGTTGAGCAAAGAAGCTTCCGCGTCGTCGTAGCCGCGGTCCCACTTTTCTTCTAGTGCGTGTTTTACGATTTTGACGACGTCAGTTGTCGGCAGAGCAGTAGGATTCCCACACAAAGCAACGATGCTGTCGAGTTGCTCCTTCAGGTTTTTCAGCGACACACACGTACAAGGGATTCCACCAGGATCACACGTATGCGGTGTGTTTGTGGCACCGTTGCAAGACGCACAAATAAGCCGATCTTCAACCAGTCGTCTGAGACATTTTGGACAGGTCACCTCTTCACGTATTGCTGTAAAGTGATCGGTAGTAGTGTCTTCGAGATCGGTGCTGCAAGCAACACGTGCACTTGGATAATAGAAGTGGCGCATGCTGTCTCAAATGTCGATGGGAGGATTGTATGATTCTATTACTACACGAACCAGTTCAGTTCGTTCGTCGGTAGGCCCATGATCGACGAACCACTTTTGTCGTGCTTGGTCGCGATATGCCTCGATGTGTTCTAGCCGTGAGCGATCTACCTCTTCCTTATCGGTAGTAATCTTGTCGATGACCTTACCATCTTCCGTAACGTCACCTACAACATGTCCAGGAACAGTAAATCGCCACTCGTACATTCCTATCAATTGTACCATCACATCACCTCGGTAGTTTGTTCGGGCGCACCCACAAAATCGTACACCAAATCGCGCCTACAGCGACACCGACAAGATAACCCCAACCAACATTTGGGCTGCCGCACATCTGAACGGCTATGTCACCCGCGCCGACCATTACACCGCCACAAACAATAGTAGCAGCTCTTTTCAGCGTCATTGGTTGTTGCCGTTCTCTGTCGTAGATGCTGTCAAGGCTTCGTCACGGCGCGCACGCTCAGACTCAACGCCGCGCGCCTCGTAGATGAAGTTACGCAGATCGAGGGCGTATTCCTTCATACACGTGTCTGCTCCAGGCAGGCAGTCTAGACCCACAGCAAACGTCTTCAAGGCGCCATACGGCCACCCGCGAACGGTGGCGGGATCCAAGTTGCCGACCGCAAACGTGATCACAGGTATTGCTGCTTTGACGCACTTCAAAAGGTCTGCTGTGGCCGGATCTTGTGACGCTGTTGTACGTATTTGTTCTTGCAGCTCTGCGTACTCTCTTCGAGCTTGATCGCGTTGTGCTAACAGGTCGTTGTATTCTTGCAGACTCATTGTCACTTCAGCCATTTTAGTTACCTCCGTCGATCAAGAACGTAGCTAGACGACACGCATCACAACAGCAAGGACCAGAAAGCGGAAAACGGCGGCAGTGTTGTTCAACCATCGCACCGAGCGCTCCTCGTAGTTGTTCAGTCTCGCCGTTGACCAACTTGTTCAACATGACAGCGATGTCGAAGGCTGCCCTGTCAGCAGCATCGTTTGTTGAATTCTCCGCAAAGATCGGCTCGCAGAGATTGATGATCTGCTCGGCAGCTTCTGTGAAATCTACGTGTCCCATGACTACATCTAACACAGTCTACTCCGTCCCATAGAAGAATGATTCACTAGCGTAGTAGAGACCGTCACGCTTTTCGATCAGGCTCGTGGTTTTGAGTTTCGACAAGTAGTTCGCGAAGGTACTGCTTGTGGTGGACTGACCCACGCGTTCAGCCACCTCGTCTCGCGTCATACCAGATGGATGCGCATCAATGAAAGTCCTAAGAATCGCCTTTGAACTACCTGGAAGTCTAGGAGCCCAAAGCGCGTACAATTCCTCAGTCGTTGGTGGCGTCAAACTCGAACTCGTGGTTGATATTGCACTCAAACCCAACTCGGTAAGTTGAAATGCGCTTCCTCTGCCTTCGATGTGTCCACCTGTACGCAATGCTGAGAGGTAGTTCGCGAAGGTCGAGCTGCGCGGGCTGAATCCTGCCAAGGTAGATACCTGGTTGCGGGACAATGACTTGGGATGCAACGCAGCCAACGCTTCAAGGATGCGCAACGGTCCGCGCCCAAGTTTGCTGGTTCCATTTGTGGGCTTTGAACGAAGTGTTTGAGGTGGTTGACCACTTCGCGGCGGTTGAATGTTTCTCGATGGCTGAGCTGCAGCTTTTGACTTAGGCACTACAGCGCGGGCAGCATCAATCGTAGAAGCTAACGCAACGAATGCGTCCTTTGTTTCATCGTTTAGTTGCTGCCACTTCTCAGCAGCCTTCTTTGTTGTGTCTTCATACTTTTGCAGGACGTGTTTCAGACGCTCAACATCTTCGATTTTGAGTACCGATACCTCGACACGCTCGATCTCAACAGTCTTCTGTTGCAGCAGTACTTCGAGTTGTTGGATCTTACGATCACGCTCGATCAACTGCTGCCGTAGCTGCTTGGGGTCGTTTTGCTTCGCGGCCTCAATCGTTGAGGCCATCGCTTTCGAGATCTTGGTAAGGTCAACAGGTGCAAGTTGTTGCTGCTTTACTTGCTTACCCACGGTCGGTGTAGCTGACGTATCAGCTGTTTTCTTCTGTCCGATCTTTACCTTTTGGTAGACCTCAAGCCACTGTGGTGACCAGACGATAGCTGTGCCCTGGGGAAGCTTAGCCAAGATCGATGCATCGCCGCTTATGATGCCCTTCTCGGCAATCCATTCGTCGATTGCTTTACGTTCGTGTGGGCCAACTGTTTGGAACGCAAACAGGCACTCAGTCTGGTTCAAGACGTCTTTGTGGACCTTCTGAGGACGTTGTGAAAGAAGGGAAATGCCGATTCCGTAGTTACGTCCAAGAAGAGCTAAATCGCTGACGGCGCCTAGAAGTCGTTCGTCACCACTATGCATTTGTTGCGGAACGAAAAATTGACTTTCTTCTATCACGATGTGTAGCGGCGATTGTGCACGCTTCTTGCGATGAAAAAGTTGCTCCGCGAAGTCTGTTGCAAACTGCCGCCGCTGGTTCTTGCGGAAGTGAGAAACATCCAACACGATCGAGGTTCCAGTGTCGACGATGAAGTCAGCAACGATCGCGCCGCCTGTTGACTCTAACGGGATGTCGCCTTGTGCACCGCCAAGAACTGGAATCGGATAACCAGGTCCAGTGCCTGGTGTGCGGAGGCCGTACCAATTTCCCACAGGATCCAGGACGACGACTTGCGCACCGACGTCAAGCATCTCCTCAACCAGTTTACCTGCCGCGAAGCTCTTTCCCGCGCCTCGACGCCCTATGAAGGCAAACGTCTGCGTAACTGCGTCAAGCGGTAGCTCAAGAGTCGCAGACAGATGAAGCTTTCTCGTCATCGAACCGGACTATACTCTATCAATGTGACAATACTAGTTGCCGGCAACTTCTCGACGGCTGCGCCAAAGGTCACCGTTCATTGTGAGAAAGCTGTGGCTATGACGGGCGCAGCTAATCAGTCTTCCTACACGACAACCGACTACAACTAGAATTGCTAGATCACAACAGCCTGGAAACTCACAACGGTTTCCCCCGTCAGTGTCGCCTATTTGAAGATCCAACTCGGCCTGGCCGACGGGTCGTGGGTCACGAGCCGAGGTCATTCTTATGGGACCAATCACAATTCGATCGGCGCGATGTATAGGCTAGCCACGGCGTACCAGGTCTAGGTCACGTACATTCGTTGAATTGTTTCTGAGCTGTTTCTGCCCGTTGATCTTCCATGTAATCCAACGCACTAGGCGAACGATCTAGGCAGATCTTTTCCCACAACTGTCGATACTCGTCTTGGCTGATCCCAGCTAAATTATCTTCCGCTAAGTCACCTGCCCGAAAATAGCATCCCAAGCTAGTGCACAACACCTGTTGAATAGTGAAAGGCTCTCTACCAAGAGCGCTTGTAACAATCGCAAGGATCTCTACGTACCGCGTTGGTGGTCCTGGTCGAGTATCCCGATAACATTTTCCCACTTCAAAATGGCACAGGAAGTCTGATTTGTCTTCAGGTGTTTTCAACATATACAACCAGTGCTTTACTCATGTCAGGTTTGCGTGGTTTGTAGGGACGAATTTCGTCTAGTTCTTCATAGTGAAGATGTGGAGGATCGATCTTGCTCCAAATAGTTGCAAGCGGCTGACCGTAGATGATTTCACTTCCTTGATCAACGAGGGCGGTGTCTTTGTCTAGGTGTAGGTAGCCTGTGCACAACGAAAGACCGTGTTCCCTGTGATCGATCCAGTAGCGGTACCCGTTGGATTCTTTGCCACAAAGCTTGACGACACCGTTTGCCACAGCGTGGATCATGCGGCACTCGGGCGGAGTCCAGCACCAACGTTTGCCCTTGTTCTTGCCTGAACCATACTTGACTCCGTAGACCTTGTCGTCTGGATCGCTGTCGATCCAGGGCACGAGGAGGTCGAGGCCGTGATGGAACCCGCCGCTGCGTGGTCCATAGCCCGATGTGATGATCGGGCGTCTGCCTTTGTAACCGAGCAGTGGCCACATTTTCGTTGTGGTCGTTAGCTCGGCGTCGATGGCTGCGCGCGTCAACGTACCCGCTTTACCGTCGACGTCGAGTGGTTTGCCTTTTCCTTCAACATCGACTCGTACGTGGCGTTTTTGGAAGTCGGCCACAGCTAAGGATAAGTCTTTCCACCCAAGCGTCGTCTTTGTGAAGACACCCAAGTGGGCTATTTGCTTTTGGGTTAGCCGACCTGCCTCGAACTCTCGCTTGTTGTAGTCGCTCGCGTTCATAGATACCTCAAATTGGCGCGTTCCGGGCTAGGGGTCTACCGACCAACCGCACTGTGGGCACTGCTCGGTGGTGCTCGCTTCAGCTCCGCGCACCGCAAAGCTACAACCTCCGCACACCCACAACCCTTCAGTTGCGGCTTTGTTGAGGCTGGCAACTAGGCCGTTGGCCTTGGCGATTAGGTATTTTTCGCAGTACTTCAGGTGCGCCCGTATGGATTGTTGCGATCGGAACCACCTTCCACAAAATCTACACGGTCGCATGTGCTATTCCAGTTGGTGGTTGCTCAAGAAGATTTGGGTGAGGCGTTCTAGTAGTGCCGACCGCCCGATCGGAGAACGTAACGCTTCTATGAGAAGTGTCCACGGTGCAGTGGCCAAAGTGAGTGCAACGCGAGGAACGATGATCAACACGTAAGGCACTGGAACTGCTGTTTGATTTACGATTTCGACGCTTGTTGGGTGAGTTGCACGTAGTAGCAAAGTCTGTGGTTGTACCGTAAATAGAACAGGTGTTTCGTCTTCGGTGATCGGTTTTTCGATCACAACAGTAAGTCTCGCTTGGAGGCTGCGAGTAGCCACATCAACATTAACAGCGGGCACAACCCCAACGATTGGTGTGCGTAACAACGCACTAAGACGCGTCGAGACCGTCGTCTTCTTCGTCCTCGTCCTCATCTTCCTCCTCGACGTCGTCTTCGTCGAGTTCATCGTCGTCGTCCTCTTCGGCGTCTTCGTCCTCGTCCTCGTCCTCGTCCTCCTCGTCCTCATCTTCATCAGCCTCGACCTCGACGGCGCGTCTGGGCGGCGGTGTGAAAGCGACCACGTTGTTTAGCTCTTCCTGATCCTGATCCGGCTCTTCTTGTTTGCCACGTCGTTTGCCCTTGGCTTTTGTTTTTGGTGGCTCGACTTTGGTTTTGGGCTTCTTCTTGGTTGCCTCTGGTCGAATACAACCAAGATCACGTACACGCACGATCAGGAAAGACTCTGAAACACCTAATACCTTGGCTGCTTTGCGGATAGACCCCGCGTTTGCCAAAGCAAAGTTGATCATGTCGGCTTCTGCCTTACGTAGAGTTTTCCAATATGGCGCGTTATCATTCCGGCGTTTGGGCATCAAACTCCCCACTTATATCTGTTAACGGAGCAGCGCTTGTGTATTCGAGTGCCCGCAAGTGGATCGCCGCAAACACTGGAGTTGTTACAACAGCGGTGATCGCAACTACGATCGGTGTCAGCCAAAGCCGTCCAGGAAGCCCTAAATACGGCAGATCTAGCCACCACCCGATCGCGAACGCTTCTCCTAAACCCAGCCAGAAGCCTGTACAAGCTGCACACATCATGAAGCGGTCGAATCTTGGTGGGTAGTGGCTCCACAGAAAAGACGTGATCTTCGCCCTGCTACCTAGGTAGTAAAGGGCTGACGCGATCAGGCCGTAAAGGACAGGCGTCATTGCAGACAACAGGAGGTAGGAGGCTTCCATCTCTAGTTGTCCGCCTTCTTTGCGCGGCTCTCAGCGA
>Ga0208375_1003071_pt1 | contig 14719 bp, 19 predicted proteins | sample RifOxyD1_FD_184038 | JGI IMG/M metagenome (GOLD analysis project Ga0208375, IMG submission 184038) | Soil microbial communities from Rifle, Colorado - Rifle Oxygen_injection D1 (SPAdes) | ecosystem: Environmental > Terrestrial > Deep subsurface > Rock core/Sediment | place: Rifle, Colorado... | reverse complement strand
CCCATATTTATTACAAAATATGCACTTTCTACCCAAGAAATACATGTCTGACAACACTCTTTTCATTATTATCGTCGTAGTTTAGCTATTATTTAAGCTTTTTTGGTGCTGAAATGGTGTAATCACCATGTTTATAAGAGGGAAGGTAACAGATTTTATAGAAAGCGAAGATAAGTATAGAAAATGGATAAAGCAGAATTTGAAAATAGCACTTATATTGATGAGCAGGGTTATAGAAGATGGAATAAGAGCCACGATAGAGTGCATAGAACTATTGCATATAAGGCAATCTATTTGAAAGAAAGAGAAAAATATCCTTTGGAATTTAAAGAATATCAGGTGCATCATAAAGATAAAAATAAAGAAAATAATAGGGTGGAGAATCTGGAATTGGTGCATAGGGCTGAGCATGAAAAGAAACATGGAATAGTTAGGAGGGAACGATTAGAAATAGCATATATGAAAATATGGGTTTTAGGTATATTTTTAATATTGATTGCAAATTGGTTAATGGATAAAGTGGGTATAATCGGTTATAGAAAGGCAATAGGTTTTGCAACAATATTTATTTGTTGTTTAATAGCAAGTTTAATAGTATCAAATGAAAAGGAAGGAGTGAAGTATATATGAAAAAATTTAGATTAAAAGGAACAATAATAGAAGAACTTCCGGAAGTGGAGATTGAGGCAGAAGATAGGGAAGAGGCAGAGGAGAAATACAATAAAATGTATGAGCAGGGAAAAATAGAAAGCGAAGGTTTTGAAATTGATTTTGATGATGAAGATGATGTGGATAATGATGAAGAAACAAAAAAGATAATGACTATTGATAAGAAACGAACAAAAGCCATTCTAAAAGTTTTAAGAAGGGTATCTTTTGAGGGAAATTATAAATTATTTGCCAATGAATCAAAAATTGTTGAATGGAAAAAAATAAAAAATTATGATAATGAAAAAATAATTAGGATTTTAATAGGTAAAGAGAAATATCCTTATTTTTTTGGGTGTGTGGGGCATTTCTATTTTTTTAGATTACGACAAAGAACAAAAACCAGATATTGTTGCACATATTTCAATTAATGAAAACGATTTTAAACCATGTCTTAATTTTTATAATATTACAAACTTGCCCAATGCTAATGAGATGAAGAAAGATAAGGAATTTAAGAAAAGATATGATGAAGAAAAAGAAAGAAGAATAAAACAACAAGGGATTTGCCACAAATGCAAAGAGCCGGCAGAAGAAAAATATATGGTTCTCCACCACACAAAATCAGAAGAAAAAGCAAAAGAATTTCCCCTTTTTGTTGATGAAATAAAAAAAGAATTTTTAAAAGGAAAAAAAAGTTTCTCCAATTTGGTTGATTTAGTAAATAAAGAGAAACAAAAATATATTGATTATTATAAAAGCCTTGAAGAAGTAGAATTAGAACATAGCCGATGTCATATGAAGGAACATGACTCCCTTATTAAATCAAACTATCACAATTCTTATATAAGTAAATTGAATAAAGCCATAAATGAAGGGAATATAGAACGAATTAATCAATTAAAAAAAGAATATTTTGATGAAGCAACTAAAAGAGATTTATATGACAAAGAAAATTATGATTGTTTTATAAGGGTTGCCGATGAATTTATTCAAGATTCATTAATTGAAAAATGAAGGGTTGGAGGGTATTATTGCCTCTTTGGATAAGGTTTTAATCCCCTAAAATGCGAAGTAAAATATACGATGCCCCTGCCGAGCAAGAATACATTATGTCTAGGTCTATGAGCCTCGACTCTCCTTTTATTATGATTACTAAGGTGATAAAGTGGCACTTGTTTATATATTTTTCTGAAACTTAAATTGTGAATCGCTTGCAATTTCAATAAACAAATTTTTCATCTGTGTTAATAATGGATGGGTGTGATCTACCCTATTCTTTTCTATATTGTAGGCAATCCATTTCATATAATCTGTCATTTCAAGGATGTTTAAGAAATAAATTAACTTTTCTAATGGAATTAGCTCATCATTTACCATAAAATACTTTTTATCATTAATTGTAAGAGTTTCTATAGGAATTTTTAATTTGATTATCTTTTTATTAAAACTTTCAACGTCTATTTTAGCATTTTGGATTTTCTTTTGAGTTAAATTATCAGTAACTCTTTTTTTGCCTTTCCTATTCTCTCTAAGGCTTCTTTTTACAGCATCCTCATTCGTTAGTTCATTCTTTTGATGGGGGGCTATAATCTCCAACCCCCTATATGTTCTCATAATTTCATTTATGATTTTATCATACTTTTCTTGATTATCAAATCTCTTAGTTACATTTTTAATTCTCTTAAATAATTTTGAACTTAGAGGTATTCCTATGTAATATTTTTTTATTTTGGAATTCATCTTTGTTTGAGGATACACTTCTTTAATAAATTCTATATTTCTTTTGGTGCTGTCAAAATATGCCACCTCATACATCTCTTCCATTTTATCTAGATGTTTTTCTATTCCTTGTAAACTTATTTTTATTTGAGGATTTTGTGATAAAAGTTTCTTTCTAATTTGGTTTACACTCCAAACACCACCATTTGACAAGGTCTTTAAGATATCATCATGCTTCGACTTAGGATTGTTTTCATTATTTTTATTCATAATATAGTTAACCAATTAAGGTTTAAAAAGGTTAACTATAACCATGCCTTATTCTATATATGGATTATGATTTTGATAGCAGTAGTATCGCAGAAGAAATTATCTCTAAACTCAAAGAGCTGAATCAAGTTTTGGATAACCTTATCAGGAGGTGCAGGAATGAAAAAGATATTCCAGATACACCTTCTACTTGAGAAAACCCTTAAGGAAGCTCTTGAGAGAGAAGCCCAAGACAGAAGTTTATCTCTTTCTGAATTATGCAGACAAAAGCTTAGGGAAACTTCTCAATTAACTAGAATTGAACTTTTACTTGAGAAATTAATGAAAGGGGGAGCGGTTTTTGGTAAGCGTAGCGACAAAAACCGCATTAATTGAGTGGCTATGGAGTATGACAAGGATTTTTCCAAGGGCGTAGCGGAGCGTAGCCCTTTATTTAGTAATAGGGGAATATCTTTACATTTTGAGAAAGTAATTGGAAAAGAATCTTTTACTTTAGAATCTTATGAAGAGGCTGATAGAATATTTAGAGAGAATCCATTAATATATGAATTATGGAAGTTAGGATGTCCTCTTAAAACATTAAACTCATTTCTTAGGTGTCAGGAAAAGACAGATTTTATTATTAAAAAGTGTGGTTGTGGAAAAATAGCTGTCCCTATATCTCATCATTGCGATTTAAGAAATTGCCCTTTATGTGCTTTGAGAAGAAAGATCAGGAATAGAAACAGACTTCTGCCCTATCTAAGAAATTATCCCATAGAGAAGGGCTACGATTTTTATTTACTAACTATTAGCCCAGACAATTACACGAGTTTAAAAGAAGGGTTAGAGGAAATTTTAGATAGTTTCTCAAAGCTAAGAAGAAATAAATATTTTGCAGAAAGAATTAAGGGGGGTTTCTATGTTATAGAGGTAGTTGAATCTGATTTTGGTACTTGGAATATTCATTTGCATATTATACTCTATTCAAGAAGATTGGATAACAGAATAAGAGGCCAATGTTTAGATTGTGGTCAGAGTTTAATGAATTTTAATAAAGAAAAGAAAGAGTTTTATTGTGCTAATAAAAAATGCAATTCTACCAATGTTATTGTGAAAAAAAATTCAAAAATAGTTTCTATTGCTAAAAGATGTTTTAAAAGAGAGGTGAATATAAGGGTTGATAAACTTAGCTCAATAAATTCAACTATAAACTATCTTCTAAAATATGTATCATCAAATAAAGAGGATTTTAAGAGTCTTCAGAGTATGGCTCAGTATATTATGGCAATTCGTCATAAGAGGCTAATTAATGTTTTTGGCTGTTTCTTTAAGGACAAAATTCCACCATTAACTAAGAAAAAACAAATTTGTCCTAAGTGCAATCAAGAGATTGAGTTTTATTATGACTTTCAAGAAACATATGATTTACTAAATCCCAAGATTCCAGAGCCTCCGTCAGATATTGAAGAATTAAATTACGAGGTGATTAAAATTGGAGGTTATAATGAGAGTTGATGCAGAGAAGTATATATGTGTATGTTGTAAAAAGAAAAGAAATATAGAAAATGGTTTTTTTGTAATTGAAGAAGATAATCAAGATGAGAATAAACCAGAGAAACTTATGTGTATAAAATGCTTTTGCAAAAGACAAAGACAAAAAATGAGTAAGAATGGAACCTAATTACACATTCTTATGAGGCACAAGATAGTTTTTTATATGCGGGTTTAATTGTATTTATAACATGGCCAAAAAGGATTATGCTAATTGGAGTAAAACCGAATTAGTTAAGGAACTCGATAAATTAAGCAAAAGAAAAAAGTATGGTATAGTTTGGGAAGATAAACCTGAACAGGTAGCTGAATTATGCAAGGAAAAACTACCTATTCTTGAAGAAGATAAAAAGAAAGAAATTAAAACAGATGTTAAGAAACCTACAAACATCTTAATAGAGGGAGATAACTATCATGCCCTCTCAGTTTTAAACTATACTCATAAGGGAGCTATTGATGTTATTTACATTGATCCGCCCTATAATACTGGAAATGAAGGCTTCGTGTATAACGATAGGGTTGTAGATAAAAATGACTCATATAGACATAGCAAATGGCTTTCTTTCATGGCAAAAAGATTAAAATTGGCGAGACCATTATTAAAACAAAATGGAATTATCTTTATTTCAATAGACAATAATGAGCAATCGCAATTAAAATTATTATGTGATGAGATATTTGATGAGAAAAATTTTATTGGTCAAATAATTATTCAAAGTAACCCTAGAGGGTCACAAGCTAGTAGGCATTTGGCTGATGTGCACGAATATGTCTTAGTATATGCTAAATCTTCAAGCAGTTTAGTAATTAAAGGATTCAGCAAAGAAGAGACTGCACACATAGACTATCCTTATAAAGATAAATTTGGAAAAAGATATCGTTTTTTGGGTCTTAGACAAAGAGGTGGTGAATGGAAGCGTGAACAAAGACCAAACATGTATTACCCTATTTATGTGAATCCAAAAGATAATTCTGTTTCGCTTCAAAAAACTAAAATGCATTATATAGAAACATTTCCTAAAAGACCTAGTGGTGAAGAAGGGCGGTGGACATGGTCTCAAAAGAAAGCACAAGAGAACATTAGTCTATTAATAGGGAAAAAAGTAAACAGAAAGGGAGAAGATGAATTTTATGATATTTTTAGAATAAATTACTATGAAGATGAAGAAGGAAATGGGACTCTGACAAAACCAAAAACAATATGGATAGATAAAGAGTTAAACTATCAGAATGGAAGAGCTGAAGTAAAAGAATTATTTGACGGCAAAGATGTTTTTGACTATCCAAAACCAACATATTTAATAAAAAAATTAATTGAAATAGCAGGTAAGAAAAGAGGAATAGTCTTAGATTTTTTTGCTGGATCTGGAACAACAGGCCACGCTGTATTAACTCTAAATCTTGAGGACAATGGTGAAAGACATTTTATACTTTGTACAGATAATCAAGATAATAATGGAACTGGACTCAAAATCGCTACAGATATTTGTTATCCTCGTGTCAAAAAAGCTATAGAAAACTTAGAAAAAGAATCTAAAGGCAAATTAATCTCCGATAGACCTAGTGGACTAAAATATTTCAAAACCGACTTTGTGGATGCAGAGCCAACAGACAAGAACAAAAAGAAGTTAGTTGATAAATCCACAGAAATGCTTTGCTTAAAGGAAGATTGTTTTGACGAAATAAAGAGAGAAGGAGATTATAGACTTTTCAAAAATTCACAAGATACTTATTTAGGAATAATTTATAGTGATGATGGAATTGAGCCATTTAAGAAAGAGATTAAAAAAATGAAGAAGAAATTTATAACTTATGTTTTCTCTCTTGATGAAAGTGCAAGAGAAGAAGAATTTGAAGATGTAACTAATTTGGTTGAGTTAAGACCGATACCAGCAGTTATATTAAATGTCTATAAGAGGATATTCAAATGATAGAGCTAAAAGATTATCAAAAACGAGCAGTTGAAAGTCTTAAATTTAAAGTGCAAAATGCTTTAAGAAGCTCAGACAGAGAAGTTGTTATTTTTCAATCTCCAACAGGAAGCGGTAAAACTATTATGGTTTCTGAGATGTTAAAACAATTAGTTAAAGATAACAAAAAGAAATATTCTTTTGTTTGGGTTAGTGTTAGGATGTTGCACGAGCAAAGCAAGGAAAAATTAGAGAAATATTACGAAGATGACAGATTAATCCAATGTTCATATTTTGAGGATTTAGAAGATAAACAAATTGGAGAAAATGAAGTTTTGTTTATTAATTGGCATAGCATAAACAAGAAAGACATTAATATTTATGTTAGAGAAAATGAACAAGACAACAATCTTAATGCAATTATTCAAAACACAAAAGAAGAAGGCAGAGAAATAATTTTGATAATTGACGAAAGTCACCATACAGCAAGTTCAGATAAATCTAAGGAGTTAATTGAAACAATAGGACCTAAAGTAACTATTGAAGTCTCTGCTACTCCTCATTTAAAAGATAATGTTTCAGAAATAGAGAAAGTTCATTTAGCTGATGTAAAAGCTGAAGAAATGATTAAATCAGAGATTTCCGTAAATCCAGAATTTTTAGATATTAAAATTGGAGATAAAAGTTCAGATGTTTTAGTTATAGAACAAGCATTAAAGAAAAGAGAAGAATTAGCAAAATTATATAAAAAAGAAAATTCAAATATTAATCCTTTAATTTTAATTCAATTGCCAGATAGCAAAGCTAATTTAGTTAATAAAAAAGATGAAGTTATCAAAATCTTAAAAGACAAATTCAAGATTACAGAAGAAAATGGAAAATTGGCTGTATGGTTATCTGAAGAGAAAACCGATAATCTTGCTAACATAGAAAAGCCAGATAACGAAGTAGAAGTTTTGGTTTTCAAACAAGCCATAGCTTTAGGATGGGATTGTCCAAGAGCATCAACTTTAGTTATATTTAGAGAATCTAAAAGTTTCACTTTTACAATTCAAACAATAGGCAGAATTATGAGAATGCCCGAATTAAAGTATTACAATTCAGAAGATTTAAACAAAGGATTTGTTTTTACAAATCTACCAAATATTGAAATAACAGAAGATTATGCAAAGGATTATGTTACAATTTATGAAGCTAAAAGAGATAATTCTGTATATAAGAGCGTAGCATTGTCTTCTATTTATCTAAAGAGGCAAAGAGAAAGAACTAGACTTTCTGGAGAGTTTGCTAAAATATTTATGAAAATAGCAGAAGAAACTAATTTAAAGAAGAAAATAGTTTTAGAGCCTTCTAAAGTTGTAAGCCCTATTATTGCTGATGGTAAGATTGTAAATATTGACAAAATAGGAGAAATAGAACATAAAGGACAGATTGAGGTAAAGCTTAATGAAGGAGAATTACAGCAGAGATTTGACAGGTTTATTTATGATAATTGTTCTCCTTATGCTCCTGGTGACTCAAGTGATAGAATGAAAACAGCAATTTATCAATTCTTCAACACAAAATATAAATTACCAAAGTTTGATCCAATAGTTCAAAGGATAGTTTTGGGAAAAGAGAATGTTCAAGCATTAGTAGATGTTATTAATCTTTCAAAAGAGCAATACAAAAAACAAGTTATTGGACAATTAAGTGAAGTGAGAGAAAGGACAGAAGAGCCAAGATGGGAAGTTCCTTTAATTGACTCGTATAAAAGCAACGCAAAACAAGAATCTCATCGAAAATCAATAATGAAGCCATTTTATACAAAGAAACCAAGTCAACCTGAAAAACTATTTATGGATTTATTAGACAATTCTGATAAAGTTGATTGGTGGTATAAAAATGGTGAAGGTGAAAAGAAGTATTTTGCAGTTTTGTATAAAGATGAGAATAACAAAGAATGGGCTTTTTATGTTGATTTTATTGTTAAGTTTAAAGATGGCCAAATTGGACTATTTGATACCAAAGGTGGAATGACGGCGAAAGACGCAGGACCAAGAGCGGGGGGTTTACAAAAATACATTAAAAAGAATAAAGATAAAAAACTCCGGGGTGGAATTGTTATAGAGTCTAATGGAAGTTGGAGAATTAACGATAAAGAGAAATATGAATATAATCCAAATGATTTATCAAGTTGGAATGTTCTGGAGATTTGAATAATATGGATAATATAAGGATACATCTTGATACTACCTCAAATATCATAGGAAATCCAGAAATAAAAAAGCAAATTGAAGATCAGCTTAGAAATCAATTTGAAAAAAATTTACCTGAGGTGACAAAAAGAATGAGCGAAATTCCAGCACTCCTTACCGCAGATGTTGGGTTTTATTCTAAACTTCTTGATGAAGCAAAAAATTGTTATCTCTCGGGATTATTTCATGCATCTGTGTCTATGATAGGAATTGCATCGGAAAGGTTTGCAATAGAGTTATCAGAAAAATTAAAATTCAAAATTAATGAAAAGGAAATCACTGAAGAAGAATTATTTGAGGGACCAATTCAAAAACAATGGAGAAGGTTAAACCTCTTAGAAAAATCTGGATTGTTAAAACCGGAATATGTAAAAAAGTTAAAAGATATAGACAATATTAGAAATAAATATATCCACCCAAGAGAAGAAGGGGATGCTAAAGAAGATTCATTAAAAACATTAAAATTATACATAGAAATTTTAAACTCTAGATTCTCGGATGAATTTACAATAGTAAATGGCAGAATTGTTAAGAGATGATTATTTTAAGCTAAACAATCTCTCAACCCTTTTAGTGTCTGTGCCTTTTCTTTCTTTTACAACACCAAGAGTTTTCATAGTTTCTAAAGCTTTCTCTATTGTTCTCCATTGAGATTTAGTTTTAAGAGAAAGCCGTCTAATTGACATCTCGCCTTCTTTTTCTAGTAATTTTTTCACCTCTGCGATTATATCAGTAATAGGTTTTCTCATCTATGCACATTAATGCAGATAATCTTATAAGGCACGTTTGCATTATTATGCAAATATTAAAATGAAACCAAATAACTCTTCAATTTGTCCAAATTGTGGCAATCCAAAAAAGCCATGGTTTAAACTTTGCTTTGATTGTAACGAAAAAGATAAGCAAAAACCAACTTGTGAGGTTTGTGGGGTTGAAGTACCAGAGGAACATAATCTTTGTAAAAAACACTGGAAGGAAAAACAAGATCAAAAAAAGAAATTAATGCAAATAGATTATGTTAAGGACAAGCAAGAAACTGATTTTAAAGAAAAATTTCAGGGAAAGTTTTATTTTAAGGGCATGCCTGTAAAATCTAAATCGGAATTATTGTTACTTTATTTTTTTGAAGCCAATGGCTTAACATTTCAATATGAAACTCCCTTATACCTCAATGAAAAAGAGTATAGGCCTGATTTTATAATAACGGATGGAGATAATCAAATAATTATAGAACATTTTGGAGTTAATGAAGAAAATTATAATAAGAAAAAAGAAGCTAAAATAAAAGAGTATGAAGAATTATGTAAAGATAAATGTTGGTTCTTTATATGGACAGATGAAGGCGATATGTATAATTTAAGAGATAAACTAGGGAAGAAACTTAATCAAACTCCTTTGAAAAGGGTTATATGGAAATAAAATGGAAACTGATATGGATGAAATAAGGAAAAAGGTTAAGGGATTTCTTGAGCTGAGCGAGAGAGCTGAAGAAGGAATTAAGAAATGGGAAGATGAGAACAAAAAGTTAAAGAGAGAAAATGAGGAATTAAGGAAGGAATTAACTAAACTGAAGGGAATAGAAAAACATAAATAGCCATTAATCGTCTTTGTTTTGATTAAAAGAGGGGTGATCAGGGAGATGATACTTCTCTGGTTACTTCTTGGAAAATACGATAAAATGATAAGAACATACATTAAAATTTTTTTATTTCTTAGTTCTTACAGCCCGTTATTTATCATCTTAGCGATAAAAAGTTATCAGTATTTTTATTTAGTTCTATCATTTGTTGGACTAGTTGTAATTTCAAATATAGTATTATTTTTTGTGCTATTTAAATCTAAGAAGATGAGCGGAGATTATTATAAAATAAATAAAATTGAGGATAAATCTTCTCAATTTTTAGAGTATATCATAGCATACATTATTCCATTTTTAGGTTTTAATCTTTTACAAATAACAGATGTTCTTATTTTAGGAATACTCTTTTTTATGATAGCATCAATATACATTAACTCTGACTTGATCTATATGAATCCTGTCATGAATTTATTTAAATATAAGTTATATAAAGTTACAACTGACAGCAAGGAGTATATGATTATTTCAAAAGAGGACATAGAAAAAATAAAAAATAAAAAAATCTTCATTTTTTCTAATGGAGTAGGTAGAACATGTTAAAATGTTAAAAGACAAAATAAATTATTGCGGAGATTTATTAAATTTTTTAGGAGAAGAAAATCTTTCGGTTAGTATCCTATTCGTAACAAGAGATAAAGAAAATGATTCATATAATGTTTTTAAAGGAAATATATCTGATGAAATAGGAAAAACACTTCAAGATCTATGTTTAAAACTTTCTAATAAGTCTTATAAGAGTCCTGAAAAAAAGATTTTTGAGAAGTATAACCCTGCGAACAAAGGTAATAAACACACAGAATTTTTAGAAGAGGATGATATAAAAGATATCGAACCTATATTAGACTTATTTGATTCTGGATTAATCGATTTAAAAAAATTGGACAAAGGATTTTTAGAAAATTTATGGTTTTATGTTATAAAGTTAGAATCTCCGAATCATAAAGCATTGTTTTTAAAGAAATACTCAAAAGGAATGGTTTTAACTAAAAGTTTTTCATTAGCAATGAGTTTTAAAGGTGGCGATTTTGATAAACTTAAACACGACATATTCATGATTGCGAGCAAAATAGATTGTATTTATTTTAGGAATAAATTGATAATAAGATGTAAAGGAAATTTTGAGAAAATATTCAAATTTTTTAAGAAAATAAAAAATAATGCCTTATCTGCCATTGGAGTTATTGAGAATTTGCCATTTAAAATAAATAACATTAAGCAATTCAAAGAAACCTGCCTTAATCATGAGATGATGGTTCGTAAATTAAATAATATTTATTCAAGAGATACAATAGTAAAAATAAAACCAGAGGGCATAGAATCTTTAATTAAAACAGGGATTATAAAAAACATAAGTATAGAAAAGAATCAAAATGGAGATTTTGTTTTAAATTCTTCTGATCCTTGGAAGATTTTGAATATCTTAGATGATGATTATGTAAAATCTCTACTTACAGATATCCCTTATGAGGCATCTGAAAAAAGAGAGATTAAACAGGATTAATATTTTTGATTTTTCCACTCTTCCCAATAGCAACATCGACAAACTCTAAAACTTTTTTTAATTGTATTTGCATATCAGCCATTTTATCCTTTAATAATTCGTTTTCTCTTTCTGTTTTAACAAGCCTTTTCTCTATATCTGTCTTTGTAACATCAATTAACAAATCTTCTTCGCTTATAGTGTCCTTCATTCCAAGAAGCTCACTATAATAATGAATCTTATCGCTTTTCTTCCATCCAAATCTATATTTTAATGCTGACTCCGATTTATACCTCGGAAGCCAATAACAACAAGCAATATGTCTAAAGTCGTAAAGACTCATTTGTGAATATTTTGATCCTGCCTCAGTTTCCTCATTTCCGAATAATTTAACTGCTAATCTTTTCAGATATTTATTAGCAGTTGCAGGCCTGAAAGAAAATAAATAATCATCATCTTTAAGCTCTTTTGATTTTATGTATTCTTTTAACAATTCAGAACAAATCATAAGCTTAATTCTTCTTCCGAAGGTTTTGCTTATTTCATCTCTTATATTGAGTTCCTTGCAATTGTTATATAAATCCCTGACTCTGACGTTTAACAGCTCTCCAGGAGGTCTTATTCCTGTGTCTAAGAGGAATGTAAATAAAACTCTGTATTCAAAGGTGGCATTATCGCATAATTTCTTAACTTGCTCTTCTGACAAATAAACCCATTTTGGCTTGATTTGTTTTGTGTCTAAATCTTCTGTAATATCTATAATCTCATCTCCATTTTTCTTATTAACTTTTATGTGCCAATGCCAAAAAGCCTTAAAGATTTTACCATAAGTTTCTACTGACTGATATTGCTTTTTATCTTCTCTTGCAATTGTTCCATTTTTCATAGAGTTAAAAAAACTTAATACCTGTTCTTCTGTTGTTTGTGTTAAACAATCTATTTCGTATAATTTCTTGAATTTCTTAGAGAAGAATATCATCCTATTCTTGAGAGAATTGAGTCTAGCGTAGCTTCTACCACCTCTAACGCTGTCTATTGAGATATTAACACCATTCTCCATGTCTTTAAGGTATTTGAGAATAATATCAGAATTAGCTTTTGAAATATCTGGAATTCTGTCTTTAACAGCCTCTTTCCAATTTTCATAAGTCTGCTTGTGTTTATATGGGTCTTTTTTCATACTATCTCTTTTTATCGAGAGCTTTTATACAATCAGTATAAAATCTGTATGCCCACTAAACTAGACAATATGTAAAGATGCCCCCACCGGGATTTGAAATACAACTTCTTTAGAAAAGAAGTTCTATGAGTCAAGAAACTATAATTGCCTCGCTTTGCGAAGCCGTCTGCGCATGCGCAAGCCCCAAGGCTTGAAGCAATCTTTCAGATTGCTTAATGCCCCCACCGGGGGTGGAAATTCCAAAAATTTTATTCAAATCCCATGTTGGGCGTGGATTTGTTTTCGATGCTCCAGGAGGGGGTTGTGCATTGAACTATTCTTCAAGCTTTTTTTCTTGTTTTTCCTCTTTTTGTATTCGTTAATGAATGTAAGTCGTAGGAGTTTATTTAGTTTTCTATTTCTTAATTATCTCTTCGCATTTATTGACAAAATCATAAGAGTCTTTTTTTATTTTTTCTGCGATATCTTTTGTTGTTTGTTTTGTTATGCTGTATTGGGCTATCTCTCTTTTATGTCTTGCATCAGATAGTTTTTCAATTTCTTCTTTATGAAACAATGCGGATTTAAGTAACATCAAAATATCTTCATCTAGAATTTTCTTTTTAACAAAAAATTCTTCTAAAACGCATAAAGTTGCTGTATGATTTTTACTTCTATAACCTACTTTAGCTAATAGTGAGATCGCAGCAGTATACATCGCATAATATCCAGTTATAACAACCCATTCATTTGAATCGTAATCTTTAGGGGTATTTAACAACTCTCGGGCTTTCTTATTATCATTCAATTCAGATAGAATACTCATTGTTATAAGGTTCTGCCTAGCTTTCTGTAAGAATTTATTTGCTAAATTCTTATATGAATTATCTTTTGATAATTGCCCTTGTTTGATATACCAATCAACTTTTCTCATCTTTATACATCCAATAATAAAAGGAATCACATCCCTTAAATACTATTCCATACAGTTTTAGATCTTTCCATAATTCTGGATTATCTTTTTTAATATTCGGAAATTCATGCATTGGCAAAACTACTGGAGAAAAATTAATCCCATATTTATGTTCTAATGATTTGATAAAATTATTTACCTCTTTTTCTTTAGAAGGAATACAAGTAACTATTAAATCGACATCACTTTCTTTAGTTTCGGTTCCTTTTGAATAACTACCAAATAGAATTACACTCCATGAAAAATGATAATTTTCTATTTCTTGAATTGCTTTATAGATTGGTCTGTGTTTTCTGATGAAATCAACCTCTCTTTGAAGAGTATATCTATTAAAACCTAAACTATATGAATATATGCCGTTTGTATCAAGAGAATAAATAAGAGTTTTTCCTTTTTGCTTTTCAACAATAATCTTCTTTTCAGTTAATGATTTTAATGCAGAATTAACTCTTTCATAAGAATAGCCTATCCTTTCTTGAATCTCTTTTATGGTCATTTCTTCAGCTTCTGGGAAGAAAGAGGCAATTATAGCTCCCTCTAAATGAGAAATTTCTAAGTCTCCAAAAATTGCACGAAAACCTTCTTCTTGTTTTCTTTCTAATTTTACCATTTTATATCTATTGATTTATCTATAATATTATTGATTTATCAGTATTTAAAGATTTCTATCTTGAGAAGTTTGATTAATACTCGTGAGAAATCTCCAGCTTTTATAGAAATTGAATACAATTTCTATCCCTCAAACACCAACGTGTTTAAGGTAAGCTGGAGTTTGTTTTGCCGATTTCTCCCGGGTCTCCCAACACAAAGCAACCTCCTGTTCTTTGTGCCACAAAGTCCTATGGACTTTGATGAACCACAAACAAACCTCGGCTTAAACAGGCTGTCCCATAATTAGTAAAATATAAATACTTGTTTATCGTCGATATATTAATTAAATAAATTATTTTACCGACGGTAAAATAAAGAGGTATAAAATGACATACATAAATTCTTACAAAAACCAAGACTGGCTTCTGCCAACATCAATTAAACAAATGATTCCTCAGAATCATATCTCTTTCTTTGTTGAAGAGTTTGTTGAATCTTTGGATTTCTCTGGATTTGATATGATTAGCGATGGTGCGGGGCACCCATCATATTTATTA
>Ga0208375_1003068_pt1 | contig 14724 bp, 11 predicted proteins | sample RifOxyD1_FD_184038 | JGI IMG/M metagenome (GOLD analysis project Ga0208375, IMG submission 184038) | Soil microbial communities from Rifle, Colorado - Rifle Oxygen_injection D1 (SPAdes) | ecosystem: Environmental > Terrestrial > Deep subsurface > Rock core/Sediment | place: Rifle, Colorado... | reverse complement strand
AAAAACAAAAACAGAAGTAGAGCTTAGGACTAAGTAATTTTTCAATTTTTAATTTTTCAATTTTTAAACAATTATTTAATGTCTTAATTTAAAAACGCGCTATGAATTATGATTTAGAAGAACGTACCGCCAGATTTGGAGAAGATATAATTGACTTTATTAAAGCATTGGAAAAAAACGAAATGAACCGTCCTCTCGTAAGCCAGATAATAAGGTCTTCAACGAGTGTTGGAGCAAATTATATGGAGGCAAACCAAGCTGCATCAAAAAAAGACTTTAAAAACAAAATTAAAATATGCCAAAAAGAGGCAAATGAAACAAAACATTGGTTGAGGATGATTGCGAGAGCCAATGCAAATAAAAAAGACTTATGTAAAAAATTATGGTCCGAATCTCACCAATTAACGCTTATTTTTTCCAAAATAGTAATTTCTTCTGTGGATAAAAATTCTGATTAAATTTAAACATTTTAAAATTAGTTTTTTCATTTAAAATTTAGAATTTAAAATTTATAATTAGTAAGATTATGGCTGAATCTGCAACACAAGCTTTTTTGGAAGTGCAGGATATAAGAGAGGGGGTTTTGATTTTAAAAAATAATTCTATAAGAGGAATTTTAATGGTTTCGTCTATAAATTTTGCGTTAAAATCTGAAGAAGAGCAGACTGCAATAGTTTATGCTTTTCAAAGTTTTTTAAATTCTTTGGATTTTTCCTGCCAGATCGTCATACAGTCAAGAAATATAAACATCACTCCATATTTAGACAGCATAAAAGATTTAGAAGAGAAACAAACCAATGATCTATTAAAAAAACAAACTGCTTCTTACAGAGAATTTATTAAAAATATGGTTGTAGGAGACGTAGTTATGACAAAAAACTTTTATGTGGTTGTACCCTATAATTTAATAGAAATTTTTGGGGTGAGAGGGGCTGTAAAAAATTTCAACGCTTTAAAACAGTTTCAAGGCAAACAAGAGCAAAATCAAAAATTAGATGACGACAAATTTCAAAGATGCAAAACTCAAATCTGGCAAAGAATGGAATATGTAGCAATGGGATTAAGAAGGTGCGGGCTGGAAGCTGTGCCACTTACAACTCCTGAGCTTATAGAGCTTTTTTGGTCTATACATCATCCTGACCAGGCAGAAGTTGGATATTACCCCGAAATACTGCCGGAACTATTAAAATAACTGTTCAGGCTGCTAATTTACTAATCCATTACAAATTTACAAATAAGTGGAAAACAAAATAAAATTAATATATCCTGAATTAAGTTATAAAATAGTTGGAATTTTATATGATGTTTTTAATGAATTAAAAGCCGGACATAAAGAATCTTATTACCAAAGAGCTATAGCATTAGAGCTACAAAAATCAAATATTTATTATTTCCCTTGCCGGTTTTTGATTTCTTAATAGAAGATAAAATCATATTAGAAATAAAGGCAGGCAACAGATTTTCAAGAAAAAATATAGAACAAACATATTCTTATCTTAAGGCAAGTAAATTAGAATTAGGAATTTTAGCTAATTTTACCGATAGCGAAGTAAAATTTAAACGAATTTTGAATATTTTCAATTCGTAATTAGTATATTAGTAAAAGATTAGTAAATTAGTAGCCTATGAATTTTTTAGACAATTTATTTAAGAAAAAAGAAAACGAGATTGAAGACAAGATATTTGAGGACGAATCTTTTGATGTAAGAGATATTATTGCTCCGCCGTATATTGGAATTACCCAAGACCACATAAAATTAGGAGAAAGATTCGCCAAGTCTTTTTTTGTTTTTTCTTATCCAAGATATTTAAACACCGGGTGGCTGACTCCTGTTATTGATTTGAATATACCCATGGACATATCATTTTTTATACATCCTATTTCTGGCGAGGTTATCTTAAAAAAATTAAGAAAAAAAGTTACTGAAGTTTCTTCTGAAATTTTGGAAAGAGAAGAAAAGGGATTGGTGAGAGACCCGTCTTTAGAAACAGCTTATAAAGATATTGAAAATTTGCGGGACAAGCTTATGACCGCGCAGGAAAAAATGTTTAGGTTTGGGTTGTATATAACTGTTTATGAAAATTCTGAAAAAGAATTAAGAGATACAGAGCTTACGCTAAGGTCAATTTTTGAATCAAGATTAATTTATATAAAACCTGCGCTATTTAAGCAAAAAGAAGGGTTTATATCCTGCAACCCGTATGGATTAGATTTGATAGACGTGCACACGCCAATGGATACAGAGCCCCTTTCAACATCCTTTCCTTTTATTTCTTTTGATTTAAGCTCTAATGAAGGAATTTTATATGGAATAAACCGGCACAATAATTCTTTAGTTTTGTTTGATAGATTTAGTTTAGAAAATGCTAATTCTGTTGTTTTTGCAAAAGCGGGATCTGGAAAATCATACGCCATAAAGCTTGAAATTTTACGTTATTTGATGCAGGGGGTTGATGTAATTATTATTGACCCGGAAAACGAATACGAAATTTTGGCAGATTCGGTGGGTGGAGCTTTTTTAAAAATTTCTCTAACTTCGCCAAACCATTTAAACCCCTTTGATTTGCCTATTCCCGGACCAGATGATAGTCCAGATGATATTTTAAGGTCAAATATTATAAACTTGGTAGGGCTTTTAAGAATTATGTTAGGAGGCCTAACCCCCGAAGAAGACAGTCTTTTAGACGAAGCTCTTACAGAAACTTATGCTATAAGAGATATTACAGCAGAAGCTGACCCTGCAACTTGGCAAAACAATATTCCTTTGATGTCTGACTTTCAAGAAGTTTTAGAGAGTATGACGGGAGCTGAATCATTGGTAAGGCGCATTAAAAAATTTACCAAAGGAACTTTTTCTGACTTTTTTAACCAACACTCTAATATATCTATAGAAAAAAATCTGGTTGTTTTTGGAATAAGAGATATGGAAGAATCTTTAAGGCCGATAGCTTTGTTTATAATTATGAGATATGTCTGGAATATTGTAAGAACAAAATTAAAAAAGAGAATACTGGTTATTGATGAGGCATGGTGGCTGATGCAGTCAGACGATGGCGCTTCATTCCTTTTTGGACTGGCAAAAAGAGGAAGAAAATACTGGCTTGGAGTAACAACCATAACCCAAGATGTAGCTGATTTTATGAAATCAGATTATGGGAAGGCAATTGTCACAAATTCCTCTTTACAGCTTTTAATGAAGCAATCTCCTGCCACAATTGATATTGTGCAAAAAACTTTTAATTTAACTGAGCAGGAAAAATATTTACTGCTTGAAGCAGCTGTTGGCGAAGGATTATTTTTTGCCGGTAAAAAACATGTGGCTTTGTCTGTTGTTGCAAGCCAGACAGAAGACCAGATAATAACCACAGCCCCCGAAGAAGTTTTAAGGGCAAGGGAAGCAAAGAGAAAAATAGATTCTGCTGAAAATTAAACAAAAAATTGTATTGAAAAAAAAGATAAAAAAATTTATTTTCTATTTTTTGTTTGCCGGTATTTTTTTAGCAGCAGCTAATTTTGCGTATGCCCTTGAAGCCAAATACCCAAAAATTATGGGGCTCTCTATTGATAATAATTCCAAACTACCCGAATACGCAAAATACTTTTTTAATATAGGAATGGCTGTTGCCGGCGCCTTGGCAGTACTTGTGATAGTGTTTGGCGGAATTTATTATTTAGTTTCATTCGGCAGGGGAAAATTTGTAAACGAGGGAAAAGAATGGATAAAAGCAGGCATTTTAGGCCTGCTTTTAATTGTGTGCTCGTATTTGATGGCTTATACTATAAATCCTTATTTGGTTGTTTTTGATTTAAAAGAATTAGCTCCCCTTACTTTTTTAGCTAATTATTTTAATCCGCCGGGTCCACAGCCACCTGTTCAAATTTACAGCGAAATACCAATCGGCATTTTAACCGAAAATCTTTTAGCGCGGCAAATAGACTGTTATGATTTTACGGCCGACGGCGACCCGATACCCGGAGAAAAAATAACAACTGATGACAGAAGGCTGTTTTCCGGCCCAACGTATTTAGAACACGATCGGGTAGATTGTATTTTAAAACTAGCCCAGGCAGCTGAAAAAAAAGCCCAAATAGCCAAAAACTTATCTGATAAAATAGCAGAGCTAATGCTACAAAAGTGCAAATGCCAGGAGTCAACATGCGATCCAAAATGCGATAAAGACAAGGGGTGTGTTGTAAGCGAGAGTAGTTGCGTAGGACCTTGCAAAAACGGCGAGTGTAAACCTATAACAAATATTTCATGCTGTTCTGAACATTCAGGAATTTTTGACCCAAAAACAAAAAAAGAACTGACAACAAGGCAGGCAATAGAAAACGGCCCGATAATAATGGCGCTCTCTAATGGGTTAAATAAAGATTATCTTGGGTTAGATGAGTTTAGATCAAAATTTTCTCAAAACTATTCTCTTATAAAAAACATCGTTGAAGTCCAACCTCCTGCAAAATTAAATGAAAAAGAAATAACTATTATTAACCTTGGAAATTGTGCTGCCTGCAATTATGTTTGCAAAGAATGCGACCCTAATGACAAAAATTATTCTGCCTGCATAAAAGAACAAAAAAAATGTAAAAATGATGCAGAAACCTGCGAAAAAAACTTGCAAAAATGCTTAAAAGACACCAGCCCATGGTATAGTTTAACGATTATTGACCAATTGATATATTTTCAGGGCAAAATAGAAGAAATAAAAGAAAAAGTAAAAGAGGATTCTGATAATTTAAAAAGGGCTGAATCTTATCTGGGACAATGTTATATAGCAGACACCTATGTTGATTTTTTAAAAACTTTTGAAGATACAAACAAAAAAGACAAAGTCATAATGATTGACAAGCCTTTTTATGAATCGCCTTCAAAATACTGCAAGGGATTTGAATACAATAATTCTACCTGCTACAGCCAATGCAAAGATATATGCCCTGGAACCGACAAAACTGATTTTGATTGTTATAAAAATGCTTCAACCTTTGAAGATGTAAAAAATTGCTATGATTACCGCAGTTGTATAAATGGAAGCCCATTTAATAATTTTCAAATCTGTATGACAAGCTGTAAAGACCAATGCCTTGGAAAATGCGAAAAATATTCTGGAGATGATAAAAAAGAATGCCTAAAAAAATGTGGTAATGACTCCCAGTGTCTAATAGACAATGAAGACAAATGTCTGGTTGATTTTAAACAGCTAAAAGAATGCGCAGACGACTACGACTGCCGATTCCAATGTGGAAGTCAAGAATGCATTGACAGCTGTGTAGCCGAACGCAATGATCCTGGTTTTGTGAAAAACTGCATAGAAAATTCAGCATATAAATGCACGTATTGCTCAGACCAATATGCAGGATACCCAAGTTGCTTAAAATCTACTTATTCACTGCAAGGAGAATATTCGTCTTCTTTTATATATCAGCACCCTGACTATCAAATATGCTCTAGCGCATATGAGCCAATAACAATAGATAATGAAGATGGCACAAAAGTTGTTATTCCCTGCCTGAGACTATATCCTGAAACCGCAAAATGCCCGGCTTCTTCAAAATGCCCTGAATGCCCTTGCGATATTGTAGACGAAACAATAGATTATTTTAACCCTCAGATTAACCAGCCCGGAACAAGTTGTTCTACAAGTGGTGGCAGTAGTGGTGGAGGAGGAGATACGTGCCAAACTACTGATCCTTCAGCTCCATGGTATTGTGCTGGCGGAGGCAGTTGTGTCAATGGGACATGTGTTCCGCCCGGTACCAGCGCGGGGTCTGCGTCAGGCACATCTGCATCGGGCAGTAGTGTTGCTGAAACAAAAAATATAAATGAATATAAAATTTGTAGCGGAAATTGTGATGACTCTTATTACAATGACGACCCTTTAACTTTTTATTGCCAGCAGTCCTGGTGGGATAAAGAAGAAACAAAAAACACAATTCCAATAGGTCATGACAGAATCTGCCCAAAAGAAAAAGAAATCCCGGTTGGCCAGACAATTGATGAGGCAGAAAAATGGGCTGATGATTTAATAAATAATATAGATAAGGTTACAAAAAAAATCAAAGATATGATACAATATATGGAAAGAATAGTTGAGCAAAAAGATTATTGCAACTGCGACAGTAAATGTGAAGACGGAAATCATATTTGTCACACAGACTGTAACGAAGGCACACAGGAGATGACAGGTTCTGACGGCAGTGTAACAATTGAAACTACTTGCTCATTCGTCCCTTGCAAGGGAAACCCTTGCCAGCTGATGATTGACCTTTTGTTGGGAGCTGACTGCAAAGATGCTTGCGGTAAAGGAAAGGGGATGGATTATTATCGTAACGAGATAGATTCTGGCGTAAAAGATTTTATAATTTTTACAATAGAACAAAACAGGTCAGATATTGTAAAAGAATTAGAATACTCAAGGCAAAAAACTAATGAATGTAGCGTGGTGCAAAATAATTATGGCACACAAACAAGAATATTAAGCTGTACAAGAGTACAAGACGAAATTATCTCGCCCATTAAAGATAAAAATAATGAAACTATAATGGGCGACAAATCTTATGCTTATTACTGCTATGGCAAAGCATTAGGAGAAATTTTAAAAACAAAAGAGCCCACAGCAGACAACTGGTTTTGCTGTGAAGACCGCAAAAAAGAAGAATAATGAATAACAAAAAAATATGCCAAAAATAAAATATTTTAAATCGCTCTTTTTTATATCTATATTGTTGTTGTTTTTATTCAGCAGTTCTTTTGTTTTTGCGCTTGAAGCAAAGTATCCTGACCTTACTATTTTGGGCCTTCCTTCAATGGCAGACCCCAAGCTGGAAGATTATGTGAGTTATTTTTTTGGGCTGGGGATAATGGCGGCTGTAATTTTAGCTTTAATATCAATGGCTATAGGCGCTATACAGCTAATGTACCCAAGCGCTGAAGGTCAAAAAGATGCTAAAGACAGGATTAAAGGTTCTGTTTTGGGTTTAGTTTTAACTCTTTCAGCTTTTGTTATACTAAGGACAATTAATCTTTCTCTTGTCACGCCTTCAACAACTCCTTTGACAGCTGGAGCCGGAATTTTTTATTATAATGGGCAGGATTTTCTGCCAGCAGCTCCTTCGGGAAATGTCTCAAGCATAACTCCAGGTTATGCAAATATAGCTTACAGATGTAATACCGGGCCTGCGCTTTTAATCTGGAAATTTCCACAAGAAAATTTAGCAGGATATGAAAACGCTGTAGTTCACAGAATAACTTGCGGCCAAACTTCAAGCCTTAACGGAGTAGCGTCTTTTAAAGTTGCGTATGAATCGCCCGGTGTTTATTATTGCTTGGGTGGTTGTAATGGCGACTTTTGCAATGGTTATATATCTTCGTCAAACCTGGCGGGCGGGCAGCTGCCAGAACTATTTAAAGGAAAGTTAGGGTCTGTTATGGTTTTAAATAATTTAGCTGATAATATTTCTTACGGAGTTATTGCCCACCAGCAGAATGACCCAAAACGCGGTGGCGCATGCTCTAGGCCGCTTACGGCAAATAAAGAAAGATTTTGCGTTGACGCCACTTTCCCGATATTTTCAACAACCATTTTTGTGTGGAACAAAAATACGCCAGAATCTTCCGGAGACGGAATTGAATTTTATTCAGAACCATTCGGCTGGAATTCCGGACAAAATGCCGGTAAAAATTTTCTTGACAAATCTGTAATCAAAAATTTTTGGAACGACTGGGCTGCAAATTTAGTTTTTGATTATAATAATGTTGACCGGCCTGAAGAATATAAAAAATTATACACTAATTTTCATCTGCATCCGGGCTCTATAAGGGTAAAAGGCAGTTATTTGGTGGCTCTTTATTCTCAACAATATTATTGCCAAGTATTTCTTGCGGATGTGCCAAATTTAAATGAAATGGAATTTGTTGCCACAAAAAATAGCGTAGACGGCGTAACTATAATACCAGTGAGATAATTGAAAAAAACAAAAAAACCTATGGGAGAAAAAAAATTTAATTTTTTAACATTTTTTCTCATTGGTTTTTTTGTTTGCTTAATTTTGTTTGCATGCCTGCCTGCAAACAAAATTTTAGCAGTCACGCTGGAAGTTCCATATCCAAGTTTGCAAACTGGGACTATTGTGACCGACCAATCAGACCTTGCTAAATATTTAAAAGATGTTTTTTACATAGGAATTTTTATAGGATTTTTTACGGTCCTTTTATCGTTAGTTTGGGCTGGCGTTCTTTATTTTTTGTCTCCGGCAATTCCCAGCGCGCTGGCTGCAGCAAGAGACAGAATTTCAGGATCTATTTCAGGGCTGTTAATTTTAGTTCTCTTATATTTAATTATAACAACAATTAACCCCTATTTGTCTATTTTTAATCTTAATAAGCTTGATAAAATTCCACCACCCCCAGAGCCAAGCACAAAATCGCCGGGCGTCAGTTTTTACAAATCTAATAACTGTTCGGGTACCGCTGACACAAATTTAACAAGCGTTCCTGATTTAGGAGATGAATTAACAAACAAAATAAATTCTGTAGGTATTGTGCAAAACCCTGACCAAAAAATTTATTACTTTGCTCTTTTATACGACAATGATAATTATTGGGGCAAATGCCAATATATACATCCTGATGCGCCCTGCACAACTGTGTCTCCTTTTGCAGCCTCCGCCTCTATTCACCAATTTGACTTTAATCCTGATGGAGACGGCGTGTATATATATCGCGAATCTTTTAACAAGGTCCAAGGTAAAGAAGAAAATAAAAAACAAGGCTTTTTGAAGGTATCAAATTCTCAAATCAAAAATTTGGGGATTGCTGTCGCCCCCCTTAACGAACTAAAGTTTACAGGAAACTCAACAGATTATAATAATTTAAATGATTGCACGGTGCCAGAAGAAGACAGAGTTTGTGTTGAATATGACGAAAACATGCAATGTACTAAAAAAGAATGCCCCAATTTATCAGGAGAAAATATATCTTCAATCGAAATAGGTGGCAATTATCTTGTTTTGCTTGTTTATTTTGGGCCATCGGATAAACAATATATATGGAGTTATTGCCAGGCATATCCCTCATTAAGAGATATAAACAAAGACGGCCCGCAACAAATAAAATGGGACGCCATAAGAAATAATAGGGGGCAAAACCCCAATTATATTGTGATTATTCCAGTAGCAGAAAAATAGAAATCCCCGCCACCAGAGCGAACGGGGTTCTTTCCGAACGACAGAAAAAACCTTAGCAATTTTGCGAAAATTATGTTTTTGCTTTGCGAAGTTTCGCAAAATTACTGGATTTATGTAATTTCCTCCGCTCCGCCAGCTGGCGGAGCTACGGGCTGGCAGAAATTATAAATTTTACAAATTAAATGGCTCAGACATGTCTGAGCCATTTAATTTGTTGTTTTTAACAAATTTTCTAATGGGGCTTTATCACTATATGTCTGTCAAATCCTTCACCCCGGCTTTCTGTAATAACGTCCTGCCTTTGGGATAATTCTGTGTGAATAATTCTTCTTTCATAAGATGACATAGGCAGAAGAGATTTTTCTTCTTTTGAGAAAGACACTTCGTCAGCTAAATCTTTTGCCAAACCCTTTAAATATTCAACTTTTTTATTTTTATAATCATTAATGTCCAAATTCAGATAAAAAACTTTTTGCCCTGAACCGGTCTTAGATCCGCTATCGCTCCGATTACTTCGTGAGTCCACGACTTTTTCGGGACTCTGAAGCCCTGACAATTTTTTGTTTAAAACCATTCTTAAAAGGCGCTGGATTTCAAAAAGCGTCTGACCCTTTTCTCCAATTAAAATCTGAGGCTCGTCTAATTTTATATCCAGATTAACAACATTTTTTTCTTCTTTATCCAATTGCTCCAAATCTTTAAAATCCAGATTGCCGGAAGATAAATTAACCTCTATTTTAGAGGGCGTAATCGTCATTTTCTGAAAAAAATCTTCTGCTGTTTCTTTTATTTTTTTTATATCTTCTTGGTCTAACATTTCATTAAACCTGTTGCGAGATAAGAATTCGCGCCTAAACTTGAATTTTTGGTTGCTAATCTTATTTCGCAACAGGTCTATTATATTTTTTCTTCGGGCTTCTTTAAAATAAAATACTGCTGAATTATAGAAAATATTCCGCTGACTGTCCAGTACAATCCTAAAGCAGAGGGAAGGCTTAAAAGTATTATTACCGTAAAAACAGGAAGGAAATAAGTCATTTGTGTTTGCATCATTCGCGAAAAATCAGGACCCTTGCTTGATTTTAAAGAAGTTTTTGCGGGCATCAGCATCTTTGTTTGATAATACTGCACTAATCCTGACAATATTGCAATAATCATGTTGGGTTTAGACAAATCTATCGTCCCTAAAAAAACAGCATTTATTTGCCCGGGGTTTGAAACAAAGCTGTAAAGATTAACAAGTTCTTTTGGGTCCAACCCTTGCCAAAAAACCCTGTATAGCGCCAATAATATCGGCAGTTGGATTATGGGAAAAACTAATCCGCCCAAGGGATTAATTTTTTCGGTTTTATAAATTTCTAAAATTTCTTTTGCCTGCTTTTCTTTGTCGTCTTTATATTTTTGTTGTACTTCCTGGATTTTCGGCTGTATCCTCTGAATTTTTTTTTGTGATTTAATGGCTTTTATAGAAAGGGGATAAAGTATAAACCTAATAACCAACGTCAAAAGTATAATAGATATGCCAAAATCATGTCCTGGCACATAGTTGTATAGTAACACCAAAAAATTGAATAAGGGCTGGTATAACAGAATATTAAAAATATATATTAAAGAATCAAACATTTTTAAAAAATTATTTTTGTTTTAATCAAAAGATTGTTTATAGATTTTTGAATACTTAAAAAATTTTCTTTTTCTATCCCGGGCAAAGCGATTAAAACAACGTCTACCCCAACTTTTATGTTTTTAAGATTTAATCTTATAATTTGCTCAAATCTTCTTCTAATTTTATTTCTTACAACCGCTTTTTTTGATACTTTTTGACTTACAATAAAGGCAAACCTGCTTTTGTCTAAATTATTCTTTATAATTTTCGAAATCAAAAAACCATCTTTAAAGGTTTTTCCTTTTTTAAAAATTTCGTTGAAGTCCTTTTTTTTCTTTATTTTTTGAATTTTGGACAACATTTTAAAGAGCCAGCCTCTTTCTTCCTTTTCTTCGCCTTTTTTTGATTATATTACGGCCTGTCTTTGTTTTTTTTCTCTTTAAAAAACCGTGCGTACGCACTCTTTTTTTCTTTTTAGGCTTGTATGTAAAACTCATAATTGTATTTATAATTAATTTTAGTATAATACAGCCAGTATAGCCTAAAAGACACTAAATTACAAGGTTTAAATTATAGTAAATTTTAGATAGATTATTAAAATTATTTTAAATTATATTTTTTTATTGTGCGTCTATATAGAAATAAGCTACACAACTTATCCACAACTTAATAACACTTAATATATTCTCCCCCCTATTTGACAAGCCTTGGATAAAAGGGAAAAATATAATATTATCTTCATAAAGCATAAAACATAAAATATGAAACGCTACAATAAATAAATGTTTCACGTTTTAGGTTTTAAGTTTCAACAAATGAACAATATTGAGCTTTGGCAATCAGTTTTAGCGCAGATGCAATTTCATATTTCAAAAGCAAATTTTGCTACATGGTTTCAAAATACTGAAATTATATCTAAAGAAGACGAAAAAATAATAATTTCCGTTCCAAATGCCTTTTCTAAAGAATGGCTAAGCAATAAATACAACAAATTAATTCTTAAAATACTCCACGATATAGACGATTCAATAAAAGATTTAGATTTTATTATAAAATCACAGCCTAATAAAAACTCATCTTTAAAAATCGCGCAGGAAAACGAAAGAGCAGAAGAAACTCAATTAAAATTTGACGAATTTAAAATAAATAAAGAAACCAATCTTAATCCCCGCTATACTTTTGAAAATTTTGTTGTCGGCTCTTTTAATGAATTATCTCATGCCGCTGCTTTAGCGGTCGCTGAAAATCCAGGACTTAATTATAATCCTTTGTTTATTTATGGCGGAACTGGGTTGGGAAAAACCCATTTGATGCAAGCAATCGGCAATAAAATATCAGAGAATTTAAAGAAAAAAAAAGTAAGATATATTTCTTCAGAAAAATTTGTCTCCGGGATTGTCTCTGCGATAAGAAATAATAGTATGGAATCTTTTAAAGCCAGCCTAGCGCCAATAGACGTTTTAATTATTGATGATGTACAATTTATTGCAGGAAAAATTAAAAGTCAAGAAGAATTTTTTCATGTTTTTAACTCTCTATATGAAAAAAACAAACAAATAGTCCTTTCTTCAGACAGGCCTCCAAACGCTATACCAGAGCTAGAAGACAGGTTAAGGTCGAGGTTTGAAGGCGGGATGATAGCTGATGTTAGTTTGCCGGATTACGAAACTAGATTAGTTATTTTAAAAACAAAGGTTCAAGAAAAAAACGTAGATATGCCAGAAGAAATTTTAGAGTATATAGCTGCAAATGTTAAAAAAAATATAAGAGAATTAGAGGGCGCGTTGAATAAACTGACAATTTATAACAAAATCAACCAAAAATTAGATATAGAAACAACAAAAAAACTATTAAAAGGCTTTATATTTTCTCCTTTTGATGTGGCAAATTGTAAAAAAATAATAGAAACTGTTGCTAAATTTTATAATTTGGAAGAAAAAAATTTGTTTGATCCGACAAGGCGTAAAGAAATTGTAAAACCAAGGCAGATTGCCATGTATTTACTTAGAAAAGAATTAAAATATTCTTTTCCTGCAATCGCCAGAAAATTTGGAGGAAAAGACCACACAACAGCAATTTACGCTTATAAAAAAATCCTTCAAGAAAACGAGGAAAATAATAAATTGACTGAAGAATTAAATCTGATAAAACAGAGAATATATAGTGGATAAAGGGTGTTTTAAAATATAATAATTTATAACAGGATTTAAAGACACATTTATTTTACTAATTATATCACTAGTTTATCCACAATTATTTCTATATAAAAAAGCCAAAAAAATAGACGGGTGTATGCTTATTTTTAATTTTTAAAAAGCAAAAAAGTAAAACACTAATAACAATAATTTTATTAATTACGTTTAATTAATAATTATATAAATTATGAAAGTAGAAATTTTAAAAGAAAATTTAAAAAATGGATTAAATATTACAGAAAGAATAGTTGGAAAAAATTTATCTTTGCCAATTTTGGATAATGTTTTAATAAATGCTGAAGATAATTTTTTAAGTTTAAGCTCTACTGATTTGGAAACTGCAATAAAATTATGGATTTTAACTAAAATTATAAAAAAGGGAAAAGTTGTTGTGCCAGTTAAATTTCTTTCAAGTTTTGTATCTTTATTGCCTAACGAAAAAATTATGTTAGAAGAAAAAAAACAGGGCCTATACGTTGAATGCAAAAGTTTTAAAAACCAAATACAAGGGTTTAATCCAGAAGATTTTCCTTTAATTCCAGAATTTAAAGATTCAGAATATTTAGAAATTGACAACAAAAAATTATGTGAAGGATTGTCTCAAATAGTTGATATTGCTTCGCCCTCCCAAAGCAGACCTGAAATTTCTGGTATTTATTTTTCATTTTCTAAAAATTCAATAAAAATAGTGGCAACAGATAGTTTTAGGCTGGCAGAAAAAAATATACTTTTAGAAATACCCGTAAAAAAAGATATTTCTTTTATTCTTCCGCAAAAACCGGCAAGGGAAATAATAAATATTTTAGATGAGAAAGAAGGAAAATTAAAAATATATTTTTTACCAAACCAAACAATGTTTGAATTTCCCATGAAAGAAGCTTCCCATCCACAAGTCCAAATTATATCCAGATTAATTGAAGGAGAATATCCAAACTATGAAGAAATTATTCCTAAAAAATTTAAAACACACGTTGTCTTAAAAAGAGACGAGTTTTTAAGTCAAGTTAAAGCAGCTTCTCTTTTTTCAGGGAAGATTAACGAAATAAAAATTAAAGTAGATGTTCAAAATAAAGAGGTGCAAATATCAGCCCAGGATCCGGATATCGGCCAAAGTCAGTCTAGTATTTTAGCCAAAATAGAGGGAGAGCCGATGGAAGCTTCTTTTAATCATAAATTTTTAACAGACGGAATACTGAACATTAAAAGCTCAGAAATAATTTTTGATTTAAGTAAAGAAGAAGGACCGTGTGTATTAAAACCAGTAGGAGATACAAGTTATATCTATGTAGTAATGCCCATTAAATCTACTTGAATAGAAATCCGCGGGCTTACGCCCGCAGTATTATCGCAAGAAATAATAAAAGTCTTAAATAAAAAAACAGCTGCACTTAAAGTGCAGCTGTTTTTTTATTTGATTATTGTTGATATTTTCCAGTTTTTATTAACCAATTATTTATGCCAATTTGCCATAATGGATATTGAGGTTCTGAGGCAGGGTTTTGTTGAGGTGGGCCCAAAGGATAGTCTTTATTTATATAATATAAAATGGTGTTAATATCATCTGGAGGTAACTGGCCCAATAAAACAGGATTTCTTTCTGTTATTGGGTCTGGCGGTGTAAAATTTTCGGCGTCACGAGATTCTAACATTTTTTTCATAACTTTATTCCACATAGGGGCGGCTATGCCCGATCCGTCGTCTTTTGTCGGAGAATTATCGCTATTGCCGGTCCAAACGCC
>Ga0208375_1003066_pt1 | contig 14727 bp, 12 predicted proteins | sample RifOxyD1_FD_184038 | JGI IMG/M metagenome (GOLD analysis project Ga0208375, IMG submission 184038) | Soil microbial communities from Rifle, Colorado - Rifle Oxygen_injection D1 (SPAdes) | ecosystem: Environmental > Terrestrial > Deep subsurface > Rock core/Sediment | place: Rifle, Colorado... | reverse complement strand
GAAAAGATTCGTTCTTCTTTCCCTCTTGATGCGCATATCACGGGAACTATCGGTGAACTCACAAAAAATAAGAACCAAATTGCGCTAGTTGAGCAGGCGAAAAATGACCCGAGGATGTTCGTAGCTATCGTTGGTGAAGGAGAAGAACGTGTCCGACTAGAGACAAAAATAAAAGAATACAGCCTTGAAACCCGGGTAAAGCTTTTTGGCTTTATTCCAGCAAATGAGGTGCTACGTGGTTTTGATGTATTCGCTCTCCCTTCCATCAAAGAAGGCCTCCCTTATGTATTGCTCGAAGCGAGAGCAGCAGGTCTTCCTATTATTGCAAACCGCGTTGGCGGCGTGGGTGAAATACTAGATACCACCGAAGAATTTTCAATTTTCCGGATGATTAGCGAAACCGAAAAAATTTATAACGAGCGTTAATTAAATCCCCAGAAATTCGTTTTTAACAATATCGCGATGCGCTGCGCGCTGATAACGACGCATTCCCATAATTATTCCCAAACCAGTAAATTCGGCAAGCAAATGAGAACCTCCATAACTCATAAACGGCACAGTTATGCCCGTGACTGGGAGTAGTCCAATGTTCATACCAATATTTATAATAAGGTGGCTCATTATAAATATCGAAAAACCAAGACAAAAAAGTGTTTCAAAGTTTGATTCCCCAAGCATAGCGTTTTCTAAAATTCTCCAAATAACCACACCGTAAAGCGCAAAAAGAAGTAACACTCCAATAAAACCCCATTCTTCGGCAAACGCTGAAAAAATAAAATCAGTCTCATATTCTGGCAAAAAATTGAGTCTGGATTGAGTGCCATAACCGAGACCTTTGCCTAAAATTTGTCCTGACCCGACGGCTATTGTTGACTGGTAGGCATTATAACCAGCACCACGAATATCAGAGAGTGGATGAATAAACGTCAAAATACGGGCCTTTTGGTATGGAGCAAAAACAGCAACCCAAAGCAGAGCAAACGCCATAGCACCAGCAATCAGAATAGCGAAAAGATGTTTTTTGGAAACCCCAGAAACAAGAATCATCCCAAACCAAATAAAAAATATTATCATTGCAGAGCCAAAATCTGGCTGTACCATAACTAAAACAAATGGAATAAACGCGTAAATACCGGAAACAATAATATGTCTGAAGTGGGCAATCTCAACGTGTCGCCTAGAAAAATATTTTGCCAAAACTAAAATGACTACAATCTTCATGAAATCGGCTGGCTGAAAAGAAAAACCTCCAAAATCAAACCAACTTTTTGCGCCCTTGGCGATAGACCCTAACCCAAATAAAGCCATAAGAACTCCTGCCCCAAAAAGAAAGATAGCGATAATAACATTTGTTTTTCTAAGAAAACGAAAATCAAAAAACGATAAAGTAAAAAATGTCACCAACGACACTGCAATCGAGATAATTTGTTTATCAAAAAGACCCTTGTCTCCAACAAATGAATCCATGGTCACAAGGCCCGCGACAACAATAGGAATTAATGCAAAAAATAAAACCCAATCAATTCTCTGATATATTCCACGAAGTATTGTCGTCATGTGTTAAAAACTTAAAACAAAAGGATTAATATGTGGAACAATCTCAATTCGGGCAACATTTTCTTTAATTGGGTTAAGCCACGTGAAATATACTTCTTCTGTAGACCTTGGCTTAAATGAATCAATGGTTGCCTTACTTGTAGCAAGAACATTATCGTCAAATCCATAAACAAGAGCCACTAAATCTGTGTTTTCTAGTTTATAAAGAGATTCATTGTAAACTTCAACAAAAAGTTTTGGAGTGGTTGTAGCGTTTTCAAGTTTCTTGTTTTTTACAGAAATATTAATAGTAGATGCTTTTGGGTTTGTTCTTGTCCAAATAACATCTTCAAATTCAATAAAAGCTTTTTTGGGAACACTCTCCCTTGTGCGTATACCTCCCTCAAAGATGGCGATTACACCATTTGAACCAACAACGGTCTTACCATCTCTCGCGCCAATAAATAGATTCTTTTCGTCGTAAAGTTTTATTCTGTACAAAAGTTTCTGTACACCCGCTCCAACATTTCTATTTTCAATATATGCCACAACATCATACACACCCTTTGTCGCTTCAAACGACCTTACCCATTTAACATTTAGTTCTGACATCTGCTCTACACAGAGATTTTGACATGGGCCACCACAATCAATACCAGTCTCACTGCCATTTTGTTTTTTGTCTACACAAGTGGGGGCTTTATTTAAAAGTGGATATATTAAATACAATACAAAAATACCAAAAGCTAAAAGAAAAACTAATAAATAAAGAAGTTTTCGTTGTGTTGCCCAAGACATGTTGTCTCCATGATATCAGAGAGGACCCATTAGAAAAAGCACCTGCGACATATATCGAGGTGCTTTTTCTTTTGTTTATCTACATATTGAACGCTCTGAGCTGGCGACTACCTACTGCCAAAAGTATTTTATTGCTATAAAATCTTTCAGCCCTGCCTCACACCGCCGTGCTCCGGCCTTGCGAAGCTCCAAGTATTCGCTTCTCACCCCACAAGCACCTAACTCCTAGTAAAATTTTGAAATTGAAAATTTGGTTCTGGCGGCTACCTACTTTCCCCTTACGAGTATCATCGGTACTACAGAGCTTAACTTCTGTGTTCGGAATGAGAACAGGTGTGACCTCTGCGTCAAGCCACCAAAACCAAACTTTCAATCTACAAATCTCAAAACTTACTACGGGACAGAACAGGTGCCTGCCCCGTGGCTAACTCTGGAAGAGTTGTGGTGCTGGGGTGACCTCCGCGTTAAGTCACCAACTCACAACGCTCAACGTTGGATAAAACAAAGACGAAAAAGAACGAGGGGGCGTTGGGGTGGGGTGGACTCGAACCACCAAAGACCGAATTTTGACCGAATATTGCTATTCGGGGACATCCAGACGCTCTCCAGAACGAGCTACACCCCAACTGAAAAAATTAGCACCGCTAATCTTCGAGACAGATTTCGTGTCTCGAGTTAATTTACAAGGTTCGACCTTGTAAAATTCAAAAGGGTAAACCTTAAGAATAAAACTAACTCGAGACACGATTTTTTTGCGACAGAAATTATTTTTTTGTGACTTTCAAATTTCCTAATAGGAATCGACTAATTAGTACTTCTCAACTTAACACATTACTGTGCTTACATTTAAAGCCTATCAACCTCATCATCTTTGAGGAGTCTCAAACGATTACTGATCTTGAAGCTGGCTTCCCTCTTAGATGCTTTCAGAGGTTATCCATTCCCAACATAGCTACTCGGCGGTGCCGCGGGCGCGACAGCCGATACACCAGAGGTCAGTTCATTCCGGTCCTCTCGTACTAGGAACAAATCTTCTCAATAATCAACGCCTGCAGTAGATAGGAGACCAACCTGTCTCACGCATGTTTCCACAAATTACTTTGTGCATTGGACTATAGCTTCAATTAATCAAAAGTTTGTAAGGTTCGTAAAGTTAAAAGTAAAATATCTTCACTTTATAAACTTTAAGAACTTTGCACTTTTTACTTAATCTGCTGACGTTTAGTCTCTACGGGCAATTTAGTTTGTAAAGTTATAAAGTCAAAAGTTTATAAAGAAAACGCAAAGGCATTTACTTTAAAGACTCTATGAACTTTATGAACTTTTTAACTAACTCTTCCCTCGGTATCATCCACTAGTTGTTAACCAGTTAGGACTCCACCGATATAAGTCAGCTTGTCATTTTATATTTCTATAAAATGCCGCCGTGATTCGATTGGCTTCTTTAACCGACGCAATTATATAAACTGCGTTTAGGTTTTCTACTATCATTATTTCAAAAACGAAAACTTTTGATGTCTTATACCTTGGATTCAAACGAAGGAAAGTTAAAAGCTTGTAAAGTTTTTAAGGTTAAAAGTAAATGCAATTTGTATTCACTTTAAGAGCTTTGGACTTTTAACTTTTTAACTCCCCTACGGTTTGAACCCAGCTCACGTAACTTTTTAATTGGCGAACAGCCAAACCCTTGGTAGCTTCTCCACCACCAGGATAAGTTGAGCCGACATCGAGGTGCCGAACTGCGCCGTCGATTTGAACTCTTAGGCGCAACTAGCCTGTTATCCCCAGAGTAGCTTTTATCCGTTAATCTTCGACCGCGTCTAAAGCGAATCGTCGGTTCACTATGCTCCGCTTTCGCGCCTGCTCGACATGTCCGTCTTGCAGTTAAGCTCTCTTATGCCATTGCACTATCGGCACGGTTTCCATTCGCGCCTAGAGAACCTTAATAGGCTCCTCCGTTACTTTTTAGGAGGATACCGCCCCAGTAAAACTACCCACCAGATACTGTCCCTCAACGTTTTTGCCGTGGAGGTTAGTTCGTGCCTCGCAAAAGAACGGTATTTCACTGACGACTCCATCTCACCCGAAAGCGAAACTTCAAAGTCTCCCGTCTATGCTACGCAGTTGAAAAACAAGAACAATACCAAGCTATAGTAAAGCTTCTGGGGTCTTTTCGTCTAACTGCAGGTAACCGGCATCTTCACCGGTACTGTATTTTCACCGAGCTACTCCCCGAGACAGTTCTCCAGTCATTACACCATTCGTGCGCGTCGGAACTTACCCGACAAGGAATTTCGCTACCTTAGGACCGTTCTTTTCTTAAGGTTTAATGGAATAATCTATTGTTTAACAAACATAAAAAACAAAAACGTGTTAGCTCTATGTTGCCATAGAGATCGGACTATATCATCGCGTTCAAATCGTCGACTCCAATTATTGATTTGAATCCGTCTTGCGTGTAGTCTCTGAGGATTCTTCTCTAGTTATTACATTTTGTAATGTATATTTTCGTTTTCGTCCAATTCCAGGATTAAGTTTTTCTCTTAATTCCAAAATCTTCCGAAATCCTTCTTGAGTATGGTGTTCACCTCTGTGCATTATTTCAACAATTTCAGAAAAAATTCTAAAATTGTTCTTTTTATACGCAGAGCGAAACCCATACATCTTAAAGAATGGAACGATAACATCGTACAATGAAGTAATATTTGTTACTTCATAGTATACAACGCCATCTTTTCTTTCTCGCAACGTTCCACACCCCAAAATATGTTTTATCCAAGCAAGGATAACTCTATCTTTTTGGGAAACATTAAACGATGCTGTCAGTTTCCAACTTTCTTTGTAATCTAATCTCTTTTTGATTGAAACATTGAAGCTTCCTTCGCCGTCTGTAAATCCTGCAATATAGTTGCCTATATCAATCGGGATATTTTTCATTATGTTTTATTAGATAGAGAAGCCTTTCCTGCTGATTATCCGCCCATGTATATTGTCACGACACATCGACGTGTGTTCGTAATACATAGTACTTTTTTCGCAATAATTTTGCGCCGGGTTTTCCAGCATATAGCAAGATTTTTTTACGTAACTACAACGGTCATGTCTATAGTTACGGCCGACATTCACGAGGGCTTATATCAGCCAGCATGCGCATCACATAAAGCACGATACGCAAGTTAAAAGTAAAAAGTTCGTAAAGTTAAAAGTAAATTCGCATTCACTTTATAAACCTTAGAACTTTAAGAACTTTCAGCCTGCATCACACGCTATGTGATGCACACACCACCGATATTTGACCTTCTCGCATTGGTCAGGTGTCACCCCCTATACATACTTTTGCAAGTTCGCAGGGAGCTGTGTTTTTGTTAAACAGTTGCCAGAGAAACTTTCGCTGCGGCCGCGCGTAGCGCGCAAGTCAAAAGTTTTTAAAGTTTTTAAAGTAAAAAATAAATACAATTTGTATTCACTTTATGAACTTTATGAACTTTGTACTTTATGAACTGCGTGCTACGCACGGCAAGCCTTATCCCGAAGTTACGGCTGCTTTTTTGCCGAGTTCCTTGGGGAGCACTCACTCGTTCGCCTTGGTCTTCTCGACCTAACTACCTGTGTCGGATTACGGTACGGTTCCCCTTTTGTTATGCTTAGAGAATTTTCTTGGAAGCTTGCTTTGTCTCATTCATCACACCCGTGGGTATAACATTTTCGCTTCACTTGGATTCCTCATTAAAGAGAGAGTACCGGATTTTCCTGGAACTCATCCTTATGACACGAACACACATCCAATCGCATGCGAGACATACTAAACTCCGTCCTCCCATCGCACAAAAGAGAAGTCATGGAATATTAACCATGTGTCCATCGGATACGGCTTTCGCCATCTCCTTAGGCCCGACTAACCCTTCGCTGATTATCATCGCGAAGGAAACCTTGGTTTTTCGGCGTGCGGGGATCTCACCCGCATTGCGGTTACTTGTGCCAACATTCTTACTTCCACACGCTCCAGTATGGGTTACCCCTTTACCTTCACAGCCGAGTGGAATACTCTCCTACCGCTTGCGCACAACATGAGCAAGTCAAAATAAAAAGCAAAAAACAAAAACATTGCTGAATTTATCTCAGAGCTTTTAAATTTTAAACTTGCTCATGCTGCGCACAAGCCCTCAGTTTCGGTATCATGCTTAGCCCCGATTATCTGCGGCGCAAGATCTCTCGATGAGTGAGCTGTTACGCTTTCTTTCAATGGTGGCTGCTTCTAAGCCAACATCCTCATTGTCTATGAAATCTCACATCCTTACTTGCACTTAGCATGAATTTTGGGACCTTAACTGGAGATCTGGGCTCTTTCCCTCTTGACCGATGGAGCTTCGCCCCCATGGTCTTACTGCCACGCTCTTACCTTCCGGCATTCGGAGTTTGATAGGAGCAACGAGATTTCTCCCTATTTGCTCCTTCCAGTGCTCTACCTCCGGAAGAAACACGTGACGCTATGCCTAAACATATTTCGGAGAGAACCAGCTATTACCAGGTTCGATTAGCTTTTCACTCCAACCCACAAGTCATCCGATGGCGTTGAACGACCAACCGGTTCGGGCCTCCATCTACCTTTCGGTAAACTTCACCCTGCTCATGGGTAGCTCACCTGGCTTCGGGTCTTATGTGTACTACGTCACCCGAAGGTGACATCGCTCTATTAAAACTCGGTTTCCCTAAAGCTCCACCGCTTTACGGCTTAGCTCGCAGCACACATAAACTCGTTGGCTCATTCTTCAATAGGCACGCAGTCGAGGATGCATCGCGCAAGGCACGACGCAAGTTAAAAGTAGAAAGTTCGTAAGGTCGCAAAGTAAACACAAACGCATTTACTTTATTACTTTTTACTTTATAAACTTTAAACTTGCATCACACACTGTGTGATGCACCCTCTTCTACTCATTGTAAACATATGGTTTCAGGTCTATTTCACTGCCCTCACCGGGCTACTTTTCACCTTTCCCTCACGGTACTAGTTCACTATCGGTCTCTAAAAGTATTTAGCCTTGCCGGTTAGTTCCGGCGGATTCTACCGAGCTATTCGTGTCTCGATATACTCAAGAACGGCAATAAAAAAGTTGTGATGATTTCACCTACGGGACCATTACCCTCTGTGGTCGCGCTTTCCAGCGCATTCGATTATCATCACAATTTATAACTTTTCTAGTAATCTACACTGCCGCCTTACAACCCCGCTCACCTAATAAGGTTCCACCAGTTTCCTGCCGGTCCCTTATTTAGGTGAATGGTTTGGGCTTCTTCCTTTTCGCTCGCCGCTACTTAGGAAATACAATTTGTTTCTTTTCCTCCAGGTACTGAGATGTTTCACTTCCCTGGGTTAGCTCTCAGCTAGTGCTGAGTATCTTGCGATGAAGCAAGATGAGTTTCCTCATTCGGAAATTTCCGGATCAAAGGTTGCTAGGCACCTCCCCGAAACGTATCGTCGCCACGCCACGTCCTTCGTCGCCTTTTAGAGCCAAGGCATCCACCATATGCTCTTCTTATTTCCTATTAGGAAATCTGAAAGTCACTTACGCTCCAGGAACCGCTCCCCGGGTCGCGTTTTTTAATTTCTTTTGTTTCTTTTCTGTCTGTCCGCCTCCCTCTCATCTGACCCCAGAACAATAACAGGCTAACTCACACATGGGATGAAAAGTGGCGGGATTTAGTTGTCAACGAACTGCCTTAATTTTTCCAACAAAAAATCCGCTTCTAGAGCGGAACTTCCTGAGACTCGCCAAAAGGCGAGGTTCAGTTGGTCCGCTTTTTGTGCAAAATTTCGTTGATAAACATAAGGTAAGTGGCATTATAGCCAATAGAAAAAAGGTGTCAAGTGACACCTTTTTTCCCATCTTTTTCCCATAGGGGAAAGTCGAAAATAAGACTATTTCTTACTTGAGATGTCCTCGCGCAATCGTTCAATAAAACGAGCTGCTGCGTCCTTACCACCCAAACCGAAAGCGAGACCGCCTGCAAGAGCAAGCATAGCCACAACTCCAGTGAAGAGTGTGTACATAAACTGAGGAGCAATTCCTAAGTGAGACAAAGCGATGATCAAAGCAAAAAGCCAAATTGACCAACGTGATACGCCACCCAAGAAACCTGCTGATTTCATGTCTGCTGCACGAGCAGATGTGGTGACTACTCTGTCTGTAGTGTCAGCTAAAACAGCACCGACCAAAAGGACGAAAGCTGCCACAATAACTTGTGGAAGATAACCAAGAACTACATCGCGTAGAAAGATTGTCACCTGTGTTAATCCAATTACTTCAAGTGAAGCAACTAGGAAAACAACAATAACAAACCATCTAACAAGGCCTCCTAAAAATGCACCAGCATTTAAATGAATTCCTCCTTTTGATAAAACTTCCTCTACACCGGCTGCGCGAAGCGCCTTGTCGAACATAAGTGCCTTGATTGCCTGTGAAATAACTTTCTCAAGCAATGAAGCAACAATCCAGCCAATCATGAACACAACAACCGCCATGATTAAACCTGGAACGAAACTCATTACACCAAGCCAAATTGACTGAAAAGATTCGCCAATGACCTGACTCCATGTTTGCAATACCATATCTTACTTTTACTTAATGATTAAAGTTCCTATGCATAAAAACTCTAAGTTTCGACTACTTAAAGCCTATCTTAATAATAGCAGAAAAATTGGCTTTATTCTTACTTATTGTGGATAGTGCCCCACCACCACAAAAGGCACAAAAGTCTAATTAAAGCCTCGTAAATTTATCGGGTAGACCAATCTTATCAACCAAGCGTTCATGTGGATAATCTAAAACGTCATAAATAAATTTGTCATACATCTCAACCCTGTATTTAAATTCCTTAGTGTCAAAAAAAGCATAAGACAACTCCTTTCCTATTTCTGACTCAATGGAACGCAAAACATTTTCAATTGAGGAGCGCTTTAAGTTTTCTCCAACAATTAAAATATCTGTGCGACTATCATTTTCTTTGATGAATATTCCAGAAACTACCAACAATTTTATTACTCCGGTTTTTTTAAAACGACTGATAATATCTCCCCTATCAATCATGTCGGTATTTAATACCAAATCTTTTAATTCTCTTTTGTAGGAAAAATTATTATCCAAAAACCAACCTTGAACTTTTTTCTTAAGTGGTAAATCTTTTGAAAAATATTTCTTTTTTATAAAACCAATAGACTTAAGGGCTACTATTTCTTTTCGAACTGTTGTCGCTTTTAGTTTCGTCCTTTTTTCTATTTCTTTCATTTCAAAACCAGTCTCTTCGTTTAAGAAAAACAAACGTAGTATTTTTACTCGTGCTTCGCTCCCGAAAAGTTTTCCTAGAATTTCCATAAACTTCTTAATAGGTTATTCCCCCACATTCTAACCCTTAAGGAACCAACAAACAATCACAAAAAAACCCCTTAAAAAGGGATTTTTTTTGATTGTTTAATCTGTACAAATTAAGTTATTTTAACTCAACCTGGTCACGGATAATTTTCTGCTGAAAATTTCCGCGACCCCGTCTCGGCTATCTTCATAGCCTCCGACCGAAAAGTTTACATTAATTCAACTTTTCCTCCAACCTCTTCAATTCTCTTCTTAAATGCATCCGCTTCATCTTTCTTCATTCCTTCTTTCAAGAGAGATGGAACGTTATCAACTAAATCCTTAGCCTCCTTAAGCCCAAGACCCAAGACTTCTTTAACAACCTTCATAACGCCAATCTTCTGGTCTCCAGCTGATTTAAGATGAACAGCATAAGCTGATTTTTCCTCAGCAACTTCTCCTGCTCCGGCGCCCGGGGCTGCCATTGCAACTGCTGCCGCTGACACACCAAATTTCTTTTCAAGAACTTTAACGAGTTCGTGCAATTCAAGAACACTCATTTTTTCAACTGAATCAACAAGTGTCTTAAACTTTGCTGGAACCTCAACTGCTTCTTCTACTGCTACTGTTGTTTCGTCTGACATAATGTTTGATTACAAACAAGTCATAAAGTTTTAAAGTTAAAAGTTTTTAAAGTATTAATTTTACTTTATGAACCTTATGAACTTTATGAACTTTAAACTTGCGTTATTTATAATTTATTTTGATTCTGCTATTTGATTAAGCGCAACTACAAAACGCTGTATTGGTGAGTTTATTAAGTTAACAAACTGACCGCGCAAAACCTGCATTGAAGGTATTGTTGCAATTTCTGTCATTGCGACAGCATCAAGAATTTTCCCTTCAAACATACCACCCATAATGTGGATGTGGCCTTTGTACTCTTTTTGATAAGCAAAAATGGTACGCGCTGGCTCAATTGGATCTTTGCCATAAGCGAGTGCTAATTCTCCGTCTAGTTGTGGAATCTCGCCCTCAAACTTACCCTCTGTGATTGCTCTCTTAACGAGAGTTTTTTTGGCTACTGTGTAACCAACACCTTTTGATTGCAAATCGCGACGAATCTTAGAAACCTCTGAAACAGTTAGACCTTTAAAGTTAACAAAGACAAGCGACATTGAATCCGCAATGGACTGTTTAAGTTTCTTTAGTATCTCAACTTTTTTTTCTTTACTAATTGCCATAATTTTTTGTAATTAAAAAACAAAACCGACTCCCCGTGGAGTCGTCCAAGCATTCCGTTGTTAACGAAATGAGTATCGACCTCGACAGACTGCTTTCGCAATTAACACCCTACGGGCTATCTGTTTTCTACGGCTTGTGATGAGATACTACCACACAAACATAAAAAATTGCAACTTGCACTTTTTTTACAATTATAACGCTATAGCGTTATAATTGTAAAAAGATGTTGAATGTTTCCTGGTGTTAAATATCTACAAAGGGCGGTCCTTCGGTCCTTTGTAACTGTTTTTAAATGCAACCAGTAACTTAAATCAAAAATGGCCAATTCCTCTACTTATTATTAACCTTATTTTTAAGGTGTTCTGCGCGCCAGCCAATCATATTGGCAAGAATTTGGATAAATGTTGAAACTCCGGAAACGGCCAAGATTAAAATAAAATACCAAGTAATCGTGGTTAGATAATAGAAAAAGACAACAAGGGTCGCAAACCAAACACCAACACACCAAGGGCATTCAAGAAGCTCGAGGCCTGTTCTGCACGGACCGTCCTCTGGTCTTGTTCTTGCGACAAGCAACTCCCCATCCTGACTAATTAAATTTTCTTCGTCTAAAAACCAGTCACGAAAAAACTTTGAAACTTTATCGTAAACAAAAAGACGGGTTAAACGGAATGTTGCAAGAATAATTAAAACCAAGTCAAAAGTTGTAATACCAGATGGCAACCCTCCATTAACGCGCGTTAATATTAAAGCGGAAAATGTTAATATAGCTACAAAAAATAAAATGTAAGCAAGATACCAGAAAACCTGATTATTCCTCTTTTCAATAATTGTGGTCATAAGTTTATTTTATAGATTTTATTACGACGCCCGAGTCGATGTCGCACCAAAAGAGTTTAGCATCTTTTGTAATTTAACGTGAAGTAGATATATATTTCTTCCCAAACGTAAACGTGGCATACCCAATACCTATTAAAGATAGTCCCAAAATCATAAGTGTGATTGGCCACCCTAAACTATTACTGAAATACTCAGTCGTAATGCGACCAATATATCCCATAAGCGCAATTGACGAAAGTGTAAGTATTATCCTACTGCGCATTGTAATACTTAAATAAAAGAAGATTGCGATACCAGGGAGACATACAAACTTCCAAATTTCACTAAAAGAGAAAAGTGCTCCCAAAAAAGTCGTGGTTTCCACAAAAACAAGAAGGCTATTAAGTGGTCTTCGTGAATCGACTGTAGATGGGAATAGCGACGAAAGTGCTAAACACATTACTCCGTAAACGATAAATACATAGGAATAAAAATCTCTTATTGTCTCTAAAATAGAAGGGCTTTCTCTCACAAACAAGGCAACAGAAACAAAGAAGATGGCTGTGCCAGAAACTATTGTTAAAAACCTAGAGATATCATTTTGTAAAATTTTTATCGTTGAGAAATAGACAACAAAGAAACCAATTGCCATCCACAAACTAGCAAAGAGCCAGTCAGAAATACTCATCTCGTTTAAAATAACCGTCACTCCTAAAGGCAGAAGTATTGCGGAAAAAACTAACGCTAACCTTGAAGCCAAAGAGGCTGTCTTATAGCTGTTAAGAAGAAGCGAAGAAACATAAGAAATAAAGCCAAATCCAAGCGTTACCAAAACCTGACCGACAAAACCGAGATCTTCCCAAAACTGAGAAACGAAAACAACCACCCCACACAAAGCAAGGAAACCACCTAAAAAATATAAAATTTTAACTATATTAAAATGAAAACCAGAACTAGTGTTCCCTACCACAGAAACCCCACCCAAAACAGAAAGCACTTCTTCTTTGGAAAGACCGCTTGAAGAAACTATTTCCCTGATTCTCTGTAAGGCAATATTTTTTGGTTCCATTTCCATATTTTTATTTAATTACCCAGCCAATAAAATCCCCTGGACCATAGCCGTAATAATTACGTGAACTCTTTTCTTGTGTTAAGTAAATTCGCTTACTATAAAAACCGTTTTTTAAATAGCTAGCACTATAATCACGGTTGCCCCCAAATATATCCGTAACAACTCCGCCACTATTTTGACCGCTTTTAAAAATATATCCGTCTGGAGACTTTGGGTTCTGGTCTATGGTTAACACTTGAGCCTCTTCCAAAGTTAACTCACGACTCTTATCTGTCTCAACGTCGTATATATAAATAGACTCAAGTAATACTGAACGGTAATCTTTCACTTCAGAAAGTTTATAATCAACTGGTGGCGGTAAATATTGTTTAACTATTTTTCCTTGTTCTATGGTGTAAGTTTGTCCGTATGGTTCGCTAAGATTACGAGTGATATAAACAAAATCATACTGAGCAGGTTTCGTAAAAAGTTGAGGAATATAAACTGCTCCAATAAGCCCTACAACAAAAAGAACTGGTAAACCAATCGCGATATAAAGTGGCCATTTATTTTGTGTATCCATGATATCTATATGTTACTACTAAAGACGTAGCGCGCAACCATAATATTACACAAAGTAGATCGCGCGCTTTTTTAAAACTCTTACCACTACCATTCAAGGGGTCCCCTTGAATTATTTATTGAAAAGATTGCTGATAATAAGGCCCGGGTCGATATTCATATCTTTAGCAAATCCAGTCATGATAATCAGCACCACCCCAATAAGAATTATGGAAGTGAACCCAATCGTTGAAACTAAAAAATCTTTGTTAAACATGTTGTATTTACTTTATTCTATAGCGTTTTACAACTCAGTAAAGGAACAGCTCTCTATCTTGATGTAGTTGATAAAATGGGTAACTTCACAGCACTTGGCGGTTCAACCGCCAAGTGCGGTAGATTACGATAAGGGTATGGCAGAAAAAAATACCACACGACTATCTTTACGCTATAGCGTAAAGATAGTCGTGTGGTATTTTGATTATTAATTAGATTACTTAAGTTGTTTTGACCCTATTTCAAATCGGAGAGTTCAGATTCAAGAACTTGTTTTAAAGAAGTATTCCCTTCCTTCTGGGCTTCTGTAATAGCAATTTCGTAATACTTTATAGCATTCACCTTGTCCCCCGCACCAGCATAATGTTTAGCAAGCAAAACAAGAAGGTCTAAATTATTAGGATTTTTACTTAACCCAGAAAGTAAAATTTTTGGCGCTTCGTTTATTTTCTCTTTATAAGACTGAGTGTAGAGATTATATAAATCTCTGTAGCCAGCAATATTTTCTGGGTTATTTTTTACAGAAATAAGTAAGTTTTTCTCAGCAAGAGGATATTCCTTTAGGTAATAGTGATACAAATCACCAAGGTTGCTGAATGAACCATAATTTAAGGGACTAATTGCACTCGCATATTCCCAAGCATCACGAGCTCCTTCGTAGTCCCCCGCAATTTTTCTATAAGAGCCTAATAAAATCCAATTATCAAAGGCATCAGTATTGCTCTTCAGGCTACCGCTTACCTCTTTTAATTGTGAGGTAATTTGTTCTCTTAAGGGGCCTTGGACACTCTCAGTAATTACAAGGCGGTCTAGATTAGGGGTAGCCACAGTCACAACATTAGTTTTGTTTTGAGTAGAATCTATTTTTACCTCTGTACTTGTTGAAATCTGATTAACAGTAAACTGATCTGTTTTTTCACCAATATCCTTATCCTTGGAAATAAAAACTAGAGCGACAACCGCCACGAGAATAAATATAATGATATTTTTGTTGTTTGTTTGCATAAGACTTACATTGTAGCAAATATAACAAAACATAAAACTCCCACTTTTCGTGGGAGTTTTATGTTTAAACAAACACTATCCGACTATATT
>Ga0208375_1003065_pt1 | contig 14731 bp, 26 predicted proteins | sample RifOxyD1_FD_184038 | JGI IMG/M metagenome (GOLD analysis project Ga0208375, IMG submission 184038) | Soil microbial communities from Rifle, Colorado - Rifle Oxygen_injection D1 (SPAdes) | ecosystem: Environmental > Terrestrial > Deep subsurface > Rock core/Sediment | place: Rifle, Colorado... | reverse complement strand
CTGCTTGCCGCTTTCGAGGAATAACCGCTGCTTGCCGCTGTCGAGTAATTACCGCTGCTTGCCGCTGTCGAGTAATTACCGCTGCTTGCCGCTGTCGAGGAATCGCCATCTGATATATTTGCATCAGATTTTTTACTGCACCATTCGACTTGTGCTTTTACCAATCCTGCAATATCAATAGCCGCTTTTACAGTCAATGATTTTGATACACGTTTTGTATCTTTCTTATGCGTTTCTTCACTAACACCATCCAACTCTACTTCTGCGAACAATGCAGTAGGCGGATAGAAGTTAAATACATCAAGAGGAGCTTCGCATGAGTGAAATCCAGATTCGCACAATTTAATCTCTCCATCATGCGTGTAAGTTTTCCCAATCTCAAATTGGAATCCACGGCAGGTCATATCGTGATTGAAACCTTTATATGCTTTCATTTCTATACCTTTCATTGATTAAGTTTAAGCATTATAGCATAGTCGCAGGAAAAGTGTTAGCGGTTTTGCTTGGATTTCTTGAACCATATCCACCAGCCGTATTGACCGAATCCTGATGATAGAAAACCAACTACCAAAGTAACATATCCAAATAGTGAAAATACAATCGCATACCCTAAGTCATCCCTAACATTTAAGTCAGGAAAATCATGTCTGATATTTGCGAACATAAATCCAGAACCTATAATCCCAGATGCTATCCATGTAATTACGAATACTTTTTCCATTATCTACTCCCTGATTTAGATTTCTTTATCGCAAGGTGCGTGATGAAATTTCGGACTTCGGGGGTCATCTTCGTTTTGATTGTTTCAAAAATAAATGAGTTAGCCAATTTATCGTATCCTTGGTTGGCGGAATTGCCACTTGGCTCCACGGCGGAGCAATCTTAAAAATCTCAATATATTTGTGATATGCCCAGTGCGGACTATATGGCTTACCATCTTTAGTTACCTTCGTTTCCGCATAGCCCAAAAGTTCATGGTAGATACGCTTCTTATATTCAGACGGATATTTCTCAACATTATTATCCGTCAATTCAACCATTTCACCAGCCACTGCTTCTACAACGCACTTGCGCTCACGCTTGAAGCCGCATGTCGGGCATATATCTGTTTTTAGCGTTGGCCATATTTGTTTGCATCTAGGACATTTACTCGCAGTCTTTTCTTTTTCCGTTGGCTCTTTGCGCGTCTTTTTATCAGCATCGGATTCAAGCGTCTTAACGCCGTTATGGTATAGCTCATCCCAATCATCTTTGAAGCGTAACCAGTTACCGGCGTTATCCTGAATAATTGCGAACTTCTTATCTGGATATGGGCGCGCACCACGACCTATCATTTGAACGTGCATCGAAAATGATTTACGAAGCGGTCTTGCTAATACAACGTGTTCCACCTTGGGCGAATCAAATCCGCGAGTCAAAATTTCCGAAGAAACAAGACCAAGAATATCGGTATCAGGTTTCGCAAATTCAGCAAGCACTTCGTATTTGTATTCGTCTGAATCTTTGTAACTAATCTGCACAAAGTTTAATCCGTGTTCGGCAAATTTGTTTACAAGCTCCGTACCGTGGCTTACACCCGAACTAAATACGATGGTTGGTTTCGGTTTTCCCCAAACTTCGGTATAAATTTTGATGTAATCGGCAACCACATCACCGACAACTTTCAATCCACGTTTTTCAAGCTCATCTTTCTGCCACTCCCCCATCGAAACTTTCACACCAGTTGTATCAATTTGTGTTGCACCGAACACACGGAAAGAAGTTAGGAATCCATCGTCAACAAGCTCTTCCATAGTAACTACGTTAGTTACGCTAGTAAAATAATCTGGAAGCTCTGGGTGGAATGGTGTCGCGCTAAGCCCGATTACATTAAGGTTCGGGCGGTTAGTTAGCATGTCCTTTAGAGACTTGCGCATTACACAATTATGTACAAGCGCGCCATTTGCAAAATAATTATTATTACTTTCAACCTCTAAATTATAAACGATGACATCGCTTGTACAATCTTGGCTGTTTCCGTTAATGCTTCCGCATTCTTGAACCGAAATACTTTCCACCCTTGCTGATCTAAGAATGTTGTTTTTTTCATATCCCTTGCTCTCGCAAAATTTGAATTGTGGGATTCCCCATCCACTTCTATTGCAATTTTTGCATCTGGATGAGCTATATCTATTTTGTAACATGTTGGATAACCAAGTCCACTTGACCTTAGTCTTGTTGCAACAACAAACTCTGCATACCATCCGTCTCCAAGTGCCAACAATAGCGTTAATTGCGGAGCAGAAATAGCGCGACCATTGCCTCCTCTGTCCCCATTTAAGAATGGAATAAATCCAGTTTCTTTCTTGGTTTCCATTGCCCTGTTTTTCACTTCTTGATTCCATATTGGATTGTTTGTTTTCATGCGTTCCAATCCGCCATTTTCCAGATATTGATTCATGTTTTTTCTGGATTGTTCGCTTATTTGTTTTTTTCGAGTATCCAAACATTCTATGCTGTTGCATATTGGATGATTTGTTGCTTTGAATGTTGTCGCCCTTCTGGTAGTCGGCCTGAATTCCATATTGCATATTTTGCAAGTAAACATTTGCCTTGATAAATAAATCTTCTCCCCATTTGGGTATGTATTTTCTTCCATTATTATCTCCAATATCGTCGCATGACGGCATGTAGTATATCACATCATTATTAGTAATATCACACGCTTTTTTGTAAATTTCACCATTCCATATTGGATGTTCTGGAGTGCAAATTATCTTACCTATAGCGGTAGTTATTTCCATAAGAGAGTTAGCTTTTCTTTTTGAAATTGCTAATACACTCTTAATTTCAATACATCCGGTTACATGATTAAATGATTTTACTTCGTCTCCAATGTTGATATTTTCTATTGGAATATCATCAATCAATGTTCCAGCAGGAAAACAATGAATTTCATCGACGATTATCAAATCAGCAGTAGGCCATGAATCCATTTTCTCAAGCGTCTGGATACTTGCTATCTGGACTTGTTCGTGCGGCCTCCAACGCCAATGGGATGCCATTAAAACACCATGATTTATTCCGTGTGCGTCTAGGTGCTTAGAAAATTGTTCCACCAATACTCTGCGGTCGCACAAAAATATAGCGCGTTTACCTTTTTCAACAACTTGTTGAATTAGGTGCAATGCCATCAAACTCTTCCCGGCTCCGGTGCTGGCGGCAAGTACTTGTCGTTTATGCTGCTGTCTGAATCCTTCGCGCAACGATTCAATGCTATTTACTTGATACGGTCTAAGTTCGAATGACATTATTGACACTCCTCACAGTAATTTGATAAATGTCGGTAATCCTCTAGTGAGGTAGAGAAAAGGTTTCGAACCCCTGTCCCGACGAAAGTATTATAAGGCTATTTTTATATTATAGAATCTAATAATATAGGCGTAAGTTTGACATTCTCTGCTGACACATTTACATAACGAGCATCTTCCATTTTTCTGCTATGCAAGTGCCCATGAATGTTTAATTTATATCGTCTAAATTGTTCTGGATGAATTGGTATGTGAGTCAATATGCAATTACGCAATTCAGCGGAACCGCACACTTGGCTAAAATGCTCTAAATATAAAGAGCATGGATAGTGGTCGTGATTACCAAGCACAAGCTTTTTAATACCATTTAGCTTTGGTAAAATTAAAAATGAATCGCGTCCAAATAGAACATCACCAAGATGCCAAACAGTATCTTTTTTTCCGACTACATCATTCCATCTTTTAATAAGTTCAGAATCATGATCTTCAATGGTAGAGAACGGTCTATTGGCAGACTCGAACTCAAGTATCTTTTTATGTCCAAAGTGGGTATCTGAAATTACAAAAGTTCTATTCATTTTATTTCTTCTTCTGCATCATCTTGATCTGACGGCGCAACTCGTTATTCTCCGTCTGCAACGCATCCCTAGATTTCGTCACAGTATCAAGTTCGATACGCAATTTCTGAATCTCTGATAGCTTCTCATCGAGGTCAGGCGTGTGAGCTTTTTGGTAATCGTGAAGCAGATCGGCTAGTTCTTTATTCTGCGATTCGAGTTCTTCTTCGCGTGTCGGCGGTGACGGTTCGTGAGATTCTGTTGCTGGTATGTTCCCGAAGTCTGTTTCGGTATCATCATCTGAATTGGCGCATTCAGTGGGTTTCGCCATAGAAGTCGGTTGCACATTCTCATTGCGATTTATGTTTGGAATATCACTTGGCTGTAATCCGATTACACTTGACTCTTTTACTACAGTATTCTTAACCGGATTACGTTCGCGCTGAATTTCAGCCACAAGGTTATGCGATACGTTGCACAACTTGGCAATATCGCGGGTGGATAATCTAGACCACTCAGAATCGTCTAGGGCGATTTCTACGGCGTTTCTCTTGTCGGCATTGGTGCGAGGTAGCCCGTGATACGCGTTCGCCCCTAGCGCGTGTTTAAGGGCATCTCTGGACGTTCCTATGCGGACTTCCTCGAGAATATCAAGGCATCCTATACGTTCGCTGGCAAGCAAGCGGTGATACCCGTCCGCCAAATGATATTCCTTGCTATCGAAATACACAACGATAGGCGGGAATTCGCCACCGTCCTCAATGTGCTTGGCATATTCGGATACTGTTGCTTCATTTATTGCGGCACGGGCTTGGTGGCCTTTTTGAATCTTTACTAATTCAAGCATGATTGTTTACCTATTATTAGTTTTGGATTATTTTCATAAAATCAATTCGATATGCTTCTCTGATTTCATTTTCTATTGATGGAAATTCATGCGTATATACTGGCCTACCTAGGCGTTTTTCAACGTCAGCATGTAAAGCAGAAAATGAATTGATACATAAAACGCCAGTAAATCCACTTAATATCAATCCTTGTTCTTTAGTTAGTTTTTTCACTTTATACCCTTTTAAATGAAATTACCCACACAAATTTATTCTGCGACCATGAACCGTCGCCGTTAATTCGTTCCCATAAATCACGATAAGCCAGTCGCGGGTCAATATGCGCTTTACCTTTTTCTACACACGGTAGCCATAATCCAGTTTGATGTTTTTCAATTCCTTCTGCAATCGCATCAATCTCGCTAATATCATTCAACCGTTCAACGCGAATATCTGTAATCTCAAGCAAAATGCGCGATGCCCAACGTGGCATATAAATTGATGGGACTGTTGCTCCACGTTTATTTGAGTAATTGTGCAAATCAATCCATTTATCAGAGGATTCTTGAGTATTATCAATCGGCTTAATCGCCATATCTGACATATATTGAATAACATCTTCACCAGATTCTAATTCAATCGCTTTGCAATTTTCGCGCACCCAGAGTTTGTCTCCGATTGAACCATATTTGCATTTTGGTAATCCATTTATTCCGCCTATATTCCACCACGGGATTCCAGCTACATTTTCGTCAAGCGGATACATTTTATGACAACCAGTATTTTCATCACGCGCCCAAGTTCCATCTGGCTGAGGCTTAATAACCCTTCGAGTTTGTGTTTTATTACCAGCGAGAATGGCGTTCACCATATCGGCGGAAAAAATTATAGGACGTTCTTTTGCCATTATTAAACTCCAAGCTCTTTTAATGCTTTCATATATACGCTATGAGCAAACTCTATTTCTGGTTTTTCATGGGTATATATTGGTTCGCTAGAATGCACTCTGGTTGTTCCATCAGCATATTCTCGAAGTTCACAGATATTGTATCCTGCAACATAAGCCCCGCCACCTGCCCACGCCCTTACCCATTTTTCTGAGCAACGATATTCGCCATGATTGTCTGTTTTGTACATTATTTTCACCTATTGATAAAAAAGGCTTGGGCTATATCCACCGGAATCCCAGTAAACATTGTCTTAAGCCACGCCCCCAAGCAACGTAGCAGCACCATTCCTACCGTAAGACTCACACCGATGGAATGGTGCAGTGTGAGAATGAACAAGGTAATTTGATAGCATCTTATCGCACAACATACTATCGCTATTGTTATCAAAATAACCTTAATTAAAAAGTTATTGCTGCGTTCGATAAATTACCTTGAATTCTTGCTGGTTACGAAATCCAGCGTAGCCATTTCCTTGCTACCGCTCTACCTTTCAGGGAAACTTCTTCATTTAAGACTCGCCGCCTTTTGTGTCGTAAGCTCAATCGACATTTTGCTGGTGGCTGGACTCGAACCAGCGCATACGGGATTTCTCCCTATCTACCAACTGAATTACACCAGCAAAACTTTCATATTTGGGATGTCTCTCCATCAGCCAAGCCTATCAAGAGCGGCTTTCCACTTCACACCATATCGCGGCCTTATGTGTGATGGTACTTATACCTGTATAGGCCAAACCGCGAGTACTCAATTGCCACCGTCATCCGCACCGTTGGATTGGTGCGCTGCCTTGCGGCTCGCGAAGCTTTTTATCGGCTGACCGCCAACTCGGAATTTATCGGTCACTTATCGGACTAACCGCATATACGTTGCGGCTTGCTCTGCTATTCTACGTTTTCGCAAAGCATGGCATAAACCTATTTCTTCATCGCCAACCATTTTTTGTGCATATCAAGCAATTTGAGACCTTCTTCAAACCGAATAGACTTCAACTGTCCAAGTGCCATTTTGCTAATCGTAGCCTGATGCAATCCGAGTTCTTTACCGATTGCTTCCTGCGAATAGACTGTCAGCAGGTCTTGTAATACTTTTTGCCACTTCATATTTGTTCCTTATTTTTATTCAATTCAACATTAAATACTGAATTCGGCGTTGTATAGCAAAATTCACACTGTATTTGTTCAATTTGACGCGTATCGTTTTCACCATCCATATCACATCCGCCTGTTTCTATCGGATACCATCCTTGATTTTCGCAGTTTGGGCAATTTATGCCATTTTCTGAAAGTTCCATGTTGCCTCCTTTATTGATGTCGCCCATTATACATACTTCGCAGAATTAAGCAATAGTGCTTGACGAAGTATGTGGATTAGCTTAGAATGCTGACATTGAAAGTGTAATCCGATTACAAGCAAAATAGCTTGACTATCCACACGCAATAAACTATAATTCCTCACGTTGCAATAAATTAACGCTTCAATAAATTAAAGGAGAATGAAATGAGTAATGAAAATATGCAATTCCCGATTCCAAACGCGGTTCTTGAGCCGTACATCAAGCAAGCGGTGTCAGCCGCTATCATTGGTTCGCTTGGGGATGGAACTAAACTTATCGAGTTAGCAGTTCAGTCCGCGCTTAATGCCAAGGTGGACAGCGACGGAAAGATAAGCAACTCGTCGTATAACAATACGCATACCCTTGCTGATGTTGTAGCAAAAAACAAAATACAAGCGATAGCAAGAGAAGTAATACAAGAAATGGCGGAACAAATGAGGCCAAAAATCAAAGAGCAAATAGAAAAACAATTGAAGACAAAGCACTCTTTAATTGCAAAAACTCTGGTTGACGGGATGATTGAAAGCCTTACATCAAAATGGTCTGTTACTGTAAATATGGCGAAAGAGTAATTTCCGAAATAGTTTGTAATCCGATTACACTGAAAGGTGAAAAATGAAATCCGGTATTTATCAGTTATCAGAAGCAGATTATTTTGCTGATCCATGCCCGCAACCTGCTTTGTCGGCAAGTATCGCTGGCATTATCTGGCATCGTTCGCCGCTTCATGGGTGGTATGCTCATCCGAAGTTGAATCCAGACCATCAGCCGTTTGAATCTGCGACATTCGACTTGGGTAGTGCTGCACATGCTATCGTACTTGAGCAAGACCGTTCCAAGCTGGCGATTATCCATGCCGATGATTGGCGTACCAAAGCGGCAAAAGAAGAGCGTGATGTTGCTCGTGATGCGGGTAAAATCCCAGTCCTTGCGCGTCAAGCTGCCGATATTTACACGATGGCTGATGCGGCGATTGAAGCGGTCAAGGATTCTGAATTGGACGGTATCTTTCAGGACGGGAAGCCGGAGCAATCAATCATCGTTCAGGACGGCGATATTTGGCTTCGCGGACGGCTTGATTGGTTGACCAACGATAACAAAATCATTCTGGATTACAAGACGGTTGGAAAATCGGCTAATCCTGAATCATTCTTGCGCGGTTCGGTGTTTCAATATGGATACGATATTCAGGTGGCAATGTATCAGCGATTGGTGCAAGCAGTTACTGGCGAAACTCCGAAGTTCGTCTGGCTGGCACAGGAAACGGAAGCACCTTATGCTTGTTCGCTGATGGGCGCGTCACCATCGCTTATCGAATCTGGGAATCGCAAACTTGACTATGTTATCAAGCAATGGCGCGAATGTATGAAAACTGGAATATGGCCTGCTTATGGTAAACGGATTGCATGGTTGGAAGCACCGGCTTATGAGTTGGCTAAATTGGAAGAACGTGAATATATGGAGGAATCAAAGTGAGATTATGCTCTATTGATGGATGTGGACTTAAACATGATGCAAAAGGATATTGCCATCAACATTATAAACGGTGGAAATTGCACGGCGACCCATTAGTAGTCAAAAGAGCACCATCTGGAGTTGGGTATATAGGTAAAAAAGGTCATTTACACATTTCAATAAATAATAAGGACACCACGGTTCATAGAGTAATTGCAGAAAAAGCATTTGGCAAGCCATTACCAAAGGGCGCACAAATTCATCATGCAGATGGGAACCCATTAAATAATGAACCTAGCAATTTAGTAATATGCCCTAATGCCGGTTACCATAGAATATTGCACATGAGAATGAGGGCGTATGAGGCATGTGGTAATCCAAATTGGATGAGATGTACTTTTTGCAAAACTTATGATGACCCAATAAATATGCGAAAAGAAAAAAGCGGAAGATGTGTTCATGTTGAATGCAGCAGAAAAGCAAGACAACAACGAAAGGAAATACCATGATAAGTTTTCGCCCTGCAATTAAATCAAGTGCCAAGTTGCTTGTTGGCATCTATTCAGAATCAGGCTGTGGAAAGACGTACAGCGCACTCCAGCTTGCCCGTGGATTTGTTGGCGATAACGGAAAGATTGCCATGATTGAAACTGAATCAGGTCGTGGTGAGGCTTATGCTGATACGCTACCGGGTGGCTATTCCGTCTTGTCATTGCGCGAAGATTTCAGCCCGAAAGCATACGGTGAGGCTATCCGTGCAGCCGAAGAAGGCAAGTTTGATGCGCTTATCATTGATTCGGCATCACACGAATGGGAAGGAATCAATGGAGTGCTTGATATGGCGGCTAAAAATGAAGAAGCCGGAAAGAAGGGCTTGTTGATTTGGCAGAAACCTAAAATTGAGCATAGCAAGGAATTCATGCTCCGCCTGATGCAGACCTCAATACCGCTTGTAATCGTCTGTATGCGCGCCAAGTACCCAATGGAAGGTCATGGTAAGGACATGAAGCGTTCGACCGTCCTAGAGCCTAAGCAATCGGCTGATATTCTGTTTGAGATGATGGTTCACGGGTATATCGACTATGACCATAATATGCACATTACCAAGCCGCGCAATAAGGCGGAAGATAAAACTGGAATCGTGAACAGCGTATTTGAAGATAACAAGCCGATTACGATTGAAACTGGAAAGCGATTGTCTAATTGGGCATCCGGCGCAAAATCAGCACCGCCACCAGCACCGGAAGTAATCGAGCCATTCGACTACGATGCTGCCAGCGATAAGATGTGCGCGGCGACTACCGAAGCTGAATTGAAAGCGGCATTCTCGGTAGCATGGAAGCGCGCAAAGGCTGATAAGGATGATGGGATGGCAGAGACTATCAAAGCTATTTATGACGAACAAAAGAATAAATTGGAGGTTCCGCAATGAGCAAAGCCGAAGAATTGAGTAGCAAGATTATCGGATTGATGACTGCAAGTGATTGCGATTTAGCTGAAACGCTAGGAGCGTTGCGGACAGTAACAATGTTTTTCGAGCACGAGGCATCAATGATGCTTCATGCTGGATGCGCCATGAAGGAGTCTGACAATGCACCACAGAGCAAAACTGAGTGACGATACCGTGCGCCAGATGCGTAAGGATTACAAACCTTATGTGTTTGGCTATGAGAAACTTGCCGCGAAGTATTTATGCCCAATAAGCACAGCCCGCGATATAGTGCAATATTACACCAGAAAAAATATCCGATGACTTGCGAAGATGAAATGTTCAAGAATCTGAAACAGGATACCGTCAACACTAATATCCAAAAAATGATGGATTCGCTTCCTGAAATTTTAGCAGTTCAGCCATTTCTATCAATGATTGCATACACAAGATATGTCGCGCTTGTTGAAGCTGGATTCGATAGGCCAACAGCGCTATCAATGTGCAAGGAGGTATTCAAGTGAATTACGAAGTATTCGCAAAAGGAAGCCAGATTATCGAAGCTGATTCAGCAGATGAAGCTAGAGGAATATACGCTATATTAGTTGCTTCCGAGCCAACCGAAGATTTTATTTACGCAGAAGAAATTGAGGATGAAGAATGATTACTCAAGACGACCATGCTTTTCTTGCTTACGTTGAAAAGTATATCAAAGACCGGCCAGAAGTCGGAGCGCATGTCGCTGATTTCGTTTCGCGTGGAATTGAATTGAGTCGTAAAGAGCAAGTTGCAAAATCAGCCGATATGGAAATTATCATTAGCTTCCTTTTGCGCGGAGGAAAGTTGAAATGTTCTGACAAGGAGTTTATATCAGCAAAGTTAGAAAAATGGAATAAACTTTGCTCGCTTAATTGGGAATCGCTATTGACTGAATGGAAATCAAAATGAACATCGGATTTTTCGGCTTACTAGGTATCGTATTTATATGCCTGAAACTTATCGGGATAATTGACTGGTCATGGTGGTGGGTGACTATGCCGCTATGGTTCGGTGCAGCAATCTTCGTGGCGATATTCTTTTTCTATCTTGTGGTTTATACGCTTGCTAGATGGCTTAGATGATATGCAAAGTATGTATCCATCGCCACTGGATAGTATTACCAAGTCCGGCTAATTTTACCGTGATGAAATGCGATAAATTGAATCTTACGTTCGGAATAGCATCGGATATATTGCACGGCAAAGGCGATAAACAACGTGGCGTGGATGCGATGAAAATAAAGTGCAAGGATTTTGACCTATATCAAATTCCAAAATAAAACTTGTCCTATAATTCAATCTCGACAAACGAAAGGAGAAATGAAATGGAAATCGAATTGAACGCCCATCTCGCAAAAGAGGAGCGGGAAGTTCGCCGCGCCGAGGCTATAGAAGCAATGGCCGACGAGCTGCTGAAAGAGGGTGCAGAATACTACCCGCTCGACCCGTGCAATTTCAGCGAAGTGCTTTCTGAACTAAAGGATATGCAAGTTGAGACGATTGCTAAGTATGTGAGGATTGCAAAATCTACAAATTTCAATGACACTATGCAAAATGAGATGATTGCACGGATGCTTTGGGTATACGCCGAGAATTACATGAGGAAGTATGCCGTGAGCAAGGCTGAGAAGGAGATTGATAAATGAACATCGACTACGAACCATGGGGAGAGTCCCACGCACCTCAGCGTTTCGAGCGCACCGACAAGTCAGGCAGATGGTCGCCGATACAGGATGAGGTGCCTAATGAGCCGTTCTGGTTTGCCGTCGCTGGCGGGATAGCGGCGGGATGCTTCTTCGCTTTTATGTTGTTTTGGGGAACGCAGTGAAAGTAACGCTTGAACTGGTGATTGAAACCGACGAGGCTGAAGCCGAAGAGTTGGCGATGGCGGTGAAGAACGCACTCAACATCTTGGAAATGCCTAACGGCGATTCGCTGTACCTAGGCGACCAGATAGTGGTCGTCAAGGACGTGGGTGCATAACGTGAAAGCGCGAGGAGAAGCAATGGAACTGATTTGGGACATAAAGCTGTACAAAACAAAGGCTGGCTACAAAGTAAAAATAGCTGGCGAAGGGGGAAAAGTTGAGGCCGAAGCGCCAACGCCACATAAGGCATACAAGTGCTCGGAAGTGCAGCTTGTTATTAAGCCGTGGCTGACAAGCAACGCAGACACTAAGTGATGCATAACGTGGCACAACAGAAGGATACAAAATTGCAACCTCACCAGCAGCGCGTAGTTGAGGATAAAGATGAGCTCAACAAGAAGGCCACGGACTTAAGCAACTTCATCGGCACAAGCCCGATTTTTGACACGCTCGACCCCGTAGAGCAAGAGCGCTTGAAAGAACAGAACGATGTAATGTGGCAGTACTTCGAGATTCTTGAGGCGCGTATCGCGGCTTTTCGCCCGTCCCGCTGGAATGATTTGTTTGACGGTAGCAACGCGCACGAACTGTGCAGCGCATGCGCCGGAACAGGGAAAGTTCTGGATGGTGAAATTTGCAGGTTTTGCGATGGCCGTGGATGGGATTTTTCTGGACTACAGCTGGCTATTGAAACACTCGATAGCTTGGGATATTCAGACATGGCGGAATCTGTGCTGAATTTGTGTCATCAGGTTTATGACGCGCCTGTTGCAATCATGGATACACGGGATGCTCTAGGTATTTGCGCACCCACTGAATCCGGATTCCCTGCACTGTACGCGCTACAGGGCAAGCGCGTGCGGCTGGTGCTGGATGAGGCGCCCAACGTGTAGTTCGACACCAACAACGGAGATAAGACAGCATGAACAGGACAGAACATTTGCTGGTATGCCTTGCGGAAGAATGCGCGGAAGTTGGGCAGGCCGTAGCAAAGGCGCTGCGCTTTGGGCTGGACGACGGATACCCATGCACGGATAGAACCAACGAAGGCGACCTACTCAATGAACTGAACGATCTGTTTGCAGTAGTTGAAATGCTGCACGATGTCGGTATCTGGTGGCGCATAGACAGCGAGGCGGTTGCCGCGAAAAAGGCGAAGATTGAGAAATTCATGGAATACGCAGAACAGCGCGGGACATTGACGCACAACGTAAAGCTAAGGGATCGCCCGCTTCTGGGCGACCCCTCTTGACCGCCGGATTGGGCATCACTTTCAACAGGGGAAAGAAATGAGCATGACTGTTTTTTATAAACAAAGCGTGATGGAAAGAAGGCGTAAGGCAAGATCAGATGTTGATGCTTGTGCCCAGAGTCTATTAAGTCTTAAGCACACAGACTCTTATTACGCGCAAGAACATCACGCGCTCCTTGAGATATTGAGGCGAGTTGCAGAAATATATGAGGCAGCGCCAGACGATTTGCCGCCCAACGTAGAGGTAAGCGGCAGACCGCACCTCGACACTATAAAGGAAAAATGAAATGACAGATACGAATGAACTTGAGCAGGAACCACGCAGCGGCCTGTCCGACTTGACCGTAAAGTTAGGGGCGTGGATAAGCGTTAAAGATAGATTGCCTGACTCGTCTACAACTGTTTTGTGTTGTTGCAACTGGGATTTTGTTGTTGGGTACGAAGACCCGCCATTTATTGAAATAAGAACTTTTGCAACTAAGAAATTTGTCGACAGTAAAGGTAAGAAAGTTACTCATTGGATGCCCCTGCCTGAAGCCCCTAACGTATGAGTTCACCGGCTGGAGGCTTTTCGCCAGTCCGCGTGGAACGATGGGTTAGGCTGGTGTTGTAGCGCACCACCTTACCTTTTTTAACCCAACCCGCTATGCGACAAACAACAGGAGAATATTATGCGTCGAACGCAAACACAAACCACATTTGGATAAAAACACCTGGCCGGCGGTCTCAACTCTCGAATGAATGCCTGAGACGCAAAATGTGAGGACAAGCATCCCATTGTCTCGAAGCGGTGAGAAGCCGCCTAACGTGTAGTTGAGGCGCGGCGCGCTTTTGCGCCGTCGCTCTCGAATGCAGGGTTAGGCTCTGCGAAAGGTGAAAAATGAAATATAAAATCGAAACGTACTACGGACTGCAAACTGGAGTCACAAAATATCATGTCGTGAATCAAAAAGGGCAAGATGTGGCTATTTGCTTCAGTAAAAGCATGGCAAGCAGGGTGGCGAAAGGATTGCTTCTTGAGTGGGAAGCGCGAGAGCATCTTAAACATTTCCGGCTGTGATGCCCAACGTGTAGTTAGAGCGCGGTTTGAACGAAGAGGAAAATAAAATGAAAACTTTGGAAATGGCAAAAGTGGCCTTTGCAAGTCGAGGTACGGTAGATTCATGGTTCAAGGACGCTGCGCCAAACTTTGAACTTTTCGCCGAAATGGTGCGGAAAGATGAACGCGAGGCAATAATCATGACCGTTATTCCTGGTGGATATATTTGTGACCCACAAACAATTTGTGACCGCATACGTGAGCGCTCCCTCTCGAACGGCGGGTTAGGGTGCGGTTCCGTGGCTCTATGCCTGCGCCACAAAAAGAGCACGGCGAAGAAATGCTTGGTGGCGTGGTCTTGGGGCGCGAATGGAAACTGAATGGGTGGGAATATCGGATACAACACCCAAGCGGAAATGTACTTTATCACCGAGCGCTCTAACGTGGAGGTAAGGGGTCGCCCGCTTTTGCGGAGTCCCTCTTCAGCGTAGGGTTAGGCGACAATATAGACTTGATATTTAATGTCTATCATGTTAGGATGCCATTTTAGATGGGAACTATATGGCTACTCTGGATATTCGTGGATCGGTTGTTTTGCTCGATGACGATGACGTTGAGCTTGTCTCGCAACATAAATGGTGGATTACCCCACAAGGTTATGCTTGTACAAAGATCAGGCGTGATGACGGAAGCC
>Ga0208375_1003063_pt1 | contig 14739 bp, 9 predicted proteins | sample RifOxyD1_FD_184038 | JGI IMG/M metagenome (GOLD analysis project Ga0208375, IMG submission 184038) | Soil microbial communities from Rifle, Colorado - Rifle Oxygen_injection D1 (SPAdes) | ecosystem: Environmental > Terrestrial > Deep subsurface > Rock core/Sediment | place: Rifle, Colorado... | reverse complement strand
CGATAGTAGAAATAGAAGTCATTAAAATGGGCCTTAAGCGAATTGGGCATGCTTCCAATAAAGATTCGTTGGCGGACTTGCCTTTTTTGCGAACTTGATTGGTGAATTCAACTAGCATAATGGAATTCTTTTTAACAATTCCCATTAGGAGGATCAATCCAATCATACTGTAAATGTTCAGGGTTTGATTGCCTAAATAAAGGGCGATAAAAGCCCCCGAAATGCTAAATGGAAGTGCTGTTAAAATCGTAATTGGATGAACAAAACTGTTAAATTGAGAGGCGAGTACCATGTAGGAAATCAAAATGCCAAGAACCAATGCGAGAATCAAACCGATAAATGATTCCTGAAATGTTTTGGCACTTCCGCTTACCACAAACGAGTAACCTTCAGGTAAACTGGTTTGTAAAATCTTTTGAGTTTCTTCCATCGCCGCAGCTTGTGAACTGTGCTTGGCTACATTGGCGTGAACATTGATGGCCCGCTGTCGATCTTCTCGCGATATGGCCTGCAGTCCAGTTCGTTTTTCTACATTGATAACTTTTTCCAAGGGTATGAGCTCGCCTTGGTCGTTTCGCACTTTTAACTGTTTTATAGTATCAAGTGAGTTGCGGGATTTGGAAGGTAACACTACTCTGATATCAGAACGACGTCCATCTTGCGAATACTTACCAGCCACTGCACCAGACATCATGACATTTACTGTCTGGGTGATTTCAAAAACATCGACACCATATTGACGTGCCTTAACTCGATCAGGGACGATGCGAATTTCAGGCATACCGGCCTGATAATTTGTATCAATGTCAGTCATTAAATTAGTTTTTTCCATTTGTTTGGTGATATTCTCTGATAGCTCGATTAAGCGATCCCATTTGGGACCTCTGATCGTAAATTGAATAGGAAAACTTCTTCTACCACCGAGCGCGGAAAGGGAGGGATCTTGAATGGTGACCCTCACGTCTTTGATGCTGCGTAATTCTTTTCGATAGACATCAGCTAATTCCTGAGCACTTAAGCTTCGTTTGTTTTTAGCCTTCAAGGTTAAAAAAATGTTACCTGAATTAACTTGAGAGCTACCCATTCCTCCAACTGAACTAAAATAACTTTCCACTTCCTTGCGAGATGAAAAATATTTTTCCACTTCTTGAACTTTGTTATCGGTGAAGGTCAATGAAGATCCCACCGCTGTTTGTAACCGGACACTTAATTGAGATTGATCCTGAGTTGGGACAAACTCTTTTTTTAAGAGTGAGCTAATCATCCAAGTACCGGAAAAAAATAATATCGCAATGAATAGAGTGGTCCATGGATGTTTAAGCGTGACTGGTATAATTTTGCGGTAAAGATGTTCCGCATATTGAAAAGAATTTTCAACAAATTTGCCTACCATAGAGGTTCTTTTTTCTACGGTTAAAAAGCGTGAACATCTCATCGGAGTCAAGGTGAGGGCTTCCAATAACGAGATGGCAACAGCAACGGACAAGGTTACTCCAAATTGAAGAAAAAACTTGCCGATGACTCCGTCCATAAAAGCCACAGGAAAAAAGATAGCAATGATAGCCGCGGTGGTGGCCATAGCCGCTAGAGTAATTTCTTTGGAGCCATCCAAGGCTGCACTCATTCTATCTTTTCCGTTTTCCTTATGCCTTACAATATTTTCCAGTACCATGATAGCATCATCAACCACAATTCCAATTGCCAACGAAAGTCCTAGCAAGGTAAATGTGTTAAGGGTATATCCAAGAGCATAAAGAGCTATAAAGCTTCCAATAATTGAAGTCGGGATTGCCAGAATAATATTGATGGTTGCCGAAAATGATCCTAAAAAAAGCCAACAAATGATTCCAGTTAAAATTGCCGCAAAGGATAGCGTAAAAACTAATTCATCCACCGATTCTTTGATAAAAGTAGTAGTATCAAAACGAACTCCCATTTCCATTCCTTGGGGAAGTTGTTTGGAAATTTCTTTTATCTTTTCTTTAACGAGTTTGCCAACTTGGATGGCATTGGCCCCTGGCTGTTTTTTTATACCGAGACCTACGGAGAGTTTTCCTTGGGAGCGACCAATATTTCTAATATCTTCGGTACCATGCTCAATTAGGGCAACGTCTTTTAAGGCGACTGGGGAATAATTTAATGCTCCACCACGTCGACTGATGGTGATGTTTTCAAAATCACTAATAGTGGTGGCTTCTCCCATCGCTCGAACATTCATTTCCTCATCGATGGTTTCGATTCTTCCACCAGGCATTTCTGAATGCTCTCGTTTAATAGCTCCCATTACATCTGAAGATGTTAGTTGAAATTTATCAAGCTTGTCTTGGGATAACCATACTCGAAGGTTAGGGGCCACATATCCAGCTAGAAAAACTTCACCAACTCCATCAATCATGGAAAATTGATCTTGAATATTATCACGGACAAATTCCATCAATTCTTTGCGAGCAAGATTTTCTGCGGCTACGGCGATCCATAAAATAGGCATGTCATCAGGATTGCTTTTTCTCACGGTGGGGGGAGATACGTCATCGGGTAATCTGCGTTGAACACGACCGACAGCACTTTGTATTTCTGAAACAGCGGTATCAATATTTTTATCCAGATCGAATTCGACGGTGATATTTCCCGAGCCAGTTCTCGCAGACGAAGACATACTTTTTATTCCAGGAATAGATACCAGTCCTCCCTCAATGACATCGACTACATCAAGTTCCATAACTTCTGGAGAGGCTCCATCTAAGGTAACCCCCACACTTACGGTTGGAAAATCCACATTTGGAAGCTGGCTGATTCCCATTTTTTGATAGCAGATGGCTCCAAAAATAATAAGCGCAAACATTATCATCCAAGCAAAAACATGATTTTTTATGGATATTTCAGAGAGTCTCATTAATAATCCTTTTCATGTGCCATTTCAGTGTTAAAGGAAATTTGGGCTGTGGTAGCTTTTAGCTGGGCCCAATATAACAAGGCTTGATAATGTGTTCTATCAAAGGAACGTTTGGTTTCTTGATAGGTATTTAGTGCCGAAATGACATCCAGGTTGGTAGCTTGACTGAATTTATAATTCTTTGTTTGTTCTTTGTAATTTTGCTCAGTGAATTTAAGTGCTGATTCTAAAGCCTTGATCTGATCAATAGCGCTGATCAAACTGTTATAAGCGGTTCTGATTTCAGTTTCAGCTCGCCGTTTGGAGGAAGCCAGCAAATAAGCTGCTTCAGTTTTTAGAGCACTGGCTTCACGTACCTGAGCATTAACGAGTCCTCCGGTAAAAATCGGCAGAGTTAGGGTAATACCCACATCCCAATTCATATTTTCTCTTGCACCATCTCGAGTAGGATAATAGTTGGCTCCGATATCCACTGAAGGAAGATGACCTGCTTTGGCAGATGATATGTGACTATTCGCACTTTGAGCGCGAGCTTTGGCTGCTTTGATATCTGGGCGCTCCTCAATTAGAGTAAGATAGGAAGCCATAGTTTCGGGTTTTTCAATCTGACCTTGGCTTTCTAATAATTTTACATTGCGAGACAGTCCGGTACTTAGTACAAATTGATCAAGAGCAGCGGTGAGTTCACCTTCTGCCGCGATTTTTTGGGCCTCTAATACGGCAAGCTGTGCTTGGGTAGCTACCAATTCTATATTTCTAGATTTGCCGATTTTAACTCGGTTTTTTATTTCATTTACTCGTTCTTGGGCTAGACCAATGGTTTTGTTTATACTGGCAAGCTCGGCTTCATTTGATATAACTGAATAAAAAGTTTTGGCGACACTGATATAAGTCAAACTGCTTTCATAAAATAAATTTTGACGTTGAAGTTCGCTGTCAAATTTACTGGCATCTCGTTGATTTAAATCACGCCATCCCTCATATATGGATTGGGAAAGATGGAGTCGCGTGTGAGATTGTTTATCACCCCAGATACCGGTTTTGGGAATTAAACCTTGAGCCTTTTCTTGTTCAAGATAATTCGCTTCAAATGATAAGGATGGTAAAAAACGGGAGTTGACCTGATCTACTTTAGCCTGTGCCTGGTTAATTCTGGATTTGCCAACAGGAACGGTCTCGGTTTTTTCAAGAGCGGATTTAAAGGCAGTCTCCAACGTTATTGTTTCGGGGAGAGAATTAGCGTTACTGGAAAAAACGTTATCACAAATAAGTAGCACAAGTATAGGTAGTATTAAGTTTTGTAAAAATTGAATGGGAATATGCCATTTACCAAACATTTATTTATCTCTTGAAAAATAATTACTTCGTGACTGTCATATTGTATTACTGACCAACTAAAAATAGCAATAATAAACGGTTTTTTGGCTAGCTTAATTGACAGTGAATCCTTCTCCAAAACCTAAAGAAAGCATTTCCATTGAACGAGTGACGTTTACTTTACTTTTTAGAGCTTCCATGGATTTGGTGGAAAAATGGTATTTATTTTTTATTTCTTCCCATGGTGTAGTTGGCACAGAAGTTTTGTCTTTACATTCCTCGGAGGTATAAATGTGAATGGGAATGGATTTGATTAAATCTTTTGAGCTTAGTACAGCCAAACCCATATCCTGTTTTTTTATTTGGGGCTCGGATCGATAATTAGCGTATTTTTGATCTTTGATATCCGTAGTCCATTCTTGTAAATCTAGAATCCGATCCTTAGGCCTTTGGTTGGTTCCATCTAATGCACAGCCATTTTGGGCAACCAACCTTCTTTTTAATTCAGTCATTAAAGCTCCTCCGGGATGATCAGAATAACTTGGATGGTAATTGGTAGTAGTATTTTTTGAGGTGGAGTGAATAAGTCCTGCAAAATCTCCCTTACTGACTAAATCAAGATAGACCCCAGAGTAATCTGAATCATTTATCATTGCAATATCAAGTGGTGCAAGAAAATTTTTGTAATCAGACATACTTAAAATGTAGTTTTCATTTTTACATTCACTTGTTTTCCAAGTCGTTGTTAAAGATGGGTGTGGTCCACTTTTATTTTCATACTTTGCTTGTAATTCTTTGAATAGTTTTTTACATTCTTTGGTGTGAGTGGGGATGGGGGTTTTCCCCTCGGGTGTTCCGTGTCCAGAAAAAAAGACCAAGGCAACTTTTTTTTGTCCTTTTTTTTCATTTATTTGTTTTTTGATTTGATCCTTTCCGCCAAACGTTTTCTCTCTAGTGGCCCATGGATTTATAATTGTTGCATTTGAATCATCAATCAAAACATAATTAGTAATATGGGGGGCCACGTCGTAAATAAAACGCCGATCATATTTAACCGAGGGTAACTCTGAAACATCAAATTCCCCCATAAAAGGGTCTATAGCATTTTTGTAGGAGTAGGTTATTCCAATTTTTAATATATCCTCAGGCTTAATGGTGTTAACTGCTTGTTGCAATTTAACATATCTTTCTTCTGCATCAATTAATTTAGATTTAGAATCTTCAAGAGTTTGGCTAAACTCCTCGGGTGTTTTATCGTAAATAATACCCCAAACGGGATGACATAAGAAAAAAATGGTCAGCAGGTATTTTGATTTCATTGTCGATAATCTTTTTAAAAATGGTTTATCTTATTTTAATCTGTTAGGAAATGAAACGAAAGAGGCACCTTTTTCAAGTAGGTAAGCCTGCTTATTTTAGTCTGATATTTTAATTTATTGTCTTTTGCAAGGAAGGTTATTTGGTTCCTCTTGAAACATTTCAAAGGTAAGAGTACAAAGGTTGTATGGAATACTTGGAATATATACTAAAAACATTCAGTTCTATTTTTATTATAATGGGACCATTTTCTATTGTTCCAGTTTTCATTTCTCTGACTAAAGATAATACTGAAGAAGAAAAAAATAAAATGATAAAAAAGACAGGATTAACCGTCATGGGGATCTGTCTTTTTTTTGCTCTTTTTGGAAATGGATTTTTTAATTTATTCGGTTTTTCTATTCATTCTTTTAAAGTGGCCGGAGGCTTATTACTACTAATCATGTCTATTGAAATGCTGCACGCTAAACGTTCGCAAATCAGACAAACTGAGCATGAAGAGCAAGAAGGAATTGAGAAACAAGACGTATCCATTTTTCCTTTAGCGATTCCTATGATTTCAGGACCTGGTGCGATTTCTACAGTAGTGTTGCAAGCTGGTGAAGTAGACTCGATGATAAAAGGAACTATTTTATTTTTTGCAATTGTTATCTCCACCATACTAATATGCCTAATATTAAAAACAGCACATTATTTAATCCAAATTCTGGGACGAACCGGAATTAATATAATCACCCGATTGATGGGCCTTATTTTAGCGGCTATTTCGGTGGAATATATTATTCAGGGAATTAAAACTTCTTTTCTTTTGCAATAATTTCATCCAGTATTTGGGCGACTTTTTGAACTAGACGAGGGCAGATGTCTTCATCTTGATTTAACAGATCTTGGCAGTTTAAAGAATTATAAGAGTTTAAAAATTTCTCAATAAATTGCGTGATTATTTGATTGGTTTTGTCTTTGCTGAGTTGATCGGTTTCACTCTCTCGACCGAAGATAAGACCTAAAACGATGATGGCTGAACTAACTGCTCCGCAAAGATTTCTGGTGGAACCAAGCCCTCCTCCTAGTGCACATCCTATTTTCATAGCGAGGGATTCAGGCAGGCCAAATGAGGGCCCGTAACTTTTTAAGATTGCTTCTGAGCAACGGTGTCCATTTAAAAAAAAATCGCAGGCTTTTGTTTCGTAGTTCATTTTAACTGGATTACATCAATGGGGATGAAAAAACAAATAATCTTTATTTTTTAATAAGTTAAGAACCATGCAATATAACCATTTAAGTTTATTTTAATTTTTGCTCATAATTTCGCAAGGCTAGATAGAGTTCATCCCCATTCAAGCAGCCCAGTTAAAAACGTGTAAATAATACCGCCGCGCATAAATATCCTAGAGTCCTTTTCAGGTTTGGGTTATATTTCAAAATGAGAAATTTGGGAGTTAATAATGGATTTTAATATAGTTAAAGCAACCCTCGTCGATATTCCTGATATATTGAATATCTATTATCGAGTCTATAAAAATGATTACCCATTAAGTTTAGGTACCAACGCAGATGAAATCAAAGTTGCACTCTTAAGCCCTGACCGTTATTTGTGGCTTATAGCCAAAGATCCAACCAACCATAATAAATCGATCGGATCCATTATATTTCAAATCGATAAATGCAGCCGCACTGGAAAGGTCATGGGAGTAGCGGTGATGCCAGGTTATCAAGGGCGTGGTGTGGCCAAGCTTTTAGTACAAAAAGGTACTACGCTACTTTTAGAACAGGAAAAGGATCTTGATGCTTTATATACCACTACGCGAACTGTATCAGTCGCCAGTCAGTTGATGTTTTTAAAAAATGGTTATTATTCGCTGGGGATTTTTCCTAATGCCCATAAAATACACTCTTTTGAAACCCTAACTTTTATGGGGTGCTTTCGTAAGGATGTACTGGAAAATAGACAATATATTTATACTATTTCTCCCAAACTCAAGCCGCTTTTAAAAATTTCCAATCGTATCCTTGGCAAAAAACGATGCATTACTCAGAAAAAACAGGAGACTGTTACTCATACTTATGACCTTAAATATAGTCCAATCGAGAATGATTTTGAATTTATTCTGGCCCCGAGTTTTGTTAAGAAACGCTTTCAAAAAACATTTCCCAAAGAATTTCGTGATAAGGAATTTACTCCTTTCGAAGATCCAAATTTGTTGATTGTGGCCACTGAGTCGGATTTTGAATTATACGCTCATTTAAGCCATAAAGACCATTATTGCGCCATTATTGGAACTAATCAGGAAATTGATGAATTGGGTACCAATAATTTTAAAAGATTAATTTTTAATATGAAAGATTATGGCATTAACTATATAGAGGTTTTGATCCGACTCGACAACGATAAGACCATAAATTGCTTTTTAGAAAATCAATTTTTACCTTCGGCTATTTGTCCGGCATTTAAAAAAGAGGCTGATCAATACATGGATTTTATTTTTTTATCAAGGACTATGCAGCCCCTGGATTTTTCAGGTATGCAAGTAAGTGAGCATTTCAAAGGTTATATTGACCAGTATGTAAAGTCATGGATTGATATGCATGTTTCCAGCTTGGAAGTGGTGGGAGAAAAAAAATAGCTTAGAGATTGTTCATGATGGTTTCTAGATAAAATGATCCGTTGTTTAGATAATCGTCCCAACTTTTAAAATTTTCATAATCTCTTCTTTTGGCGGGGTCATCTTCTAGACGACCGAGGATTACACTGGTGGAATTTTCTTGCGTGAAATCACCTGGAGTACTTTTAACTCGCACAATTGGTTTTCCGGTATCTTTATCAACTTTATTTTCGAAGCTTAAGGCCCTTGGAGGTTTGGCGGTTTGGTTCACGGTTATTGATCCAGTGTTAAATAGTTCACCCTGCTTTTTGATATAGTCAGGAACTAAAAAATCTTCTACTAATTGAGTGGACATGGTGCCATTTTCATTTTTGATGAGGTAGGGACTTCCTCCTTTGTATCCTGCTTTCGTAGGGACTACGGTAATTGATGTTTCAGCCTTGCCAATTACATGCATGGCTAGGGTTTCTTCTAAATTGCTGACTACTTCGATATTATCAAAATGATAAATTTCTCGCTTATGAACATTCATCCTTCCAGAGTTTTTTAAATCGGCCATAAAGTTCCCTGCACCAATGCTAGACGGAGCCGAACCGGGAAGAAAATCACCAGTCGTGGGATCAATCGCCAAAACTCCTCTTTGATGTCCTAGAATGTGGGTGTCGTGAAGTTTATCTGACTTTTGGAAATATTCGGCGAGGGCTTCAATTATTTTTTTATTTTGCACAGGATCTTTATGAAAAATTTTAAATTGAAAACTGCTTTTTAATTTAGTTAAGTAATTTGAAATTTCTTGATGGGTATGAGGTGCAGTTATAATGTCGAATGGAACGTAGGATGATGTTTTTTTTGATAGCAAGGCAACGTTCATGAATTTTAGATCCAGTGGGTTTAGCCCCTTTTCAAAATCAGCAGAAGCATTTTTTATAATCTTAGTAAGCCAAGTTTGGGCCTCTTTTTTTATGAAATCAATATCAGTGATATTGGATAATTTAAGTTTTTTGGCCATAGCAATGATCTCGGATGTTTCAGAACTTGCCAATAATTTATCCAAACTTCTAATTCTTGATGCCAAATTGGGGCCTATAATTTCTTTGAGATTATAGGGAACGAGTGCTTTGACTACTTTGATTCTCCCCCGAGACCACTGGCCCGCAGCACTAGTTATATAATGTAACTTGGAAGCGTTTTCCCTGGCGATCGCGGCAAGCTTGATGATTGAATGTGCATCTTGGATATTTAAATCAAGGGAAACATCTTTTTTTTGAAATGGTAAAATATCATTTTCTGCATATGTCTTTTGAGATGATTTTTTAAAAGCTTGGAAATGGAGCTTGATTTGATCAGTTACTTCCTTGCTTTCGTTGGCAAAATTGCCAGCAGGTGAGGCGTAAGTGGGGACTAGATTAGCGGTGGTTTCTAATTGCTGTACTAGACAAGAGGATACGTTACTAGAAAACAGATTAAATGAATAAAATGCAAGAAAGAGTGATAGGAGAATTTGATTTTTAATGGGAGATGATAGCATTTACCTAGGATATCATTTTTAATTTTTCTTTGAAACTTGGATAAAAGTGACTACTACTACTACACATAATTTGATTGAATAACTCTATAAATAATCTATGTCAGACTTTAATAGTCAATTAGGTGATCATTAAGGCAAAAAATGTCACTCTTTGAATATCAGATATTGAAATCTACAATACAATCAATCAAAGGATATTTATAATTAGGAGATCTATGTGTTAATTAAACATAAGGATGCCTTAAGAAGTCTTGCTATAATCTTGACGATTGGAGTGATATCCTATGCAACTGAGAAAATTGCAGGGGATAGCTTTGCCGATCCGTTACTTCTGGCCTTAATTATCGGTATTACGCTAAGGTCGATGATTAATTTTAATCAAAATACCATCGATTTTTTTAAGCTAGCACCGAAGGTGCTAATTCCTGTGGGAATAATTTTTTATGCTTTAATAAATTTAAATTTTGTTAAATATTCAAAAAATGATCCCATGCTTATTTTGCTAACCTTTGGTGTAGTGGCAGTTTACTTTCTATCTATCATCGTGTCCGGAAAGCTGCTTAAACAAAAAAAAGAAATTAGCTATTTGGTGGCCACTTCTTCTGGTATCTGTGGTGCTTCCGCGATTGCAGTTACCTCCCATGCTATGGATGCCGAAAGTAATGATGTTTCGGTTTCCTTGATTGCTGTGACTTTTGTGGGGCTGCTAGCTTTATTTGTGGCGCTGCCTTTTGTGGGCACGGTCATGGGTTTGGATAACGAAGTATATGCCATATTTGCAGGCACGACTATGCAGTATACCGGTTTTGTTAAGGCTGCCATGAACTACATTCCACCTCTGGTAGAAAAAGTAGATGCCTTATATGCTGCAAAATTAGCTTTATCGGTGAAGGCACTTCGGTATTTGGCACTGATCGTTGCTATTCCTGTTTTTGGCAGTGTTCGAAAAAATAAATTATATACCTTAGGTATATTGCTTATATTTGTTACAGGAGGAGTGCTGGGATCTTATTTCTACGCTAATCACCGCTCATTTTATGACGAAATGCTTAGTCCCACTATAAAGCCAATTTATATATTTTTATGGGCCACTGCTATGGCGGCAATTGGACTTAATGCAGATGCTCGAAAAATTTTAAGTGATCATGGTCTAAAGGCCCTTTTGATGGCCACTATTGGCTTTATCTGTGCAAGTACATTTTTTTTAATAATGATTAATTTTATAAGATAGTTTATTTATGGATAATAAAAGTTATACAAGCATTAGAAATACTATTTTAGTAGCCTTTGTCCTTTTGTCATCTTTTCTTGGAATATTTACGAGCACCATCAGTCAGTATTTTATAAAAAATTTTTTAAATAATGAACAAATTCCTCAGATAGCAGTCAATCAGGTTTTGGTTAAAATAATTGCGGTTGGTACCGGGACCACCCTGCTTGGAGTAATCTTAGTTATTTTAATTGCCATCAAAATTACCAGACCTCTGGCCCATTCAATCAAGCAATTAACCGCTGCCATGCTGGAAGTTGATAATGGGAATTGGAATATTAAAGTTTCTATAAATGATAACTCTGAACTTGGTATTATGGCGCAGACATTCAATAAAATGATTCAAAATTTAAATGAGACTTCGGTGTCTAAAAATTATCTCGATAACATTTTATCAACCATGCGAGATATGCTCATCGTTTTAGATAGTGAAGGATTTATCAAGTCAGTAAACCATTCTACAGTTTTTAATTTAGGATGGGATGAAGCGGAGTTGCTTGGTAAATCGTTGCCGTTTTTAACTGGCGAATTTAAAAGTCTCGAGTCATGGGATTTACTTTTGCAGGGTAAAATTAGACAAAAAGAAATTACGCTAATAAAAAAGGATAGGCAGACCATCCCGGTGTTGTTCTCAGCTTCTTTGATGGATATGAAAAATGTTATCGTATGTACGGCAGCAGATATTAGCGAAAAAAATAAGGCAGAACAAGTTAAGGAAGAGATGCAAAAAAAATTGGTGGAAGTTTCGCGGGAAGCTGGTATGAGCGAAATTGCGACTGGCGTGCTTCACAACGTAGGTAATGTTTTAAATAGTATTAATATTTCCATCGGGGTCATTCAAAGTCGGTTGAAAAATGCCTGCTTAAATGATTTTTTTAAAGTGATGAAAGTGGTTCAGACATCCGGAGATGACTGGGTTTCATTTGTCAAAAACCATGAACAGGGACAAATGTTTTTTCCCGTGCTGCTTGCTATAAGTGAAGAAATGAAAAAAGAACAACAGGAAGTTGGTCTTGAATTTATGGAATTAGAAAAGTATGTGGAAAACATTAAAAATATCGTTTATATCCAACAGTCCGTGGCCAAGAAAGGTGGCATGATTGAAAAATTTAAAATAAATGAAACGATTTCCCAGGCAATTAATATTAATAAGAACGACTTGCTAAGGCATGAAATTGAAATCATTGAGGAAAATGCCCAAGAGTTTATAGTAGAAACCGATCGTTTAAAAGTGATTCAAGTTTTAATCAATTTGATTACCAATGCTAAGGATGCATTGAAGGGAATGCAAAACAAAAAAATTCATGTGTTGGTTAAGAAGTATGATCAAATGATTCAGGTCATTGTCAAGGATAATGGTATCGGTATAAATAAAGATCAAATCAACAAAATTTTTCTTTATGGCCACACTACCAAAAAAGAAGGTCATGGCTTTGGACTTCACAATTCAGCTTTAGCTGCCAAGGAGATTGGTGGACAATTGGAGGTCAAAAGTGAGGGCGAAAAAAGAGGGGCGGAGTTTATTTTCACTTTCCCTTGTAAACATCGCTCAATTCAGGGAGAAAGAAGGTAAGCATGTATAACAATATAAAAAATAAAATTTTAGTAATAGATGATCAGGAGATTATTCATAACGATTTTAAAAAAATTTTAGGTGAAATGCGAGTCAACGAAGCCCAGAATATGGTTAATAGTTTTCTAAAAAAGGAAGATCAATTACGAGTAGTTCGTAAAGAATTTTTAGTGGACTGTGCCTTACAAGGAAAAGATGGATTCGAATTAGTCGTAAATGCGCTTGAAAATAATGAACCCTACAAAGTGGCTTTCATCGATATGCGAATGCCTCCTGGCTGGGATGGTCTAGAGACAATTAAAAAAATATTTGCTGTGGATTTGAATATTCAGTGCGTGATTTGTACTGCTTATTCCGATTACACCTGGGAAGATATAGCTAAAGAGTTAGGCCCTACGGATAGATTGCTGATTTTAAAAAAGCCATTTGATGCGGTGGAAGTTCTTCAACTTGCTTATACTCTTGCTCAAAAATGGGATCTATTTTTGTATAGTAAATCTCAACTTGAGGGGATGACGACTTTAGTAGCACAACAGAGCGAACAAGTAAAAACAGTGGAAAATCAACTGATCCGCTCGTCCAAACTGGCTTCTATCGGGACTCTGGCGGCAGCTGTAGCTCATGAAATTAATAATCCCTTGACGGTTATTCAAGGAAATATGGATATACTTAAAACAATTGTATCCAAACATAAGCTGCATGATAAACAGTTTAATGTAATTTTTGATCGGCAAAACAGTGCAATTAGTAGAATCATCAATATAGTTTCAGGACTACGTAGCTTTGCCCGGGTTGATGGTGAGGCTTCCGAAGCTTTTGATCTGCATGATTTAATTTTAGATTCCATAAGCTTAATCGAAAATATTTATCAAAAAGATGATATCAAGTTCCAGACCAATTTTATGGCAAGCACTCATTCAATCTATGCTAATGTGGGCAGAATTCAACAAGTTTTCATGAATCTTTTTTCTAATGCTAGAGATTCTATGATGGAGAAACCGTTTAATGTCGATGACCCTAATAAATTTATCAAAGTAAGTTCCAGATTAGAGAATTCCAATATCATTGTAGAAGTTGAGGATAGTGGGAGTGGGATTTCCAACGAAAATTTAGAAAAGATCTTTGAATCTTTTTTTACCACCAAGGTTGCTGGAAAAGGTACCGGACTGGGGCTTTCAATATCCTATAAAATTATTAAGGCTTTTGGTGGGGAGATCAACGTTAAGTCGAAGGAAGGGGTCGGTAGTAGCTTTATAGTCATTTTACCAATTACCAGCAAAGAACTCAAACCAAAACCCGTGATGGGTAATAACCAAATAATCAAAATGAAAGGCAAGGTTTTAGTGGTGGATGATGAAGAATCCATTAGAGATATATTAAGCATGCTTTTAAAAGAAGCTGGTTTGGAAGTCATTACTGCCGAAAGTGCAAGTGAGGGAATGGGATTTATTAAAAAAAATAATTTTGATTTTGTTATTACAGATTTAATGATGCCAAAGATGAAAGGTGACGAATTTATAGAAAAGGCCCGCAAAATAAAAAATTGTGAGAACACCAAATTTGTGCTGATAACTGGTTGCATGTGGGGTGAAGAGGATTTGGGCCTTGATGAGTCACAAGTCAAAGCAGACGCTTTGCTCAGAAAACCGTTCCCTCAAAAAGCGATCATTGCCTTGCTACAAAAATTGAAAAACTAGCTGGTAGCCCCACGTGGAATCGAACCACGAATTGAGCATTAGGAATGCTCCGTTATGTCCATTTAACTATGAGGCCTTAAGGTAAATAATTTATCATAATCGTAAGTTGAATGATGTCAAGATTATAAATAGAATCAACATGACTCTTTGCGCATGTGCAAGATTGCTTAATTTTTGATAAGTTAATTCAAATTTTTCAAAATTAGATAGGATGGAAATCATGAAAGACATAAAAAATTATCCCAATCAACCTCAACATGTTTGGGAATGCTTTTATCAATTAACTCAAACTCCTAGACCTTCTAAGAAAGAAGCTCAAGTCATTAAATATTTAACTACTTTTGCGGCAAAAGAAAATTTAAAATACAAAGTAGATGGTGCTTTTAATGTTATTATTTATGTTCCAGGTACTGCGGGGAAAGAGCATAATGTTCCGGTCATTATCCAAAACCATGTAGACATGGTTTGTGACAAAATTCCTGAAAAGATTTTTGATTTTGAAAAAGATCCCATCGACATTTATGTTCAAGATGGCTGGATT
>Ga0208375_1003061_pt1 | contig 14748 bp, 15 predicted proteins | sample RifOxyD1_FD_184038 | JGI IMG/M metagenome (GOLD analysis project Ga0208375, IMG submission 184038) | Soil microbial communities from Rifle, Colorado - Rifle Oxygen_injection D1 (SPAdes) | ecosystem: Environmental > Terrestrial > Deep subsurface > Rock core/Sediment | place: Rifle, Colorado... | reverse complement strand
AGAATGTTTCCCAGATGAAATGTCTTATTTTAACAGCAGGATTATGGAAATCATACCGTTCATAGCATTCATTTGCGTCAATTATTAAAAGATTCAATTCGTTAAGTATCCACTTATCTAATTCAGTAAGTGAGGACTCCACGTCCTTTCTTGTTATGTCTTCTTTTATTTTGTCTTTGAATAATAATATGAACTTCGAAACATTCCATAATTTGCTTATAGTCTTTCCTGAACCTTCAATTCGCTCTAAGCTACATCTGAAATCCTGTTTTTCAAGATTTCCTTCAAGTGACGCCCACATTCTAAATGGCTCCGCGCCATACTTATCAAGTATATCTGTAGGGTTTATGCCATTACCTGCGGATTTTGACATTTTTTTGCCATCATTGTCTACAATGTGATAATTTATCCACACATCATCAAATATACATTTCCCAGTCAGAAGATAATCCTTAAGTAACGTGTAATATAACCATGTTCTAATTATTTCTTTTCCTTGCGGTCTTAAGGAGCATGGACTATTCTTTTCAAAAAACTCATCATCCCTACTATATTTAAGAATGTATAATGGACTAATAGAACTGTCAAACCACGTGTCAAGAACTCTCTCTTCTCCTCTGAAATTGGTGTTGCCACATTTTGGACATTTATCTATTGGCGGATCTTCTTTCCATGGCTGATAATATTTTCCTTTAGGAGGTAATACAGGGGTATTACACTTAGTGCAATACCATAATGGAATCTCAGTCGCGTAATATCTTCTTCTGGATATTGGCCAATCTATACTTACTGAATTTATCCAATCAATTAATATTTTTCTTGATTCTTCTGAATAGAATTTTGGTTGTTTTGCAATATCTAACATATCTGGGATAAAATCAAGTTGTTTTAGATAGAACTCTTTCATTCCTATAAATTCAATAGGATCCTTTGAACGCTCACAAATAGGCGTTCTATGTTTTATTCTCTGTTGTTTAACTAATAAATCTTTTTCCTTAATAGCGTCAATTAATTTCCTTTGCGCATCTTTTGTGGTTAATCCCTCTAAGAATCCTGCATTCTCGTTCATTGTACCATCTTTATTGATTGCAATAGTTGGTTTAAGACCATTGTCTCTGAAAAATCTGATATCTGTAACATCTCCAAAACTGCACATCATCATAAGTCCAGTTCCTTTATCCATCTGCGCTACAGGGTCGGCTTTTATTGGAACAACCTTGTTGAAGATAGGGGTTATTGCGTGCTTTCCCTCAAGATGCGCGTATCTTTCATCTTCTGGATTGTAGCATATCATCTCGCATGTACATATTAGTTCTGGTCTTGTTGTTGCAATTATTATGTCTTCTCCTGTTTCTTTTACCTTAAATTTTATGTCATTAAAGAAGCTTGGCAATTCTGCGTAATCTATTTCTGCATCTGCTATTGTTGTTTGACATCCTGGACACCAATTATTCACGCGCTCATCCTCATATATTAATCCTTTATTCCACAAATCTATGAATGTTTCTTGTGTTAATGAACGATATTCTGGACTATCAGTTTCGTATATATCTCCAATATTGTCTCCTTTCTCCCAAGAATTGAATCCTATACCTAATCGTAAAAATGACTCGACAGACGCCATACTTGATTTTTCTAATACCTTATTGCAGTATTCTATGAATTCCTCTCTTGGAGTTTCTGTAATCTTAATCTTAAATTCTTTTTCTGCAGCCATCTCTATAGGTAGACCATTCCTGTCAAGTCCTAATGGGAACAAAATTTCAAAGCCTTTCATTCTCTTGAATCTCGCAAACATGTCCATAAATACGTATGTTGTCGCTTGGCCGATGTGGACTGGAGTATTAACATAAGGCGGAGGAGTATCTATTGAATAGACTTTTTTCCCAGAAGACTTATTGAACTTATATTTATTAGAATTCTTCCATTCTGTATATATCTTCTTTTCTGATTCTTTAGACCAGTTCTTCTCCTCTAACATAAGTAAAAAGAATAAGATGAGGATATTTAAATGTTATTGTTGAATGCTTAAAGATACTATTTCTTACAAAGTGAAGGTCATTTCTTACAAAGCGTATTTATTTTCGTAGTTTAGAACTATTATCGAACCCATAATTTATTATGTCAGATATTTCCTGACTTCCACGTGACGCCATGAAGTATGGTTTTTGGTCAGATTGAGTTGTATCATTCTGTTGCCCTTGTAAGACGTAATTATTAATAGTGTTCTTTGCACCAACATACAATAATGCAGTTACTACGGCCACTTTTGAAGCCTCAATAAAAAGATTTCCTACAAATTTAGCATAATTATCTTGTTCCATACGCGTACTATATTCGAACTTTCTTTTATACTTTTCTGTTTTGAAAAACATTTATAAATATGAATTCTTAGAATAGCTAGATGAACATAAATGATGAATTCATCGTAAATCCGAATGCTGGAAAGGAATTTCTCAAGAATTTATTGACAATATTTGTTTTAGTTATAATCATGATTGGATTATTGATGTTCTTACAAGCACAAGTAGGACCAGACCTTTTTACAGATGTATTTTCAGCATTTGATATACAAGTTAATACTGGTCTGATAACGCTCATTATTTCATTAGTGTTTGTTGTAGGTGCCGCGATATTATTATTATTTAGTTATATTAATATAAAAAATCAGAAGTATATAGTTTACAATGATAGAATAGATTTTACGGGAACTAAAGCATTGCTATTTTTACATAAAGAAGTAATTCCATTCCAAAACATAACAAGAATAACATTTTCAAATGAGGGTATAATGAATAAACTTCTCAGTTGCGGAGAAGTAAAATTAGAACTCTCAGGATTGAAGATTCCCAGCATATTGCTCGAATCTATAGATGGTCCTGATAGATTGACAGAATTGATACAACAGAAAATAACGCAGTATAATATGCAAAAACAGATGCAATTTCAAGAACAGAGAAAAATTGAAGGAATAATGAAGAAATTCTAAAGTGAAGAGATTCTGAATGGAAAAATTTTGATAAATTTTATAAATAAATAACGTGGTTTACTATTATGGAACTTCCAATAACGATTCTAGAAATATTTGATGGCACTGCCGTAATGAAACTGCCAATAAATGATTTTGAGAAATTGAATTTTGATGATAAAATGATTGTATACCATTTATGGCATGCAGCAGTAATCGGTGATAGCATTACATACGACCAAAGTTACAGGTATGGATTGAAGTTAAGGGACTTATTCTTGGAATTATGCTCAAAGAAAGAAGAGATAGTGAAAGCGAGCAAAGAAAATAAGTCAATAAATGATATTTATGATACAATCGAGGAGTACACTAAGAATATTCTAATTCATCATGGCAATCACGATGGATGGACTACTAGAAAATTTGTGCCAAAATTCACTCAAAAAGAATTTGATGAAGTCATCAAATCATTAAAAGACCCGTATATTTTATCACTTCACGCAGAAATTCCTTCTAAAGTAATATTTGATAAAGAATATGAGTTGATGCTTACACAAAAGAATCCGGTAAAAGGAGACATAATAACAGAAAGCAATAATACATTCTATAAAAACGTTACTTTAAAGGACTTGGAAAATTTCAATGATGAATACCCGGGGAACAGCACAGTTGTTAAAGATAAGGAAAATGGAAAAATAATAGAGAATGTCTGGCGTGCAGGAAATCAAAGCACTGAACCTGGGATGTATTCTAAATATTTGAAGAAGATATGTTATCATCTAGAGCATGCAATGAAGCACTCAAACGAAGAGCAAAGAGAAGTTCTAGGGATACTCAAAAGGTTTTTTGAAGAAGGAAACCCTAATTTGTTTGATGAATATAACATAAAATGGCTACATTCAGATACTCCAGTTGATACAATATTAGGATTTATAGAAGAGTACAGAGATTCAAGGTCAAAAAAAGCATTATTTGAAGGAATGATATTTTTTAAGGATAAAAATACTCAACATATCATATCAAATATTGCATCATTTGCTCAAGATTTAGAAAATGATGCTCCATGGGATGACAAATACAAGAAAACTTGGAATAAAATTCCAGTAAGCAATGCAATAATGCAAATTGCAGGCACTGGAGGCGCAGGACCATTATGTTGGGCAGGAGTAAACTTACCAAACAGTCAAAAAATACGAGAAGAGCACGGAAGCAAGAGCATATATGTATCTAACGTAACATATGCTTCTAGGAATGCATTCCTTAAAAAGACAATCATGGAATTCATAGAAGATGAGAAAGACAGGAAAATGCTCCTCGAGACAGCAGACATAAGAAGTCCGGTGACTGTAACATTGCACGAGATTGTCGGACACGGCTCAGGAAAAGCATCAGATAAATTAGAATCCGACCCTAGAGATTATCTTCGAGAACATTATTCAGCAATGGAAGAAGCAAGAGCAGAATTATGCATGCTATATCATGCATGGAATCCTAAGTTAAATGATGTAATTACAGAAGAAGCTTCAAAAGGGATATATTTGTCATACATACTCTCAGACATGACGTGGCTTAGAGCTTTAGAGCATGATACAGAATTACATGAAGATCACATGAGAGCAACACACTTTATTGTACAATACATATTAAGAAATAGTGATGCAGCAGAGCTTTATGTCAAGAATGGAAAAACATATCCGAAGATTAATGATTATGCGAAAATGAGAGAAATCATTGGAGAATTGCTTAAAGAGTTGCAGAGAATAAAATCCGAAGGGGATTATGACGCACTGAAGAAATTAATCGAAGAATATGCAGTACAATTTGACCATAAACTTCGTGATGAAGTAGTTAAAAGATCAAAAGAGATTAATTTCCCAAAGATATTCTCTTATGTAATGGCAGAGCCGATAATTGTCAAAGAAGAACAATCCGGGAAGACAGACGTGATTCTAACATATCCTGAATCGATAATCGATCAAGGAAGAAGATGGCGCGAATTAAGCGAGAACGAGTAAATTAGGAAAATTAATAAAGAAAAAATAGTTGCTAAAATGTATGAAAACAACTGCACTATTACTGGACCAGAAAGCAGTAAGTCTTGAACCATCAAAACCGTTCAGATATGCTTCAGGAATATTAAGCCCAATATATTGTGATAACAGAATATTACTGACAAATCCTGATTCTAGAAAAAAAATAACTGATTCTTTTGTAGATATAATAAAGGAAAACGATTTGCAATTTGACGTCATATGTGGTGTTGCAACAGCAGGCATTGCGTGGGGCGCGTTGATAGCCGAAAAACTTGGAAGTAAATTTATTTATGTCAGATCAGAGAAAAAAGACCATGGAAAACAAAGCGCCATAGAAGGAAAACTTGAAAATGGACAAAGAGTTCTCGTAATTGAAGACCTTGTCAGCACAGGCGGAAGCAGCATCAAAGCAATAGAAAATATCAGAGAAGCAGGAGGCATAGTCAATGACTGTATAGCAATATTTTCCTACGGCATGCAAAAAGCCAAACAATCATTCTTAGAGAACAAATGCAATCTAATAACAATAACAAACCTTACAGAATTATTAGATTATGCTGTTGATTCAGCAAACATAAGCGAAAAACAAAAAGACATCATTCTTGAATGGATAAAAGAACCAGCAACATGGGGTAAGACACATGGATTTGAGTGAATACAAAAAATATGTATGCTTGCCCTTAGATGTTGACACATCAGATGAGGCATTGAAGATAGTTGATGAATTAAATGAATATGTGGGATGTTTTAAAATAGGAATGCAATTATTTACCTCTTCAGGACCAGAATTAGTTAAAACCATAATAAAAAAGGAATGTAAAGTATTTCTAGACCTAAAATATCATGATATACCAAACACTGTCGAAAAAGCGATTATAGAAGCTGGAAAATTAGGAGTATCCTATATAACAATACATCTTTCTGGGGGTTCAGAGATGATAAAAGCTGCAAGTGATGCGGCAAATAAAATGCCAGAAGAATCCCGCCCAATAATACTTGGCGTCACAGTCCTGACAAGCATTTCCAAAAGCCAGTTGTCAGAGGAATTGTCTGTTTCAAAAGAACTTTTAGATCACGTAAACGGTCTTATTGATTTAGGTATAAAGAATGGTCTGCACGGGATTGTATGTTCACCCACAGATTTGGAGTTTGTTCATGACAAACATAAACAGATATATTTTGTCACACCAGGAATCAGACCATTATGGTCAGAAAAAAACGACCAAAAGAGAATATCTACTCCAAGCAATGCTATTAAGAACGGTTCATCTTTGCTTGTTATCGGAAGACCTATACTTTCTGCTGAGAATAGAAAGACGGCCGCTATAAAAGTGTTAGAGGAAATCAAAGAATGCTTAAAACAGAAATAGTTTCTCCATACGATTTAAAACCGACACATCATTTAACATATGACACATATAAAAAACTTGAAAACTCTGGGAGTATTGAAGACATACTAAAGAATCCTGTCGTTTTATTCGGAGAGGAAAAATATATTTATGAAGGACATCACAGAACAATGCTTGCAAGAAGAAGAAAAACGAATTTGCCCGCTTATATAATAAAATCTCAAACAGACTTTAAAGAATTACCAAAAGAATTCTGGGACCCATCTTTTACTCCCGAAAAATACTCTTATGATGATGTTTTAAAAATTCTTAAAAACTCATCTCTTGCTGATGATGAAGTCTTCAATTAATCAAGATTAATCAACAGTAAAATATTTTCTCATTTCATAAAATAATAACTAAGTAACCTTACTCCTGCGCCGCTTGCATATTTCTGGTTGTATTCTTTTGGTTCTGCAAGAAATGCCGTGCCTGCAATATCTAGATGCGCCCACGCAGTTTTTTCTAAATCGACGAATTTGCTTAAGAATACTGCTGCAGTTATTGCACCCGCTTCTCGTCCCTTTCCTTTGGTACTCATATTCTTTAAATCAGAAATATCTCCGTCCATGTTGTCTTGATATTCTTCAAAAAATGGCAACTCCCATACTCTATCATAACTATCATTGCCTGCATCAAAGAGTTTTTTTGTTAATTCTTTATTATTGCTTATCAATCCTGAAGTATAAAATCCTAATGCGATTATACAAGCGCCTGTCAATGTTGCAAGATCGATTATTGTTTCTGGAGAATAATTTTTTTCAACATATGCAATCGCATCTGCAAGTATTAATCGTCCTTCCGCATCAGTATTTCCTATCTCTACCGTTTTACTATTGTATGCTTTAATTATGTCTCCTGGCTTGTATGCAGACCCGTTAACTAGATTCTCACAACTTGGTATTACTCCAAGAATATTCTTTTTTATTCCGAGTTGTTGCGCAACCATTATCGTTCCTAAAACTGCTGCAGCCCCAGACATGTCGCACTTCATGTCTGCAAATTGTCCTGAGGGTTTTATGTCATATCCTCCTGAATCAAATGTTATTCCTTTACCCGCTATTGCAGTATATTTTTCTTTTCCTGCACCATTGTATTTTATTATTATCAATTTTGCCGGCTTATCGCTTCCTGAACTTACAGCAAGGATAAGATTCAATCCGAGTTTTTCCATATCTTTTCTGTTCAAAACCGTTATAGTAGTATTATTGCTCTTTAATTTTGATGCTTGTTTCTCTATGTATTCTGGCGTTACAAAAACTGGCGGTTCATTGACTAGATTCTTTGCATAATTTGTTGATTCTGCAATCGTCTTTCCCTCATTAAATCCTGCAACAAAGTCTTTGGATTGTTTATCCTCGTATTGAAAATTTGCAGCAATATCTATTTTATCATCTTTTTTTGATTTATACTTATCAAACACATAATCGGAGAGAATCAAACCTTCAGCACATGCTCTTCCAAGAAGTCTTGAATCGATATTGACGATTGTTGTGATGTTTGTTGTGAATGAAGAGAAATGGTATTTTCTTAAATGTTTAATTATTCTTGCCATTATTCTTCTTATTCTTTCATGATTCATGTCTTTTTTGCTCCCTAAACTAATCACGAGAGTAGACTCATACGCAGAATTGGCTATTTTCGTTGAGAATGTACTGCCAAAATCTCTTTGAAAGACTTTCTTTTTTATGGCAGAGTCTAATTCTCCACTTAGTTCAGGATTTGACTTAGAATATAGCTCTTTATCATCATCCCATAAACCTAAAACAAGCACATCTGATTTCAATACTAGACCATTTTTGACATTCATCTTCATATTTTCACCCGCGTATTCATATTATTTTATATGTCAGTTCATTATTTTATATTTTTAATTAATTATATCTTTCGATTATTATATTTTTTGCTTTATCCTTGACTAGTGCCAGGATATCTATGATAAAGTCTTTTACACCACATATATAAAAAGTTTTGTCTGAAAAATCGTTTATTAAGTTCAAATGCTCTGTTAATCTTCCTGTTAATCCTTCCCAATCTGGAGACTCGTTTCTGGTTAATGTAGCAAAATAATGAAAATTGGAATGTTGACGCTTTAATTCCTGAAATTTTTCATAATAAAGCAATTCTTCTTTTGTTTTTGCGCTATGCAATAATATTAATTCATTTTCTGAATTTATATTTTGATCTATAATGCTGTTTATAGGAGTTATTCCAGTTCCTACACATAAGAATACATGTTTGTCGTTGCTTTTATCTAATTGAAATCTTCCGAATGCTCCTCGTAAAGTTACAGCATCTCCAACTTCTAGTGTTTTCACATAATCCGACCCTAACCCGCCAGGAATTAATTTTATGAAACTCTCAATAACTCTTCTTGATACAGCATCATCCGGACTATTTAGTATTGAGTATGGTCTAAATCCGATATTTTCATCATCAGGATTGTCCTTATCTGTTATTATATGGAAAAATTGTCCTGCTTTAAAATCTAAGTCTGCCTCAAAACCGACTATTAAGAGATTTTCTGTCAAATACTTTTTGTACAATAATTTTGATTCGAATATAGGCTTCATCTTATAATAATGCAAGTATCTCTTTTGTATGACCTGGAACTGATACTTTAGGGAATATCTTTTTTATCTTGAAATCTTTATCGATTACGAATGTTGCGCGTGTTGTTCCTAGGTATTTTTTCCCCATGAAGCTCTTCTCTCCCCAAACATCATACTTTTGAACAACGTTCTTTTCAGGATCTGCCAGCAATATGAATGGCAATTTATGTTTTTCAACAAATTTCTTATGCGATTTCTCGTTATCAACACTTACTCCAATAACTATTGCTTTCTTTTTCTTGAATTCAGCATAATTATCCCTAAAACTACAAGCTTCTAATGTGCAGCCCGGAGTGTCATCTTTAGGATAGAAATATAATACAATGGATTTGCCCATGTAGTCTGAAAGCTTATGTGACTTCCCATCCGTATCATTCAATTCGAAATCGATTGCTTTTGATCCTTCTTTTAATGTCATATTATTACTCCATATTCTTCTCTACTTCTTCCCAATTGATTACGTTGAAGAAATTCTCGACATATTCTGCTCTCTTCTGCTGATATTTAAGATAATACGCATGTTCCCATACATCTATCCCTAGGAGTGGTTTCTTTCCATCTGATATTGGGCAGTCTTGGTTTGCTGTTGACACGACTTCTAATTTTCCATTGTTTAGAACTAGCCACGCCCATCCACTTCCGAATCTGTTTAATGCTGCGTCTGTGAATGCTTTCTTGAAATTTTCAAAACTTCCAAAACTTTCATCTATTGCCACATTTACTTTTTCTGACATTTTCACGTCTTTCTTCATTAACTTCCAAAACATTGAATGATTATAATGTCCTCCACCATGGTTTCTGACTGCTGTTCGTATAGACTCTGGAATATCCTTTAGATTCTTCAAAAGCTCCTCTACAGGCATATTATGGAATTTCGCTGCTTCCGGTTTATGCAAAGCATCATTTAACTTATCCACATACGTCTGATGATGCTTTGTCAAGTGTATCTCCATAGTCTTTGCATCAATATATGGTTCAAGCGCATCATATTCATATCCTAATTTTGGTAATTCATGTTTCATTTTTTAGTCCTCCTTTAAATACAATTTGTTTAATCTCTCTTGTGCATCATCTAAAAATTGTTCTCTAATATCGTGCAAAAAATTAATAGATGAACTTTGTTTAATTGAATTTAATACATTGTCAATATCATAATATGTTTGCGTTTTCATATTTTTTGACTCATTTATCCTGACCGCAAATGGATATAATTCATTGACTGATTGCGTATCATTTCTTAATGCATAATAATACATTAAATTCAATAAATCGTATAATCCGCTCATCTCCTATACACCTTCTGCATCAATAATGCATCCTCTTCAATATTTGGTGATTCGCACACTACTACACCTTTTAATTTGAATTCTTTAAGCGCTTGCATCAATTCTTCATATTTGAAGTCTGACTCTTTTAATACTAAGTGGTTCTTCTCTCCCTTGTCGCCATAATTTATTCCTGACATGTGAATATGCATGTTTTCTAGACCGTTTTTTCCTAATCCTTTTTCTACCTCTTCAAGTGTTGCTCTGAATTCTGCTAATGAATTGTTACCACCACCATTTCTTGCATGCAAATGTGCAAAATCCACACACGGCATTACTTGGTCTAGTTCTTGTGATAATTTTATTATCTCTTTTAAATTTCCAAATTGTGTTGCCTTGCCCGTCGTTTCTGGTCTTATCCATATATTGTTTCCATTATCTTTTAGTTCTGTTGTTATAGCTTTTAGTGCGTCATATGTTTTGTCATAAACCTTGCTTGGTTCATCTTTCAAATAGTATGCTGCGTGGAATACTAGAGACCATGAGCCTGCTTGACGCGCAATATATGCTGCCTGAAGTATTCTTGATATCGATGCAGTAAGTTTTTCTTTTTCTTGCGCATTTAGATTAATATAATATGATCCGTGTGTCGTCAATACAACATCATTTTCTATTCTTGCCTTATTTGCAAGCGCTGCAGTTGTCGGATTAAGATTTACTGAATGAACAAATTCTAACTCCATAGACTCAAGCCCCATCTTTCTAACCGCAGCAATTCCTTCATGAGTCTTAGAACCATGTGCTCTCATCGGAATTCCGGCAGTTCCAAACCTTAATCTATCCATCTTAGGTATCTTTATCTTATCATAATCAAAGTCTTCTATCGTAATGTTCATTGATGATTTCATGTGTATCTCCTATTTACGCGCCCTATATCCTTCTTTTTCTAGTTCTAGAGCGAGTTCTGGCCCGCCGCATTTTGTTATTTTACCATCTAATAATATGCATACCTTGTCTGGTTTGATGTAATTTAACATACGCTGATAATGAGTAATTATTAATAATGTCAATTCAGGATTTGTCTTCTTCAATATGTTGATGTTTTCGCAGACATTCTTTAATGCATCAATATCAAGACCAGAATCTGTTTCGTCAAGTACTGCAACTTTTGGGTCAAGCATTGCAAGTTGCAATATTTCCATCTTCTTTTTTTCTCCGCCAGAGAATCCTTCGTTGACGTATCTTGATGCAAATTCTCTAGGTATATGCAATAAATCTAATTTTTCATTAAGTAATTTCATGAATTCTAACATTTTGATATGATTCTTCTTTTCGCGCCGTGAATTTATTGCTGTCCTCAAAAAGTTTGATACTGTGACTCCAGATATTTCAGCAGGATACTGGAATGATAAAAATAATCCATTCTTTGAACGCTCGTCAGGTTTTTGATTAGTAATAATAACATTCTCAAGTATTATCTCTCCAGTAATCTCGTATGATGGATGCCCCATGAGTCCATTTGCAAGAGTGGACTTTCCTGACCCGTTTGGACCCATTATGACAACAATCTCTCCCTTATGTAATTCTAAGTCTATACCTTTAACTACATGTTTTCCAGAAACACTAATATTCAACTCTTTTAATTCTAATATCTTATTCATTTTCCTGCCTCATAATCTATCATTCCTTTCTGTAATGCTTTTAATGGCAACATCATGCATTTTATCCTTGCTGGAGTAAGTTCTATCCCCAAGAGTTTTAACATGTCTTCTGTTTGCATCTTCTGAATATCCTTTAATTTTTTTCCTTCAATCTCATCCATTAATATTGAAGCTGATGCCATGCATATCACGCATCCATGACCCTTGAATTTTATTTCTGAAATCTTTTCTTCTTTTCCTTTTTTTCCGTCAATTTTGGCGAATATCTCAATATCATCGCCGCATAACGGGTTGTTGTCATGCTTATGAATATCTGGATTCTTTATTTCGCCAAAGTTTTTAGGATTCTTGTAGTGGTCGAGTAAATATTCTCTGTATAAGTCATCCATTATTGCACCTTTTGTATTTTCAATAATAATATCATTTCACTCACAAATCATTTCACTCTCAATATTTTTTTTGCATCGGTTATTGCATCAATCAAACCATCTATATCTGATGTCGTGTTGTAAAATGAAATGCTCGCTCTTGATGTCGCTGGAACATTTAATCTTTTCATGAACGGCTGAGCGCAGTGATGACCACTTCTTATGCATACATTGTGTCTGTCGCATATTGTTGCTAAATCATGTGGGTGTATTCCGTTTATTTTAAAGCTTATTACTGGACCATAATTTTTCTTATTGTGCCCAATTATTTCTAGTCCTTTGATTGTTTTTAATCTTTTTAATGCATATTCTTTTAATTTTTCTTCAATAACCATATACTCTCTGAAATTCTTTTGTACATATTTTATCGCTTCCGCAGATGCAATTATCCCTGCATTGTCTATTGTTCCTGCCTCGAACTTTTCAGGAGATTCAGCCCATTCTGAGCGGCCTATTGATACAGAAGATATCATTCCCCCGCCGTATAAGAATGGTTCCATCTGTTCAATGAATTTTGTTTTAGCATAAATTATTCCCACACCAGTTGTTCCATATATTTTATGAGCAGAAAATACAACAAAATCTGCACCCCAATCATTCACATTTAATTCGTTATGTGCAACGTATTGTGTCACATCAATCAATATTATTACATTCCTGTTCTTTTTTCTTATTTTTAATATTTGTTCTTTGACATCAATCAATAATCCAGTCACATTCGACATTGCCGTGAATGCTACAATCTTCGTATTTTCATCTACATATTTTGATATCTCTTCAACGTCTTGTTTTTTTATATTATATTTCGCGACCCTGAATTGTGCAGTGGTTCTTTTGCATAATTGTTGCCAAGGCAAGAAATTTGAGTGATGTTCAATTTCTGTAACAACAACATTATCCTCTTTATCAAAGAGGAATGTTCGCTCAAGACTATTTGCTATGAGATTAATGCTTTCTGTGGCATTTTTTGTGAATAAGACATTTTGCGATTCTGTATTTATGAATCTTGCAAATATTTTTCTTGCATCAGTAAGCATCCTTGTAGCATTTTCTGATAATTTGTATACGCTTCTGCCTGAATTTGAATTATGGTTCTCATAATAATCTTTTATTGTGTCTATTACTATTTGTGGTTTTTGAGTTGTTGCAGCATTATCTAAATATATTAATCCATCTTTCTTGTTTAATATTGGGAAGTCAATTCTCATATCTGATTACCCTCGCCATATAATATGTGTTCTATCTCATCTGAAACATTTACTTTTAGTCCATTTGGAACTTCTGATAATAATGTTTCATAAAATCCTTTTATCAATAATTTTTCAGATTCTTCATTACTTAATCCCCTACTTTGTATATAAAATAATTTTTCTGCATCAGGCCGTGATATACTTGAGCCATGTGTGCATTTAACGTCGTCATTATGTATTTCAAGGTCAGGAATGCTTATCGCCCTTGAAGTATTATCAAGCATTAACATCTCATTTTTTTGATAACCATTACTATTTGATGCATTTTCATGGATATATACTAATCCACGCATTATTGCTTTAGAATTATGCATAATATTTCTACATTGCATGAGACTCTTTGTATTTTTTGCGTTATGATCTGACCTAGTAAATATGTTATATTCAGAATTTCTTGATAGAACAATATTATTCATTAATGAGCCGGAGTTGCTTCCATTTATCATTGAATGTAATTCTGTTATATTTAATTTTGCCGGGCCTTCAATATTAGTCCAATATATATTTGAATTATTACTTAAATGTGCATTCTTTCTTGAATATATGAAATATTCACTCCCATAATCTCTTAAATCAATAAGGTGAACATCAGAATCATCTTTAATTATGATATCAAGAAATTCTGTAGCGATTGAAGTCTCATCTCCAGTATTTTTTGGCTCACCTAGTTTAGTATTAATGTATATTGTTGCTTTAATGTTTTCTTTTATATGAATTATTAAGTGAGAGTATTGATTTCCAAATATTTTCTTAGTGATTATGTATTCGCCATTCTCTTCAATGACTAGAACTTTAATATGTCTTAATGCTGCATGCATATAATCTATCTTGTTTTCTATAACCGGATTATCTATAATACGTCTTGTTTCTAATAATATTTCCTGATCCAATTCTTTGAAGTTATCTTCATCGATAATTTCTTTATTTGATGAATAATCAGTATTACCTGTTTTAAGATAATTTTTATCTAAATCAATATTTATTCTCGTACCTATGCCTAACCCGTTCTTTATATTCTCAAATTTCAACTCATGAAATTTTTTTAAGTAATTTTCGCGATTCAACCCAGACTCCCCTCCATTTCTAATTCTATTAACCTGTTCATCTCTACTGCGTATTCTAGGGGAAGTTCTTTGACTAATG
>Ga0208375_1003058_pt1 | contig 14756 bp, 13 predicted proteins | sample RifOxyD1_FD_184038 | JGI IMG/M metagenome (GOLD analysis project Ga0208375, IMG submission 184038) | Soil microbial communities from Rifle, Colorado - Rifle Oxygen_injection D1 (SPAdes) | ecosystem: Environmental > Terrestrial > Deep subsurface > Rock core/Sediment | place: Rifle, Colorado... | reverse complement strand
TTAGAAAATGCGATAGCTACTGAGCAGGCTAAACCATTGGCTTCGGCTGATAACATAGCTTTTTGGATTTTATTGGTCGGTATTTTATTATTACCTTTCGTTTTTTATCCGATCGCAGGCGCCTCAGTGATTGTGATCAAAAAATTCTTTCTATTAGGTGTTATCTTGGCCGCTTTTCTATTTTGGGTGATAGGTAGACTACAAGAAGGAACTTGGAGGATGCCGTTATCGAGTGTGATCGCTGGGGCTTTTTTGTTGCCACTATCTTTCCTAGCTTCAGCTTTGTTTTCTGGTTCTATTAGACATTCTATAATTGGAGCATTTTATCAACCAGAAACAGTTTTGTCAGCTTTGTTTTTATGGGTCCTGATGGTATTGGTAATAGAATTTTTCAGTGATAGACACAGATTATTTAACTTTTATATTGGATTTTGTGTCTCCGGTTTATTATTCGGACTTTATACTTTGGTGAGGTTTTTATTGGGCCCAGTCTTGCCTATGAATATTGCTAATTTTCTACCAGTGAGTTTATTGGGGTCGTGGTATGAAAATGGAATATTTCTTGGTCTGGTGACTATTTTCTCTGTTTTAATGTTGGAATTCTTTTCTTTGGAAAAAGCGAAGATATTAAAGTTTACTCTAAATCTCACTATCGCGGTATCTATTTTATGTTTAATTTTAATTAATTATTCTACTGCCTGGCTTGTAATCGGCCTCTTAACTTTAGCTGTATTTATTTACTTCACCTTCCTTAAAAAGGGGATTGATAATAATAAGAAAAAAATCCTGATCCGACCTTCGTCAATTGTGCTGGGTTTGTCGGTAATATTCTTTATGTTAAGTGGTGTCACTGGCCCAATTAGCACACCATTGAATTCGATTTATAATAAATTCCAATTTAGTTTCCTAGAAGTTCGGCCGGGTTTTTCTAGTACAGCTGATGTGATCAAAGGAGTAGCTAATGACAGCCCATTGTTTGGTGTTGGTCCTAATAATTTCCCTAATGCTTGGACAATTTATAGACCAAAATTTGTTAATGAATTGCAGTATTGGAATGTAAATTTTAGTAATTCTTTTGGCATTCTACCAACTTATATAGTGACAGCTGGACTCTTGGGAGTTTTAGCGATGTTATTATTTTTTGGATCATTATTGTATAGCATCTCTAAAGCTGTTTTAGTTAGCAAAAAAGACCCGGATGATATCTTAGGGAAAATGTTATTAGGTTTGGCTAGTTTGGGTACTTTGTATTTGTGGCTGATGCTAGCTTTTTATACGCCTAATGTTTTTGGTCTACCGATGGCTTTTATTATGACCGGTCTTTTAGTGGCTACTATGGTAGATGATAAAGTGGTAAAAACTAAATTATTATCATTGTACAAAACTAATAGAAGTCATTTCATTAGTATTTCAGTTTTAGTTATTTTACTAATTGTAACTTTATTTTTAAGCTACAGTTTAATTCAAAAATTCTTGGCCGTTACTTCTTACAGTAAGGGGGCTGAAGCTATGGCGGTGGGCAATATAGACGAAGCTAATATTTATTTTATCAAGACTCTAAATGCTGATAGTAAAAATCCTCTATATCTAAGAACATTTTCTAGTCTAAAATTACAAGAATTGAATCGTTTATTAAGCACTGAGAGTGTTGAAAAAGAAGAGACTTCAGCAAAAATGGAAGCCCTTATAGACGCTGCTGTCACTAGTGCTCAAGAGGCTTCAAGATTGAATCCTTTAGATTATCAAAACTTCCAGGTCTTGGCTGGGGTGTATGAGTTTTTGGCTTCAATTAATATTAACCAAGCTTATGAAAGTGCCAAAGTTACTTATGAAAAAGCTTTAAGTTTAAATCCTAATAATCCGGAATTATTATTAAACATGGCTAGACTGGAGATTGGTCAAAATAATTTTGAAGAGGCCAGAGCGTTATTAGAAAAAGCTTTGACTATAAAAACCAACTACGCTTCATCGATTGTTTTGTTGTCTCAATTAGATGTTGAGGATGGCAATACTACGAATGCTATTAATAGATTAGAATCTGCTTTGGCTAAAAATCCTTATGATACTAATTTATTATTCCAACTAGGTTTGCTCAGTTATCGTGATGGCAATTATGTGGGAGCTATAGAATCATTCAAAAATGCTGTTGCTTTCAGTCAAGGTGGTATTAATGCTAATGCCTCTTATTTCTTAGGTCTAAGTTATGCTGAAAATGGTCAAAGATCTTTAGCTGTAGAACAGTTTGAAATCATTCAAAAATTCAATCCAGATAATGCTGAAGTTAATTATATTTTAGCGAATCTTAAAGCTGGTAGATCGGCTCTCTCTGGGCTATCTTCAGGTCAAAATGTACAGACTCCAGTTTTAGAACAGAAAGAGGCCGATGAAGAGGTGGTTGATGAAAGTGAATCAAGTGTCGAAGTGGCTGAATAAGATATGGTTGATCGCTTGCTTAAGCTTTTAGGTAAAGAATTTGGCAGTTTACACCAAGCCGCTTTCCTAATAGCCGTCTCTTCTCTTTTAGCTCAAATTCTAGGTTTATTTAGAGATAGATTATTGGCTAGCACTTTTGGGGCCTCGGGTCACTTGGATATCTATTACATGGCTTTTAAGGTGCCAGATTTATTGTATGTGGCTTTTGCGTCTTGTGTGTCGGTAACGGTGTTAATACCTTTTATTTTTAAACATCAAAAAGATGTTGATGATAAGGAGAGCGTGCGAGCTTTTTTGAGTGATACCTTAACTGTCTTTATGACGGTGATGGTAGTGGTAGTGGTGATTATTTTTGCTTTGATGCCTTATATTGCAGAAGTGATCGCACCAGGATTTAGTTCGGATGCGACTAAAGAATTGATTTTACTATCAAGAATATTACTTTTATCACCGCTCATATTGGGACTCTCTAATTTGTTCGGTAGTGTGACTCAGAGTTATAAAAAGTTTTTGGCCTATACTTTAAGTCCAGCTCTGTATAATTTTGGGATTATTTTTGGGATTATTGTCTTGTATCCACTTATGGGCCTGGCTGGCTTAGTGTGGGGAGTTATTTTAGGGGCAGTCGCTCATTTATTTATTCAAATACCATCTGTTTACAATATTGGTGTGATGCCTAGGCTACAAAAAGTGGTCAACTGGTCAGAAATGAAAAAAGTAATATTAATTTCTTTGCCTCGAACCGTCACTCTAACTACACATCATCTATCTCTCCTGGTTTTAATCTCCCTGGGCTCCTTAATGGCTGTGGGCTCGATTACTATTTTTAATCTAGCTTTTAATTTGCAGTCTTTTACTTTAATAGTGATTGGAGTCAGTTATTCTGTGGCGGCTTTTCCTACCCTCGCTTCGCTTTTTTCTAAAGGTGAGACTTCAATGTTTGTGTCAAAAATAGAAACAGCTATCAGGCACATCTTTTTTTGGACTCTACCAGCGGTGGCCCTGTTTATTATTTTAAGAGCTCATATTGTGAGGGTGGTGCTAGGGTCGGGGGAATTTAGTTGGTCTGATACTAGGCTCACTGCCGCTGCCCTCGCTTTATTTGTGGTTTCAGTAATTGCTCAAGGCCTGGTCCAGCTTTTTGTGAGAGCTTATTATGCGACTGGAAAAACCAAAATGCCACTGGTTGTAAATAGTTTGTCTTCCATCTTAATAATCATGAGTGCTTTTTTCTTTATCTACATTTTTAATAATCTACCTGGTTTTAAAGATTTTATTGAAATGTTGTTGCGGGTTGAAAATGTGCCTGGCACGGTGGTTTTAATGTTGCCCCTAGCTTATTCGGTGGGTGTGACTGTAAATGCTTTGGTTTATTGGATTTTCTTTGAGAATAAATTTGGCAATTTTAAAAAAGAAACTTATGTGGCTATCTGGGAATCGGTAGTTACAGCAATTGTTATTGCGGTGTCTTCTTATATGGTTTTAGGTTTATTTTCGCCTGTATTGCGAACAGAAAATTATTTAGGAATCTTTACTCATGCAGTCATAGCTGGTGGGGCAGGTATTGTTGTCGGCCTTCTTGTTTTAAAGTTAATGGGCAGTTTAGAACTGCAAGAATTAACTGTTAGTTTTAAGGCTAAAGTTTGGAAAAAACCTATTCGATCAGACGCTGAAGAAGTCTAAAAACATTGGCATTTGGTCATTTTTTACGGTAGAGTGATAGCATATGAAAACAGAGAGAATTCGTAATTTTTCTATTATTGCTCATATTGATCATGGTAAGTCGACTCTGGCTGATAGAATGCTGGAGCTGACAGCAACTATAGAAAAGAGAAAAATGAAGGAACAGGTTTTAGATTCAATGGATCTAGAACGTGAAAGGGGAATTACTATTAAAATGCAGCCGGTAAGGATGCATTTTAAGTATGAAGGCGAAGAATACGAGTTTAATTTGATAGATACTCCAGGTCATATAGATTTTTCTTATGAAGTTTCGCGGGCGCTCAAGGCGGTGGAAGGAGTAGTACTCCTAGTCGATGCTACTCAAGGTGTTCAGGCGCAAACTTTTTCTGTACTTGATATGGCTCGGGCTCTAGATTTGCCGATTATACCCGTTTTAAACAAAATAGATTTACCGAGTGCTCGAATAGAAGAAATTACCGAAGAAATTGTTGAGACTATTGGCTGTCAAAAAGAAGATATATTATTGGTTTCTGGTAAGACTGGAGAAGGTGTCGATGCTTTACTTAAAAATATTGTATCTAAAATACCTGCTCCCAAAATTGATAATCAAAAAGTCCAAGGCTTAGTTTTTGATTTTGAATATTCGACACATAAAGGTTTAATAGTTTTTACTCGTATTTTTGGTGGGACAATTAAAAAAGGTGATCGAATAAAATTTATAGGATCGGGTTATGATTTTACTGCTTTAGAAGTAGGAACATTTACTCCAACTATGGTGACAACCCCAGGGTTATCTAGTGGTGAAATTGGCTATATTGTGACTGGTTTAAAGCAAACCACAGGATCGGCGGTGGGAGACACTATATGTGCCATAAACAGCCCTACAGAGCCTATTCCGGGCTATATGACGCCTCCACCGGTGGTGTGGGCGAGTATCTATCCTGAAAGTCAGGATGATTTCACGGCCACCAAGCAAGCTTTAGAAAGACTAAAATTGGAAGATGCCTCGCTATCTTTTGAAGAAGAATCCTCGGGAGCTTTAGGTCGGGGTTTTCGTTGTGGTTTTTTGGGTATGCTTCATTTGGAAATAGTGACCGAGAGATTAAAAAGAGAGTTTAATCTCTCTCTTATTATTGCGACTCCCTCGATTAGTTATGTGGTTGAGGATAAAGACGGTATCAGAGAGACTATTTATGCCCCCCATCTCTTTCCAGAAGATTTAAAAAATAAATCGGTTTTTGAACAATGGGTTAAGGTTAAATTAATTATGCCAGCGTCATATATGAACACTATTATGACTTTACTTTATGATCATGAAGCAGATATTCAAGATATGGAAAATTTTGGACATAATCGTGTAAAATTAATGATAGAAATGCCATTGCGAGAGTTGATGAGAAACTTTTTTGATGAAGTTAAGAGTGCGACTTCGGGCTTTGCTAGTTTGTCTTATGAATTTATTGGAGAAAAATTAGCCGATGTTGTACGATTGGATATTATGGTCGCCGAAGAACCAATTCTAGCTTTCACTAGAGTTGTGTCGGCCCGAAGAGTGAATGAAGAAGGGGAGGCGGCGGTAGAAAAATTAAAGAAATTATTACCCAGACAACTTATTATTGTAAAAATTCAAGCTAAAGCTTTAGGTAGAATTTTAGCCTCTAGAACTTTGTCGGCTATGCGCAAAGACGTAACCGGTTATCTGTACGGTGGTGATATTACTCGAAAAATGAAGTTAAGAGAGAAACAGAAAAAAGGCAAAAAGAAAATGCAACGCTTGGGCAAGGTTAACATTCCTCAGGATGTATTTCTTAAAATGATGAAATCAGGAGAGTAAAGCCGGGAAAGAGTATAGAGCTATCATACTGATTATGGTGAGGACACCAATCACGATAGCTATAGCTCTAACATACTTTTGTTGTTTGCGTTCAAATATCATTGTATTATTATAAAACAAAATATGACTGAATTTCAAGCTAAACCCAAATCTTATCGTGGTTTAATAATGCGCCTTATAATTATCTTTTTATTGATAGTAATTTTCATATTGGTGCGGGCGGTGTGGAATGTTTATCAAAAAAATACTTTATCTGAAGAGAGTTTAAACCACACTAAAGAAGAATTAAAAGATTTAGAATTACAAAAATCAGATTTAGAGAATCAAGTTTCGTGGCTGTCTCTACCTCGGGGCAGGGAAGAAGAAATTAGAAAAAACTTTTCTGTCGCTAAAGAAGGAGAAAAAGTTTTTATAGTGGTTGATGGTGACAAGTCAGCTACCACGACAATTTCTGATGATGACAATAAAGGCTGGTGGCAAGCGATTAAGGGTGGATTTAGTAATTTATTTTCTTTTTAAGAAGTGGCTGAAAAATTTATTCGTAAAGTAGAAGATTTCACTTGCCATCACTGTGGGGTGTTTGTAGTCGGCAATGGTTATACCAATCATTGTCCAGCTTGTCTGTGGAGTCTTCACGTGGATATTAATCCTGGGGATCGCGCTTCTAATTGTGGGGGAGATATGGAGCCTATATCTTTAATTCACGAGCATGGGGAGTTTGTTTTAACTCATAAATGCTTAGTTTGTGGACATCAAAAGTCCAATAAAACTCTCGGTGGTGACCGGCTAGATGAATATCTAAGTGGTATGATATAATCTAAGACCAGAGTATTTTACAAGTTTAAGATTTATTTTATGTCTAAGAAAGTAGAAATTTATAGTACTCCCACTTGTCACTTTTGCCATATGGCCAAAGATTTTTTTAATGATAATGGGGTAGAATTTACTGACTATAATGTGGCCACAGACGCTGTAAGGAGATCGGAGGTGGTAGAGAGAAGCGGTCAAATGGGCGTGCCAGTTATTTTTATAGATGATCAGATGGTTATTGGTTTTGATGAAGATAAATTACGGGAATTACTCGGTCTGTAATTAGCTTTATTTAGAAGGTGAATTGTGTCAGAATAAAACGAGCAAAACTAGAACCTAGTTTTGCTCGTTTTATTGCCTTTGTAGTTCAATGGATAGAACAGTCCCGTCCTAAGGGATAGATGTAGGTTCGATTCCTACCAAAGGCACAAAAGATAAGATCTTTTGATTTTTAAGCCTAAATTAGCTACAATATAACGCATATGTCATCTGACAATATAGAGCAAAAGGTAGATGAGAGCTTAAATATAGCTCGTGAGAATCGTAAGATTTTAAAGAAGCTTTTATCTTACAGACGCTGGGAAGCCGTTTTCGCCGTGACTAAATTCCTAATATTTGCTATTGTAGCCTTTGGTTTGTATTATTATCTGCAACCTTATTTGGATCAAGTATTAAAGGTTTATGCAGACATTAATGGCCTAGTGGGCGGTTTTTCTGGTTTAAAATAAGTTAGTTTTGCTTGGGTAGCTCAGTTGGTAGAGCATTCGCCTGAAGAGCGAGGGGTCGGCGGTTCGAACCCGCCCCCAAGCACAAATAAACCACTCTTTGGAGTGGTTTTGTGTTGGGGCGGACGGGTTCGAACCAGGAAAGGGGTCGGGAAAACTCTAGTTTTCCCGTGAAGGAAGGCAGGCGAAGCCGTCGGAAAACCTTGGGTTTCCGAGGAGTTTGATCCCACCCCAAGCACATAAAAAAATAACCCATTACTGGGTTATTTTTATTTTAGACGCTTTTAACTTTTAATTTAGCTGTCTTATCTTTATCTATTTTAGGTAGTTTAATGGTGAGTAAACCATGTTTTTCTTCAGCCTCAGCTTCTTCTGTTTCGATTTCAGCTGGTAGGAGAATGGTTCGGGAGAATGAGCCCCAATATAGTTCTCTTTGAAAATAATCTTCATCAGCTAGGGATCTGTCGGTTTCGCGACCGCCTTTGATGGTAATCATTTCTCTAGTAATAGAAATATGTAAATCATCAGGCTTAACTCCAGCTACCATAGTTTTAATAATGATGTCATTGGGGGTTTGATAAACGTCTACTGGTAGTTCGCCTTCCTCCTCTTCCTCAATCCAGTTTTCGCTTTCGCGTCTACTTGTGACTTCGGGAATTATTTCGTCTTCGTACAAATCGTCATCGTCCGCCACAGAGATAGTGCCAGTGATGCGTTCAAAGAATGATCTTTTTTGTCTAGCCATAATTGTAAGAAGTAATATAGTTAAAAATAATAATACCTATAGCTTTATTTCGGAAGTGATTACGGGAGGATTGAGAGGACGATTAAAATATTTAACTCTTTCAAAAATAAAAATGATAAATATTGCTATAGCCCATAAACCGGAGAAAATATAAAGCATATCTAAACCGCTACTTCTAATTATAAGAAAGTTAAAAGTGGCGTGCAAGAATGTGGCGAGGATAAGTCCAATGGCTAGAAAGGAAATTTTCTTGAAAGAATTTGAATAAAAAGCAAAACTAATCATAATTCCGACAATAGCTGAGCTTAAAATATGAACAACGGTGGCCCCTAGGAATCTCATGTTGCCAGTTAAAAGTAGCGACATAGTATTACCACCAGAAATGCTGGTATCTAGTAAAAATAAGGTATTTTCTACAGCTGCAAAACCAATGGCGGTGATGATGATGTACATCATGGCGTCAATTGGTTCGTCATAATTACGATTACGAAAAGCGACAAAAAAAGTGGCTAAAAATTTTACAATTTCTTCTATCCCAGCCCAGACTAATAAGAAACCTAAGCTAGATAAGAAAAAAGAAGTGCTAATAAGTTCTTCGGCTTCTAGATTAAGACTAAAACCAAAGTGGCTCAGTATATTTATACTCAAATGTTGTAATAAAAATGCGCCCAAAACCGCAAAACCGCCAGCAATAAAGGTTTTTAAAATCATCCAATTTGGTTCCGGTTTTAATTTATCTTCTTTAAGCCAAAACCACAACCAGACCAGAGCTGGTAAAAAGCCTCCAATAAAGCATAGAGTAGCTATGATATTTATATTATCCATTATATTTTGGCCAAGGTTCTATAATAAGTAATTGGTCGTTAAATTTTGTTAGACCCCATAATTCTTCGGTCACAAAAGGCATAAAAGGATGAGTGCAGATTAAAATATCTTTAAAAATCAGTAATAAAAGTTGGATTCGAGATTTCTTAGATTCGTCATCAGAGCTGTTAAAAATATTTTTACTGTCTTCTAAAATTTGATCAGCTATATGGTGCCAAGCGTACTGATATATTTTTTCTGACGCTAAGTGTAAACGATAATTGTCCATATCAAGAGTGATATCGGAAATAAAAGTCTTATGCTCAGCTAATATTTTTCGATCTTGATCTGTAAGATTAGAAAAAGAGGGATCAATTTTAGTTTCGAGTGAGTTTGATAAGATAAAGCGAGCCATATTCCAGAGTTTGTTTGCAAAATGTTTATAGGCTTTAACTTTATTTTCATCAATCCTCATGTCGGTACCGGGAGCGGTGCCCATAATCAAACTCATCCGGCCAGCGTCGGCACCAAATTTGTTAGCTATATCTATAGGATCGATGCCATTGCCTAGTGATTTAGAAAATTTCTGCCCTTTAGAATCTCGAACGATACCAGTTAGAAAAACTTTTTTGAAAGGAATTTGGCCTAAACCAAAACCAGTCATTAAAATCATTCGGGCGACCCAAAAGAATAGAATCTCATGAGCAGTCACTAAAATATCTGTTGGATGATAAAGTTTTAAATCAGCTGTTTTTTCAGGCCAGCCTAAAGTAGAAAAAGTCCACAAACCAGAAGAAAACCAAGTATCCAAAGTGTCCTCATCTTGAATCCAGCCGTCACCAGCTGGGGGAGTAATATCACAATATGTTTCTGAACCTTTGTACCAAACAGGAATTTGGTGGCCATACCAAATCTGCCTAGAAATACACCAATCTCGTAAATTATCTATCCAATTAAAATAAGTTTTTTTGAAATAGTCTGGCATGATTTCTATTTCATCTGATTCAACTACTGACCGCATTAAATTTTTTAAAGTAGTTTTAGTACCTTTAGGAATACTAGTAATAGTCGCCTCATCAGTCAGACTGAATTCTTTGTTGACATTAATAAACCACTGAGTTTTGGGTAGAGGTTCAATAATACCACCAGTTCGCTCGGCGGTAGCTACATTTTGTTTAACATCCTCTTCTTTTTCTAGTAGATTTTGCTCCCTTAACCAATTTACAATAATATCTCGAGCTTCGGTAGTTTTTTTACCTTTTATATCATCACCGCCCCTCATCATACGGGCTTTTTCATCTATAACTTGTAGACCCTCAAGATTGTGACGCTCGGCTATTTCCCAGTCGATAATAGAGTGAGCTGGGGTCACTCCTAGGGCGCCAGTTCCAAATTCTGGATCAACTGATTCGTCGGCGATAATTTTTATACGCAGAGGGACATTACAAAATGTGACGCTATATTCTTGGCCAACATATTTTTGATAACGGCTATCGTCGGGGTGAACAGCCACAGCGGAGTCGCCAATTTTTGTTTCTGGTCTTGTGGTCGATATGGAAATAGGGAAGTCAGCTGAATATTTAAAAGTGTAAAGTTTGGACATTCTCTCCTCATATACTATTTCATCATCAGCAATAGTAGTTTGGCCTTTAGGATCCCAGTTAACAATTTTAAAACCGCGGTAAATCAGCCCCTCATCGTACATTTTTTTAAACATAGTTCTAACGGCCAGGCTTAAATCTTCGTCGAGGGTAAAAGCTTCTCGACTCCAATCACAAGAAGCACCAAAAGTTCTGATTTGGGATTGAATTGTGCCTCGGCTACCTTCCACAAATTTTTCAATTCGTTTTAGTAATTCAGGTCGTCCTAAATCGTAACGAGATTTTTTTTCTGTCTTGTAAATTTCTTTTTCAACTTTAGATTGAGTGGCAATAGCGGCATGATCGGTACCTGGTAGCCATAAAGCTTTAAAACCAGCCATTCTTTTGTATCTAACGATGACATCTTGAATAGTTAGTCCCAAAGCATGACCCATATGGAGAATGCCTGTCGCATTAGGTGGCGGCATCATTATAGTGAAAGGCTCCTTGGCTTGAGGTAAATTATCTGGGTTAAAAAAACCAGATTCTTGCCAAATTTTATAGATTTTACTTTCAGTCTCGGTTGAGTTGTAGGGCTGCGTCAATTTTTCGTCCATATTAGAGCCATCTTAACATAAAAGACTCAAAAATATAACTCGTTTAAGTCTATTTATTGCCATTAAGTTTTAATGTGGCTTAAAATATTACACCACATATTAAAAAAGGCGAGGACGGTCCTTTTCTCTTCGTTTAGATAGATAAATTACCTTTGGCCACAATATTGGAGTCTAAAATGGGGGAGAGATCGAAGTTTTGAGAGATTTTTAGGCCAGCTACCACTCCGATCATGGTGGCATTGTCAGTCGTCATATTTTGTGGTGGAAATAAGAGGAGGGTAGGGGAGAAGTTTTCGGAAATCATCTTATTCATTGCTTGACGCAGTCGTAAGTTACTAGCAACTCCCCCGCCTACTATTAAAGTAGAAGCAGGGAAGTGGGTGAGCGCTTTTTTTGTTTTGGACACTAAAACATCGACAACAGCTTGTTCAAATTCCAGCGCCAAGCCCTCTTTTTGAACTGTGGATAACTTTTTTTGACGTTCTATAGCATAACGAACAGCAGTTTTAAGGCCAGAGAAGGAGAAATCATAATCTGGCGAATCTATCATAGGTCTTGGTAGTGACCACTCTTTAGGATCTTTTCTATCTTCGGCCATTTTGGCTAAGAGCCCTATCTCCGGGCCACCTGGGTATGGTAGGTCTAGGAGTCTTCCGACTTTATCAAAAGCTTCGCCACAAGCATCATCGCGAGTGGTGCCAATCTTTTTATAACTCCCCCACTTTTCAATAAAAATTAATTCGGTGTGGCCACCAGAAACTATAAGGGCCAGGGCTGGTAATTTGGCTTCAGGATTTTCAATCAGAGGCGAAACAATATGGCCTTCAATATGGTTCACTGGTACCAATGGTTTACCCCACAATATAGCCAAGCTTTCAGCGACACTAATACCAACCCACAGAGCTGGCTCTAAGCCGGGGCCAGTGGTGACAGCGATAGCGTCTATTTGAGGAGCAAGAGTGGGGATGTGAGACCAAAAAATTTCCGATAAGTTTTCATTTTTTTCTAGAAGAGCGTTAATTTTGTCTTTTTTATTTTGGTCAATAGGAGAGCCTGCCTCTTTTTTTTCGGTTGCTAAACCTGCTTTATCTAAAGCGGTCAGAATAACTGGTACAATATTTTTAGCATGTTCCCTTTTAGCTAAATTTGGTACTACCCCACCCCAGGCCTGGTGAATTTCTGTTTGAGAAGAAACAATATGAGACAGACTATTAAAAATTGGCATCTGACTTCCCTCTTGTGTTTCTATTTCCACGACACTAACAGCGGTGTCGTCGCAACTAGTTTCAATAGCTAGGATTTTTAATATAGGCATGATCTTCAAGTTTTAACACAAAGCGCATTTTATTAAAAGGATAGGAGGGAGATAGATATTAAAATCCGGCTGTAAAAACTCTTTGTAAGAGTGTTTACAGCCGGATTATGGAAGAGGGATTATTTCGTTGTCATTTGTTTGGTTTGTAATAGGGCAGTCCATTCAAATTTCATTACAGAACACTGGGTGCACCTCCCGTCGTCATTAAAGGTGTGATTACATGGCCACACAATATGTTTTAGCCAACTGTCCTCAGTTCTGCCACTTGCGAATTTCCGCCGTAACATGATGCCTCTCCTTCTCTGGTTGAAGTTTTTTCCTCATCAATCATACATCAACATTTTTATCTTTCAATAAAAATGTTGTGATTATGTATTTTAAGATTAAAAAAAGACCCAGTCTAAGAAAACTTTCTGGAGAAGTTTCCTCAAACTGGGTCTGGGGTATGTGATGTTGCTAGGCGGTGACGCCTGAGCGGATGTTTTGCCGCCTGGCGCGACGAATTCTTTTCAGCGAGCGACGGGCTTGCTGTTTGTTAAAGTCCGGGGAAGTCGCTTTGGGAAGCTTTTTCTTGGCACTCCCCAAATAAGTGCGAGTTCTCCTCATTTCGTCTGGTGGACCAAATTCGTGAGGGGTATGGTGCTTGTTTCCAAAAAGGAATTTCTCCACCCGGTCACAAAAATCTTGAAATTTACTCAACTTTTTACCCTTTCTATGGTTCTATAGCTCAGTACCCAACTGAGCCTGTCTATATATAATCATAGCATGTTTAGGACTTGAGGTCAAATATAGAAAACACCCCCTTAACCTCTCTTTTGAGCGATAAAATTTAAATAGTTTTTCTTACGAGGTTTAAAAATTTCAAAGTAAATAATCTCGAAGCCATGTTTATCTAACAATTTTTCTATTTCTTCTTTAGTATAAAAACTAAACCAGCGTAAATGCCCATTATCATCACTATCTTTATAGCCTTCAGTCTCGCCTTCTATTAAACCTAAACCGAGGATGCCTTTTTTAGTAAGAGTCCGATTAATTTCATTGAAGGCAATATCAATATCTTTTTTGGGAATGTGGAGGAGTGAAGTATAAGCCCAGATGCCATTAAAAGTGTGATCGGGAAAAGGTAAGTCCATAAAATCTCCTAAGACTGATTCTAAACCACGACTCTTGGACATTTCAATCATAGACTCTGAGGCATCAAGGCACACTACGTCTAACCCTTTATTTTTTAAGAGTAAACCATCGCGACCGGGGCCACTGCCAATATCTAAAACTTTACCGGTGACAAGTTTAGAAAATTTATCGAAAATAGTGGCTGGTATTTCTTCCCAAAAAGGAGTGGTCTCTTCGTCGTAGTCTTTAGCGATCTGATTGTAAGTAGAGATGGTTTTGGGGTCCATTATTATTGATGTTTAAAATAAAAGGCGGAGAGGGAGGGATTTGAACCCTCGATATGGTTGCCCGTATGCTGGTTTTCGAAACCAGTGCCTTCAACCGCTCAGCCACCTCTCCTGCATGATCAATAGTAGTCTTATTTTTGCCATTTTTCAATAAAAATGATATATTCTTAGCGTTCTACGGCCTTATCGTCTAACGGTTAGGACATCGCCTTTTCAAGGCGGTAATCGGGGTTCGATTCCCCGTAAGGTCACATGAGACTTCTTAAACTAAACTGCTTTAGTTTAAAAAGCGATATGTGAAGACGGAAGTATGTTTTTCTAGTAAGAAAAACAACTGAGTCCGGTTCTGGAAAATTCACGAGTGGCGACGAGTGAATTATTGTGGATCACAACAGATTTAGGGCGCGCAGCGCTCCATTTGGATTGAAGTGTTCATTTTGAAGGTCATTAGTTAATGGTACTAAATCCGCTATATGTTTGCACACATTACCCGTATTCATTGACTTTATTTAGTAGTATGATATAATATAAAAGGAATAGAAGCTGACTGAGGTGAAGTGGCTACCTTGGTTAGCTACAACAAATGCCACTTAGAAGGATATAAGGTATGTTAAGTCTTCCTATTTATGTTGTGGATGATGTAGGTTGGGACACGACGGGTGAGATTGAACAAGTGCGCATCCCCGATGGATGGTGGGTCGCCGATGTTGTCAGTTATGGTGCTCCTGTTGACATGTTTCCATTGTGGTCTGGAAACGAGCACCGACCACCCGAACAGGGTGGTTGCGTCGATATCTTTGGGGTGAAATC
>Ga0208375_1003057_pt1 | contig 14764 bp, 17 predicted proteins | sample RifOxyD1_FD_184038 | JGI IMG/M metagenome (GOLD analysis project Ga0208375, IMG submission 184038) | Soil microbial communities from Rifle, Colorado - Rifle Oxygen_injection D1 (SPAdes) | ecosystem: Environmental > Terrestrial > Deep subsurface > Rock core/Sediment | place: Rifle, Colorado... | reverse complement strand
AAACCCCACCAGTACCAAAATCCACACCAGCCACCCCATCCGGAAATTCCTTTCCTGATCATCGCCGATTCTTATTCGTTTCTCCATCTGATCCGTCACCACAAAGTCCGAAAATCCTATCCCCGGCTTAAACTTTCTCATGGTCCCATTATAATTTCTTACCGCCGCCTGTCTATCTCAGTCCCCCCACCACTTTTACTTTCCTGAGTAATTCATCATCTTCTAAAACTCTGCCGCAGCCGCGAACCACTGCCGTCATCGGGTCCTCGGTAATAAACACCGGCATTTTAGTGTCCTCACTCAAAAGCTTCTCAATCCCCACAATTTGAGATCCACCTCCGGCCAGAACAATCCCCCGTTCCAAAATATCCGACACCAGTTCCGGCGGGGTCTCTTCAATTAGTTCTGCCGCAGCAGCCGTAATCTGTTTTAATACCGGCATCAAAGCTTCCCTTACTTCTGTAGAGGTTACTTTAATGGTCCTGGGCAAACCGGTGCCCAAATCCCTGCCTCTAACCACCATATACTTTATTTGATCTTTATCGCCGTATGCGGTTACGTGGGCATTTCCCAGGGCAAATTTAAGCTCTTCCGCCGTTCTTTCGCCTAACAGTAAATTGTACTTTAGTCTCATAAAATGGATGATCGCCTCGTCCATCTCATCTCCGGCCACCCGGATTGATCTGTTAAGTACAATCCCCCCCAGAGAAATTACTGCCATTTCGCTGGTTCCTCCGCCGATATCAATTACCATCACCCCTCCGGCGTCAGATATTGGCAGCTCAGCTCCGATGGCTGCTGCCATCGGCTCTTCGATCAGATAGCATTTTCTAGCGCCGGCCGACAATGCCGCTTCCTGTACCGCCCGCCTTTCAACTTCTGTCACCCCCGAAGGGATTCCCACCACTACCCGCGGTCGGGGAACTTTAGGGATTATTTGCCCTGACTCGTGCACCATCAGAATGTATTTTTTCAGCATGGCTTCGGTGGCATCAAAGTCGGAAATCACTCCGTCTTTTAAAGGCCTGATAGCCTCAATAGTCGCCGGTGTTCTCCCCAGCATTTTTTTGGCTTCCTCCCCGATAGCTAGTACCTGTTTGGTTTTTTTGTGTCTGGCCACTACCGATGGCTCCCGGATTACTATTCCCTTCCCCTTAACATGCACCAAAGTGTTGGCTGTTCCCAAATCAATTCCCACATCATGTGACAATAGTCCAAAAATATAATCAAACATAGCTCTACCACGCAATATACACTAACCTCTCTTTTCCTCAAGCCCCAAGCCCAATCAACTCAGTCCTTATCTCTAGCTGGGTTTAATTATTTTAAACTTGGACCGCTGCCTTCTGGATACCTTATCTGTAGGATATTTAGCAAGTCCAATTTCGCCCTTAATAACCACAAATTCTTCCCATACAATAGCCTCCATCTTATGGCCAATCATCCGGAATATATCTGCACTCACCCCCTCAAAAGCGAGTCAAACTGTCAGACAACAGGCGGGGTACATACTAAGTGCATTCGCAAGGGCTGTCAGTTTCTGTACAATGAACAAACCGGACAATTTGGCAACCAATTAAGATCCGCGGTCTACAGACACCGCACCGAAACGGGAACACAAAGACGCCAAAAGAATAAAGAAGCGTTTTAATCTACCACTCACCGCTCTCGATCGCCCTGCCCTGCTGTTGTTTTTTTTTCTGAGTTGCTCTATTAGGTAAAATACTTGCCGCTCCCTGCCCCTCGACTCCCCGATGCCCGCCCTGATCCCTGTCATTAGCAAAATCCCAGCAATCCTCATGTACCACACCCTCATCCAAAGTCCTACCTACTGGTCCCTCAAATCGATTTAGTTGCGGTTTGTTCTTACTTTTAGCCATAAAGTTTTACTTCAGCTCTTTGAGCCATTTCGAAAATTCTTCCCCCACTTCCGGATGCTTCATAGCCATCGACACTACTGTTTTTAAATATTCAATCTTAGTTCCCGCATCCCGGTAAATTCCCCCTTCAATTTCCTTGGCCAATACTCTCTGCCCGTCTGCCAGCATCAGCTTGAGCGCATCGTTGTACCACAATTCTTCACCCTCTTTCAGTTTATCCTTAGCCTCCTGAATCTTGGCAAAGATTTCCGGGGTAAACAAATAAGCTGTCACCTGAGCCAGATCGGAAGGTGCCTTCTCCTTTCCCGGCTTTTCGATAATTGCGTCAGCGTCAATCAACCCCGGTCTTAATTCCTTACCGGCCGCAAACCCAAACCGCTTGTAGTCTTCATCCGATCTGGCTCTGATCGAGCCCATCACCGAACAGCCGTATTCGTTGTACACCTCGATCAGCTGCTCAAATACCGACTTGCCTCCATTGGTATCAATAAACTCATCGCTCCAGGTATAAATAAACGGCTCATCTCCCACCAGGTTCTTGACGTTTAACAATGGCGTTCCGTTACCATACGGTCCCTTCTGCCTGACATATACAAAATTAGCCATGTCCGAAATCTCGTTTAAGATGTCCAAAAGCGGCCTTTTCTTCTCCCCACCCATCAGAATGTTTTCAGTCAAATCGGCGTGCGGCCGGTCAAAATGGTCCTCGATCGCCCGCTCGTGGTAATTGGTCACCACAATAATGTCCTCGATTCCCGAGTTGACCAGCCCCTCCACCACGTATTGAATAATCGGCTTATCCACTATCGGCAGCATCTGTTTAGGCATAGCCTTGGTTTGAGGCAAAAACCTGGTTCCAAACCCAGCCGCCGGAATCACCGCCTTGGTCACCTTTTTAGCCATGGATCCACATCATAACCCAAAAACACGACTTTTCGCAATCGTGTTAAAATCACTAGGCTATGCCCACCGAACACGGATCCGGACCCAAATCTTCTCAAACCGACTGGGAACACATCCTTTCCCAGGAAGGTATGCCGGCTAAATTGCCGCCAGAAAAACTAGGTACCCGAGTCAGACTAGGTAACGGGCACGGCCAAAAAAGTGAAGCCGATGAACGCTTGGAAGATCGTGGAGGCCATAGTCCCATGTGCCCAATCAATTTAGGTCACGGAGTCAGTTCCAGAGTTGATCAACCCAATGATCGCCCGGTAGAAGATGAGTTGGGTATTTAACAACTAAGTTATTTTTTTCCAATTCTTTAAATACTTCCTGGTTTGCTCTTTCAGCCTCCACCACGTACTGAATAATCGGCTTATCCACTATCGGCAGCATTTGCTTGGGTTTTGGCTTGAAACCAATCAATCATTACTTCTGCTCGGTTATGGTTAGGCTTGCCATGTCCAAAATGGTCACGTGTAATTGATTCTTCGATCACGTCTCGCTCATCCTTTGCTGATAATATATGTTATAGGATTAAAAACAACTGCTTTCTGTGCTAAAATAGCCCAGTGCGAAACTCTAAAATCAACAAAAAACATTTTAAAGTAGCTGTTTTGTGTGGCGGGTTCGAACCCGAACACTACGCTTCAATGTTAACCGGCAATAACCTTCTTAAAGCTCTTCAGAACGCCGGGTTTACCCAAACCAAATTATTTGACGTTAATACTTCGATTATCAGCCAACTTGTCGAATTCAAGCCGGATTTTGCGTTTATGTCCCTGTTCTGTAAATGGGGTGAAGACGGCGTTATGCAAGGAGCGCTGGAAGCCTTGGAAATACCCTACTCCGGTAGCGGGGTTGAGGCAAGCGCTATCTGTAAAAACAAATACTTCTTTTATGCCATTGCCAACTCCTTGGGTATCAAAACCCCCAAGGTCTACTTCTATGGAACCAGCAATGAGTATCATTATGAAAAACCCACCATTAAATACCCGTGTATTGTAAAACCCAGCTATCAAGGTTACTCTCTGGGGGTTTCGCTTATCGCAGAGCAAAAAGACCTAGATTTAGCTTTGAAAAAAGCTTTCCAATTCAGCCACAGGACTGCCATCGAAGAATATATCGAAGGCAAAGAGATTACGGTGGGAATCATCGACACCCCCGACAACAATACTGTCGTATTGCCAATGATTGAGCTTAAATTTAAGCATCACAAAATCCAAGACTCTGATGTCAAGGACGATCCCTCCCTTATGGAAGAAATTATGCCAGCAAAAATTAGTAAAGAACTAGAGGAAAAAATTAGTTCTTCAGCCTTAAAATTATTCAAAAAGATCGGGTGCCAAGGTGTTAGCCGTTTTGATACCAGAGTAACCAATGCCGAAGAAATTTACTTTTTAGAAAACAATACCGCCCCGGGGTTACTCAATTATGAACAAAGTGACTTACCCAAACAACTTCAGAAAAAAGGCATCTCTCTTGAAAGTTATGTTGAGTATATGATTATCAATGGTCTCAACCGTCAAACTAACAAGTTAGAGGTTTTTATTGATTAATGAAAAAGCGATATCTTGTCACATTCTACGATAGTAATTACCTGCCTAAAGCGGTGGCAACCTATTTATCACTGCAGAAATACCATTCAAATTTTGTCCTTTATGCTTTCTGTTTTGATGATCTTTCATATGAAATCACAAAAAAGCTAAATTATCCTAACTTTATTCCCATCGCTCCCAAAGACTTTGAAAACGAGGAGCTGAAAAAAAGCAAATCAGAAAAAGAAAAGCTCTATGAGTATTACTGGTCCTGTAAACCATATATCGTGCTAAAGGTTATGAATGATACTAAGGCTGATATGGTTACATATATTGATTGCGATTTTATGTTTTTTGATAATCCTGAAGTAATATTTCAAGAGATTGGAAATGCTGACGTTTTAATCCAACCTAACAACTTCTCGGTCGACGAAGTCGATCAATTTAAACCTGTTGGCTACTACTGCTCCTGCTGGGAAAGTTTTAAAAACACAAAAAACGCTAGACAAGTTTTAGGTTGGTGGCATCAAAAATGCATGGAGTGGTGTTACGCCAGATTCGAGGACGGCAAATTTGCTGATCAAAAATATTTAGATCAGTGGCGTATTTTATTCAAAGGTGTCCGAGAAAATACTCAAATCGGTGCAAACATCGCCCCCTGGAGTATTCAAAAATACGATCTGTCATCCAAAAACGGGAAAGTCATCGTTAATGGCTGGCCTCTTATTTACTATCACTATCATAGCTTCAGAATGAACCTGATAAATTACAAATATATTATTACTGGTGATAGAGAAAACTTCTACCGGATTCCCAAAGAGGCTGTTTCCCTTGTTTATAGCCCCTACATTAAGCTCCTAAAACAAACTCTCATTGATCTAAAAAAAATTCCGGAATACTATAAATATGCCATCTCCAACCCCGAGAGCTTAATCAAAGTCAAAGACACCAAAGCCAAAGCCGTGTTTACTTCGTACAAAGATGCCGTTACTTCGACAGATAAATTCTAGGCACTAAAGGCGAAATCGAGGCCACTATTTCTTCGGATACGGTATCCCAACTTTTGGCGTGATCTTGCGCTGACAATGAAGTCTTTCCCTGCTTTCCTATTATTGTCACCGTATCCCCCACCTCCACCACCCCAATCCCGGTCACATCTGCATATGCCTCGGACATGGAAACATGACCAATTATCGGCACCCTATGTGAACGAATCAATACAAAGTTGAAATTAGGCCGTCTCGAAAATCCGTCACCATAGCCAATCGGTAATACTGCTATTTTCGAATCAACCGGTAGAGGATTAATCCCATATCCCAAATTTTCACCTGCTCTTAGCCTGCGAATTCGGCTAACACGCGTAAACCACGACAAAACTGGCCTAACTTGAATTGGATATTCCTTTTCATTAGAAGATTGCAATCCATAGAAAGCAGCCCCGATGCGTACCAAATTTAGCTGGGAATCCGGCAGTGAAAAAGCTGAACATCCCGTAGCAGCATGTGTATATTTAAACTCGATTCCTTTTGCACTTAATTTTCTTACCAATTCTTTAAAGTTTCTTAGTTGCTCTGTCGTTGTTTCCAGTGATTTGCTGTCAGCATTTGAAAAATGAGTAAATATTCCTTCAGGTTCTAAATTGTTGAATGCAACAATTTGTTCTATCTGATTCAAAGATTCGTGATAATATAACCCCGATCTCCCAATTCCAGTGTCAATTTCTATATGTACATTAACCTTTGATCGTAGTTTACGGCCATACTCATTTACTATTTTTGCGTACTCATAACTTCCGATACAAAGCGTCAAATTAAATTCTGTTATAGCCTTGCAAAGCTCATCGGATACCTCATTCAAAACTAAAATTTTACCCGTAAAACTACATTGTCGTAATACAAGTGCTTCCTCAACATAGGCTACGATTGCAAATTCGATTTTTTCTGAATTCAACAAGGGTACGATGGCTCGAAGACCATGACCATACGCATCAGCCTTTACAACAATTCCCAACGTCACCATCGGCCCAAGATTCGAGCGGATTGTTAACAAATTTGATCTCATCGTTTCCAAATTTATTTCAGTCCAAGTGCGATGCATGTTCATTCTCCGTATTTATTCACAAAATTGTTAATCCCCTCCTCCAATGATTCCGCTACCCCCTGAGTCATTTCCTCGTCATAACCAATGGCCACTCTAAGTGAATTGGTATTTTCATATCGCTCGGAATTTTTAAATATTCGAGTAAAAGGAAAGCCGAAAGATGTCCCCTGAACTATGACCGTTTTTTTTCGTTTGGCTGTTTGAATAATTTCCTTAACCAACAAATCACTATAATAAGGGACCAAAACTGACCTTTTCATCATTTCCGGACTGATAGTCAGGTAAATAAATGATGTGTAAAAGTCTTTGCTGTCAGCATAATCCACTCTTACCTGAGAACTAACATCTTTTAATTTGTAAAAAATATCGTGGGCGTTTTGACCGCTATCGTGAACTAACTTGTTGATCAAAGTCGGATTTATTTGTGGCATTAACCAAACAGTTTCCTGAGTGACTAAGGATCCGGTTATCGCCCTAACTCGATCCAAATATTCCCTGTCTTCCTTGAGATGGTGCGAATAAATGGTGACTGCTCCGGCATTAGTCAAATCAAAACCGTAGCCTCGGTGCTTTTGCAGACTAGTAACCAAAAACACAGTAAGATTTTCCGGCAGTTTATCTAGATATAAAGCCACGTCAAATGGCAAAAAACCCAGAGTGTAATCGATCACTAAATATGTCTGCCTCCTGGTAGAAGACGCCATTTCTATGGATTTTTTAAATAGCCTGGAGAGATTCATCTGGCTGGAAAATGGGTACAAACCCGGCTGAGTACAATTGATTGGATATTCTGTCCAAATACAGCTACAACTGGCTTCAATATCTAAAGCATATTCATTGAACCAAAAAACTCTGCGATAATCCTCAATCAGCCATTTCGTCTCAAAATAACTGTTTTTTCCAATATCAATCTTGGATACTCCTTTCTTTCCATATAAAAAATATACCAAAGACGATACGGCCGCCATGCCGCTACTAAACATTAAGGTTGTGGATTTAACAGATCCCAAATCTGGAAAATAACCATTAAGTGAGGTTTCTAAACTAATTGGAGTATAGTCTGATCTTTGATAAACACTATGTTCCAAATCTGACTGGTTCCCGGATCTCTGACTGATCACAGATGGTAAGACTGACGGAGATTGGAAAAAATTACTGTATTTCTTCTTAAACGACCTAATAAAAAAATTCCTGGCGTTTGTATACAATTCCATTTTATCGCCTGCATCGTTTATCGGAATACCCAATTCCTTGACTACGTTTTTTAACATCATATGGCCTTTACAAATTTATCAAGACGGGATTTTACATAAGTAAAACCATTCAAATCTTTGCTATCTGAATAATAGATCAATATCGACAAAGCCAAATTCAAAGTGTAGCAATCAAATCTTTCTTTGTAATTAACAATGACTACATCCTTACTCTTAAAATAATGCGGAAAAACTTTTCTATAGGGCATCACGTCAACCCAAAACCCTAAATATGCCACATCATAAACAAAATCCCCATATTTTGAGTCGCTCCAGTCGATTACTCCGCTTACTTTACCGCGGTTAACTAAAATATTATTCGATCCTAAATCACCATGTATTAATTTCCTTATATTAGGACAGTATTTTACCCGTCTCTCCATGGCTCCATATACACTCATAAAGTAACCTTCAGGCCAATAGCTGCCTTCTCTATACCTATCCTTAACACTCAATAAAAAATCACTCCATGAAACATATCTTCCGTTACCCAACTGATCCCAATCCCCAAACCCCGTCGTTTTTGATACATCAGCTGAATAAATAGCGTGACAAACATCAAGAACTTTCGACACAGATTTAATTAGGTAGTTGTCACTAAAATCATCAAGCAATTTCCCCGGACAGGCTGATGTTACAGAATAATAATTCTGGCCCATCTTGCCAATATAATACGTTTTGGGCACCGGAAGTTCTTTTGAAAAATAGTTATTCCGTACAAATTGATCTTTAAAAAATCCCTGATCAGTCGAGGCGATTCTTAAGATGTAATTGCGCCTGTTCACCTTAAATTTGAAGGCAATAGATTGTTCACTGGATTTCAGCTTTTTCAAACCAACGATCCTCGTTTTAAAAAGATCTTTCAAAAATCCTGGCACACTCCCATCGTCAAGTATTGGAAAATTAGGCATAGATTTGTCATCGTTCAAAAAAAACTTTAATACTATCTATCACTCTCTGAATCTGCTCTTTCGTAATTGTCCCAAAAATCGGCAAGCACAACGATTGATCTCCAACCAACTCAGTCACGGAAAGCTTAAAACTCTTTTTTTTGTAATAATCCATTTTGTGAATAGGATAAAAATATTTTTTAGTCATTATTCCCTCTTGATCTAGAAAGTTATAAAGCTCATCTCTTCTGGAGGTCATAATACAAAAATCTTTATATGTACTTTTATTATTTTTATTCACTACCTGGAACCCAATATCACCTATACCCTTCAACCCTTCCCGATATTTCTCCGCCCACTTGTTTCTTTTAGCAACTTCTATGTCAATTTCAGGTAAAGTCAGACATCCCATGGCTGCGTTCAGCTCTGAAATCTTCCCATTCAAACCTAAAAATTTGGAGTTGTAATCCTCTAAAAATCCATAGTTTCTGGTATACCTGATTCTCTGGGCAAGCTCATCGTTATTGGTTGCGATCAATCCCCCCTCAGCGCTGGTTACCAGCTTGGTCCCGCTAAAGCTAAACACTTCAGCTTCTCCAAAATTTCCCACCTTCACTCCGCGATATTCGCTACCGTACCCATGTGCTGCATCAAATACCAATTTTAATCGATAATTGTTGGCCATCCTTTCCAACTCCGCAATATTGCACGGGTTCCCAAACACATGAGTGGCAACTATTAACTTAGTCTTCCGAGTAATTAACTTAGCCACAGAGGCTGGATCAATACATAAGTTTTTCTTATCGATGTCTGCAAATACTGGTCGAAGTTTGTTCCACATCAGCACATTTGCCGTTGAGTTAAAAGTAAATGAAGGCACGATAGCTTCGCTGCCCTCCGGTATATCCAAAGAGGAAATAACGGCCATCAATCCCAGGTCACCACTGGCTACCCCTATCACATGTTTAACTCCTAAATAGTTAATCGCCAACTGCTCCATCTCCTGACAGTTAGTTGCAAAATTAGACACCATCTTGCTTTCCCAAACGCACTTCAGCCTCTGAACATAGTCATCAAAAGCTGGCATGCTCGGCTGAAACACTGGAATCTTAGGTCTGCTTAGCATACGAAATCGGATCTCTATCGTTGTTTAAATTAAACGCCTCTATCCGCGACTCACAATTACTGCACACCCCACAAGCTTCTGTTAACCCGTTGTGGCAAGACCACGTTAACTCAAACGGTACTCCCAATTCTCGTCCAATCCTCACTGCGCCGATCTTATCCGTCGTCAGCAACGGAGCTATTATTTGAATCGGGGGTTTTAACATAGTTCCCACAGCTATCAATCCCTGCTGAGCTGCAATAAATTCCGGACTGTTGTCCGGACAAATATGATCCCCACCGGTTGATCCGACAATAACTGCCCCCGCTTTCAAACTTTCTGCCAAGGCTACAGCCTGAGAGTGCAAAATCGCATTTCTATTAGGCACATATTCATTGACAGCGGTTGTCATTGTCTCAGCTGCGGTAAGCGATACCCCAGGCAATTGCTTTAATAACTTCACCTCAACCATCATTAACGATGCCCTATAAAAGGTAGCCAATTTTTGCGCACAATCCATTTCTTTCTCCATTGTTTTTTGGCCCCAATCAAAAAACAGGAAATGTGGAATTAAACCCAAATTAATCGCCATTGCTGCAGCCACCGTACTGTCCAAGCCTCCACTCACCTCACACACCACGCTCTTCCGAGTTAACCCGGCCGCAACACTCATCAACTCCCGCATTTCTTTTTCTGTCATATTATCTGTAATTCCCCAAAATATGTAATCGGGATGAAAACCCCCAGCCTCTCTCATTTGCCCACTTCTTCACCTGCGGGCTTCTTTGCTCAAGCGTCTCCACATCAGCCCCTTCAGGCATCAACATTATTCGATCCGCCCCAATCCCCACTTTCTTAACCAAACCCTCTACTTCCTTGACTCTATCAAGGTCATTTACTACAAATTTGAATATTGATTGAGGTAGTTCGGCAATTCCCACCAAAACAGCAGGAACAATTCTTGCACCCGGTCTCATTCCGGCGTTTGATAGCTTCGGTGAGCAATTTATCTGACAATCCTCCAGTCCTTCCGGAAAAATCGTGCCATTTGTTTCAACTTCAACGTCCCACTCCGGCCTTAAAGCTTTTGCGACTTCTACGACCGCCAACCTCTGGAGTAATGGCTCACCACCGGTAACAATCAATCGCTTATTCACACTAGCCCCATAAACGCTCATCCAGGAGGTGGCAATCATGGTCAGAGCCTGCTTAATTGTCACAACCATGTTTGGTTCACCCACCAAAGCCCTCTCAGTATCACAAAAGACACACCTCAAATTACACTTATGAAGCCTAACAAACGTCGCTTCTTTTCCGGCTGAAGGACCTTCTCCTTGCCGGGAGGTGAAAACTTCATTAACCCGCAATTCCAACCCAGACATGCTCATTTTATGTCTCCTCTCTTGCACACCACCTTTGACGTCGGTGTTTCCCACAAATAAATCTCTTCCAGTCTTAAATTCTTCCCATACAAATTGTTAAATTGTGATTCTAAATTCTTAAAAATCCACGCTGCCAGATTTTCTGCTGTGGAGGTAAACGGAACGACAATGTGTTTCATGTCTGGATTTTTTTTGAAAAAATTCATCATCATTAAGTCCTTCTCCCAAACCAAAAATCCATGATCTAATACATCATGCACGTGTTCTAACAACACACTCTTCACATCTCCGAAATCAATCACCATCCCTTCGGATGAATCCGCCTCCTTAGTTACTAGTTCGCCACTCAAGAAAGCCTCCAGTTTGTATCTATGCCCGTGTACATTCCGACACTTAGAATGGTGATTCATAACTCTATGTCCCATATCCCACTCCACTTGACGGGAAACAATCATATTAGCCGTCCTTTTCCGCTTGACCGTTAATATCTCTGAAAAACTGTTCTACCAGTAATCCGTCTGATCTAAACACACCTTTTCTCACAGTCGTTTTTGTCACAAAACCCCTTTTTTTCACCCCACGCATGTTCACACACAAATGCTCTGCTTCAACGTGCACAATCACTCCATTTGGATTCAGGTGTCTTTCCAACGAGTCCGCAATCTGTTTGGTCAGCCCCTCCTGAATCTGCAATCTTCGCGCAAACATATCCACTATTCTGGCAAACTTGGACAATCCCAAAACGTGCCCATCCGGCACATAACCTATATGGACTTTTCCATAAAACGGCGCCATATGGTGTTCACACAAGCTGTAAAAATCGATGTTCGCTACCGTTATTAACTCCCCATATCCGTTACTTTGGAAAACTTTGTACAATTTTGCCTCATCCAATTTATATCCACCCAAAATCTCGTTATACATCCGAATCACCCTATCAGGAGTTTCTAAAAGGCCGGGCCGACTAGTATCCTCACCAAAATGCTCGATTAGTTTATAGACCCAAACCCTGGGGTCCGAATCATCATTCCTTATGGGTAATTTTTTCATACAGGTTTAAAAAAACGGTCCGGCACAATGGCCGGCTGACCTGCTACCGCCAGTTACAAATTAATTCCGCCCACTATATCGTAACCATTACTATAAGTCAAGATACTTTTTGGGTTTTGACTTCGATAAATTTATGGCTAATATCTTCCGCCTTAATTGCCAACATAAAATCTGGTTCATTAATATTACTACAAGACACCAAATCCACATGCACCACTCCATCTTCCGGCCAGGTATGAATTGCCAGATGGGATTGGGAAAGTAAGTAGACCCGGGTTTCTCCCTGAGGCGAGAATTGATGGCTGTCGGACTTGATCACCGTCAGCTTCAATTTTTGAATTATGCTTGCCGCCAGATCGCTGGCCACGTTCTCCCAAACCTCCACCCCTTCCAACCGGATCAACGCTACAAAATGATTAATTAGTGGTGTAGATTGATTCATGATTTTTTCCGGTAATTAAAGCTTTTGTCTTGGGTGTCGTTTCCAGCACAAACAGGCTGCTTGCGCTTCCTATCGACTCGGCTCCCTGGTATCTGTTGAATTTATCCCATACCCAACGCATCATCAACCCCGACTTTGAAATCAGCTCGTAAATCGGTAAAAACCGCTCTTTGGCCCGGTCACTATTACCGAAGCACAAATATACCCTCCCTGTTGGTTTAGCCGGGTCTAGTGCCGCCACAGCCCGCGCCAAAAACAGTTCCACCCCGGCCGGAGTATACGGCGGATCGGTAAATACCACGTCAAACTTCCCGACCAATTTTGCCGGGAGTATATCCCGGGCATCATAGCTTTCAGTCTCAATCTCCAACTTCTCCAGTTCAGCCAGCTGTCTGATGCTTCCCAGCATCCGTTTGTCTACGTCCAAAGCCACTACTTTTTCTGCCTGCTTTTGTATTCCCACTCCCACCGATCCCCAATCATCATCCCCCAAAAACAGGATTCGTTTCCCGGCTACGTCATCCATGAAATTCAGCAGTTCCGCTCTTCTGGCCACCGTCTCGCGGGTAGCATAAAACTGGTCATAAGCCCTGTTCGGCTCCGGTCTCATGTGGGCATATTTATCCAAAATGGTTAGCATTTTTCGGCCTACTTCCCCGTCCAGTACCCGCCACAAACTGTCATCGGATTGCCAGCCGTCTCCCCATAGTTCCCCCAGGCCCGTTATCGCTTGCGGCAATAATTGGGTTTTATCACTAGCCGGCGCAAACACTCTCGGCCAGGATTGCTTCAGTTTGTTAAGAACATTTCGCGCCACCCCGGTTTTTCGTACCAGTTCATTATTATCTACTGCTTGGCCGTGCTGCAAAATCGCCAAGATTTCCAGGATTTTTTTCGAACTCATCCCCACCTTGTTTGCCACAGATAGCACCATCTGTCTGGTAATAGTTTTCTCCATGTCTACACAATTTTACCCCAAAACAATCACCATTAACACCAAAGCCCACCTCTGATTCAAAAAAAGAAGCGTCCCACAATGTGGACACCGCTGACTGGCTGTGATATCATGTCCTATAGTTTATGAGCGCTGATACCACCATTCTCCGACTCTCTGAAGCGGACATCCACCCTTCCGAAGGTTTAAGTCAACATTTTCTTATTGAATCAACAGATATACAGCACATCGCCCGCCAGATTGAACCGGGGGCTTGTGTTTTAGAGGTAGGACCAGGCACGGGCAATATCACTACCGCACTTGCCGTTCACGCCAAAAAAATTATTGGAGTTGAGATTGACCCGCGTTTCACTCCATTTTTAGCCAATATCCAATCTAAGCACTCAAACGTACAAATTATTTACCAAAATGTGTTGATATTGAATCTTAAAAAACTTATGCTGGCAGCTGAACCAAATGCCCCATGGCAAATCGTCTCGAATCTTCCCTTCAACATTACTGAACCTTTTCTAAAAGCTTTAACGGACCTTCCCATCACAGACGCAATCCTTATTTTGGGGCAGTCCATGACTGAACGTTTAATGGCTGATGGTCCGTTAAATGATCTGCTAACAAAAACGGCAGTTATGGCCCAAACTTTCTTTGATATAAGTGTAACCAGAACTATACCCAAGTCCCATTTTTACCCCGAATCTGCCACCAATACTTCTGTCGTTGTATTAACACCAAAACCAGCTGAAGAATTTCAAACTAACCCTAAACTTGCCATACTTAGGAAACTCTTTCTAAGTGAAGGTCGACATGTTCCCATCGCCCAGGTAATTAACTCTATTGACCTACCATCGGAAGATGGACCCATTCGTGACAAAGCCGCACGAAATCGCCACAGCAGGCGTGAAGCTCGCAGGGCTCTAAAAAATACTGCAACTTGGGGTAGTTTTATCAACCTAGTAGATAATCCGCTTGATATGTCAGCGGGCAGATCACCCAGAACATTCAGCCTTCCTAAAAGTATCACCGATCAACCGTTTGCCAACCTAAACAACCATGAACTGCGCTCCCTAATAGCTGCTATCGATAAAAACTAACTAAAACATCGCCATTCTGTTAAACTTTCTCTATGTCCTGGCCGGCGAAAGTCATCCGCATTTGTTTCCACTTACTGTTAGTCCTGGTTCCCCTCATTTTTCTTCCTAACAACTCCGAGCTTTTTGAATTTAACAAAATCGT
>Ga0208375_1003056_pt1 | contig 14765 bp, 18 predicted proteins | sample RifOxyD1_FD_184038 | JGI IMG/M metagenome (GOLD analysis project Ga0208375, IMG submission 184038) | Soil microbial communities from Rifle, Colorado - Rifle Oxygen_injection D1 (SPAdes) | ecosystem: Environmental > Terrestrial > Deep subsurface > Rock core/Sediment | place: Rifle, Colorado... | reverse complement strand
CGTGGGGGAAAGGTTTTCCGGGTTGGCATATAGAATGTACGGCAATGTCAACGAAATATTTAGGAGAAACTTTTGATATTCATACCGGAGGAAAAGAACATATTCCTGTTCACCATACTAACGAAATTGCCCAAGGATATGGGGCATTTGAACATCAGACGGCAAATTATTGGTTGCATAATGAATGGTTGATGATTGACGGAAAAAAAGTAAGTAAAAGTCTAGGAAATAATGTACTTGCTACCGAATTAATAGAAAAGGGATACGACCCATTGGCATTAAGATATTTAATTTTAACCTCTCATTACAGAACGGGACTGAATTTTACCTGGGAAAGTTTAACCGCTTCTCAAACAGCTCTTGAGAAATTAAGGAGTTTGATACAATCCTTTAAAAATGAAAAACAAACAACAACAGCAACTTCAGAATATAAAAATAAGTTTTTGGAAGCTTTGAATGATGATTTAAATACTCCTCAGGCTTTGGCAGTTTTATGGGAAATGGTTAAAAGTAATCTCCCCGGTTTGGATAAATATGATTTGGCGTTAAGATTTGATGAAGTTTTGGGATTAAAATTAAACGAAGGAAATAAGAAGGTAGAAATTCCTGAAGAAATAAAAAAACTTATTGAAAAAAGGAATATGCTTAGAAAAGAGGGAAAGTTTGAAGAAGCCGATATAATTAGAAAAGAAATAGAGAGTAATGGGTTTAGTACACAAGATGCAAAAATTTCTTAACTATTTTTTTGTAGCGAGCGCTGTGATTTTATCGGTGGTACTATTTTTTCTTTTTCTACGAGTTAATAAAATTGAAGGTTTTCTTGCAACCATAAAAAGTGAAACCCTAATTCAAGAAGTCGATATTTGCGGGGAAGATTGTAAAAGAGAGGTTAATGACATTGTTTCAAAGGCAATCGCGACCGTATCAGGAACTACAACCACAAAGACAATAATTTCGCAGGTTGCGTCAGCCCCCAAAGAAAAACAGACAACCTATATTTCGCTTGCAGGTCCTATAACCACAACCAGTATGGTTTGGGTTGATGCGGCAGGAACCGATACTTATATAGATCTTGTCAATGATTATGGAAAAAATACATGGGTTTCCTGGGAAGCCAATTTAAAGATTGCCGATGGGAATGGCCAAGTTTTTGCCAGACTCTACGACGCGACCCATAATATTGCTGTTAACGGTAGTGAAGTTTCGGTAACCTCAGGTACTTCAACTCAAGTTATCTCTGGCCAACTTAGTTTATGGGCCGGAAGAAATCTTTACAGAGTTCAACTTAAATCACTTAATTCATTTGTAGCAACCTTTGCAAGCGGGAGAATAAAAATAAACTACTAAAGACTTATTTTTTTAAGAGAGAACCCCGATTTAATCGGGGGAAGCTTCTTTACAATGATTCCAATATGGTCAATTAGGGGGAAGTGATTTTTTATTTCTTCCTGAAATTTTTCCGCTAAATTTCCGGTGTAGCCTCCATAGCCTGCTTTTTCCGAATGGGAACAGAGTCTATTTTCCCATTCATGAATTACCACCTGTACTTTCTCTCCTTCTTTATTAAATTCTTCCTGAAATTTGTCGTTGTCCATTCCGTAATCGGTATGAAGTTTGGCAAACTTATCAAAGAGTTCTTTGTTGGCATTAACCATCTTTTGAAAATATTCTTTGTATTTTGTCATGGATGTAATTATAATTGCCAAATATGAATAATTTAAGTAGTGAAATTGTTCCGCTTCTTTTCTATTATGACGATCTGTTAAGAAGAATCTCCATTAAAGATTTCGGACCAAAGTTTAAAGTTGGGGAAGCCTTAAGCTCAGTGGCCTCTTTTTATGAAAGGTTAAGGTACGCGGTTGACTACAAGAAGGAACATTTACTTCGAAGGAACGCGATTGAAAGAATTTTAAAAAGAAATCTTTGGGAAAAAGGAGAGGGCAATACTCTGATTTTAGGAGAAGTGCTTTTAAAAGAATTGACTTGGGCGAGGTATGTTAAAAATAATTATTACCCGCTAAGTAAAATTAAAGAAATTGCCGGGATTATTTCAAAATATCTGGTTCTTTCCCGAAATTTTGCGATTGAGTTTGAGGGCGGAGGAGAAATTAAATGGAAAGATTGGCTGATGGGAGTAGCCTCCTGCGAAATTGAAGAGAGTTTAGATCCGCAAGTTTCATCGGTCGATGTTTTATCCATGGCGGTTGAATCCTGGTTTAACAAAAAATTTAATTGGGTAGATGCGGGTTTAACCGCTGAGGAAAAAGAAGATGAGGTAGCAATCGCAATTCACAGAAGCCTTATCAGAGGCGATGAATCCCAAAACGCATATTATTTGCTGAGAAGACTTTACAAAAATTGGAATAGTGTTGGAGGGGAAGAGGTTGAGAAAAATAAGATGGAGATATATAAGATCTCTCTAAGAATCAGAAAAAGTTTGGTCAGTCCTATTCAATCAAGGCTTTACAGATTTATCCAAAAAGAAGTTTCGGCTTTTCAAATTCTTAAATCTTTAATTGATGAAAATCTGGAAAATGCCAAAGAAATTTTCAAAGATCCCGGAATGCTGACCTCAAAAGTAGTTGAGGTTTGCGATGAAAGATATGGTGAGATTTCAAGTCGGGTCAATCGCGGTATTGTCAGAAGTGTCATATATATTTTTGTCACTAAAATTTTTTTTGCCATTGCTATCGAAGTTCCCTATGAACTTTATTTTGTTAAACATTTAAGTTATCTCCCAATTGCCAGTTCCATTGCCATTCCTCTTCTTTTTGTGTTTTTGGTGACGGCAACTATCAGAAAACCGGGGGAAGATAATACCAAAAGAATTATTGACTTGATACAGGATTTTGTATATCGGGGAGATAAAAAGGAAAAAACAGATTTCTCCCTGGCGAGAAGAAAAGCCGGTTTAATTTATAATATCTTCACAGGGGTTTATTTGCTTTTATTTGTTTTAATTTTTTCTTTTATTTCGTACGGCCTGGCTAAAGTCGGTTATGATATTGTCGGTATCGGGATATTTTTTATTTTTCTTTCCTTAATTCTTCTTTTCGGCTACCGGGTAAAATTTTCTGCTTCTGAACTTAACACCCTTCCTAAAAAAGAAAGTCTGACGTCTAATCTTTTTACCAACCTGACTCTTCCTTTTTTGGATCTGGGGGTTTGGCTTTCGGATAAATTTGCTTCCCTTAACTTTTTTATATTGTTTTTTGATTTTTTAATTGAAGCACCATTAAAAAACATCATGGGCATTTTAGATGACTGGGGAAATTACTTAAGAGATAGAAGAGAAGAAGCGGTTGAAATTCCCGTAGAAAGATAACTCTTTTTAATCTATAATTACACTGATGTCTCAAGGTTTTCAATTATTACTACTTACTCTTTTGGGAAGCGTAATTGCTCTTTTCGGAGGAGTAATTTTTTTATTTAATAGAAAACTTTCTAATATTTTAGAAAGATATTCAATTCCGTATGCTGCGGGAGTTTTGGTGACAGTATCTTTATTAGGTCTTCTTCCGGAAGCTGAACACTCAATAGGGGAAAAAGCTTATTGGATTGTAGCCATCTCTTTTTTATCAGCTTACCTTTTCGAACATTTTTTCTTCGGCATTCATCATCACGAAGACCATGAACATATAAGAGGTCGTCAGTTTCCGCTTCCTCTTGTTATCGTGGGAGACACAATTCACAATTTTATTGACGGAGTTGCGATTGCAGTCAGCCTTTTGGTTAGTCCGGGCCTAGGTTTAATTACAGCAACATCAACATTTCTTCACGAAATTCCGCATGAGATTGGAGATTTTGGAATTTTGCTTAGAGCCGGATGGAAAAAGAGGAAAATAATTACGGTCAATATAATTTCTTCATTAACCACAATTTTAGGAGCCTTTATGGTTTATTATTTTAATCAAGGAGAATCACTTAATGGGACTTTGATGGGAATTTCGGCCGGTATTTTCCTTTATTTGGGTGCCAGTGATTTTCTTCCCAGAATAGACGTTAATGAAAAAAACAAATTTAAGTCAATTATTCCCCTAATCTTGGGGGCAGCTTCCATGATTGCCATTTTTCTTCTTGTTCCCCACGAGTAATAGCCTTGGTATAATACTTAAATCGTGCTTCAGTTAATTGATCTTGCTTTTGGGTACGGAGAAAAACCTCTTTATCAGGGGGTTAATTTTATTGTCGGTCGTGGCCAAAAGGTTGGTTTTATTGGCCCAAACGGTTCCGGTAAATCAACTCTTCTTTCAATTATTAGAGGCGAGGAAGATGGTTATACAGGAAAAATTAAGCTTTTGGGACACGCTACTTTAGTTCCGCAGGAAATAAAATACGATCCGGATATGGAAAAAGCGTTAACTGTAAAAAATTATGTTAATTCAACCAACACCCTTCAAGATCATGAAATACACAAAATGTTTAAAGGGTTAGAACTTAATGTTGATTTGGACTCAGACCCTAAAACACTATCCGGTGGACAGAAAACAAAGTTAGCTCTTGCCCGAGCCCTTTTAACAAACCCTGATATTTTGCTTTTAGATGAACCCACAAACTTTATGGATAAATCGGGGAAAGATTGGGTGATGAGATTTTTAACCGATTATCAAGGAACCGTAATTGTTATCTCCCATGATTTGGAACTTATGGATAAGGCCATAGATAAAGTTTTAGCAATTACTCCACATAATTCTTCGGTTGAAGAATACAAAGGAACTTATTCCGATTATGTCAGGCTTAAAAGACAAAAAGAAGAAAACTTAAGAAAGGAACGCTTGGTTAAAGAAAAGCATTTAAAAAGGATGAAAGAAGACTATTTGAGAATGGCTCAATATGATTCCAAAAAGTCTGTCAGGAGGAGACAAATAGAAAGAGAAAAATTGGCTTTACCTGAGATTCCGCCGGAAATAAAAAAGATTTCCATTAGACTCCCGGAGCCAAAAAAAGTAGGGGAGATTCCGATGAGGACGGTTGGTGTAAGTAAAAGTTACGGCGATTTGAAAGTCTTAGACAATCTGAATTTTACAATTGTAAGGCATGAAAGAATTGCTTTAATCGGATCAAACGGAACCGGGAAAAGTACATTTATTAAAATTTTAATGGGAATGGTAAAGCCTGATTTGGGAGAGGTTATCGGGAGTCCGGAGCTTTCAATCGGTTACTACTCTCAGGAATTTGAAACCTTTGATTTTACGAAAACTGTTATCGAAACTTTTTGTGGTAAAACTCAAAAAGATGAAGGTTTTGCCAGAGGATTTTTGGCCAGATTTTTATTTTTGGGAAATAAAGTTTTTCAAAGTGTCGGTAGTCTTTCCGGAGGCGAAAAAACAAGACTTTCAATTGCCTGTTTAATGGGGAAGGACAATAATTTGCTAGTTTTGGATGAACCGACAACTTACCTTGATCTTTTGAGTCAAAGAGTTATTTTGGAATCTTTGAAAGAATATAAAGGAACCATGATTGTAGTTTCCCATACGGCTGAGTTTATTAAAGAATTAGCGCCTCAGAAAGCCTTTCTTTTCCCGGAACAGAAAATGGTTTTCTGGGACGATGAACTTTTTGACAGGATAATGGAAATTTAATGATTGTGTGGAGATATTGTACACAATAGATTACATAATACTTGACAAATTAATGTACACATGATACATTAATATCATGGATTTACAACTATCAAATATTATTCCTATAACAAAGGCGAGGGGAAAGCTTGGCGATCTAGCCGAGCAGGCGATTGCCAGTAATTATTTTATTTTAACCAAAGGAGGAAGTCCGTTTGTTGCTTTAGTAGATTTTGATTATCTTAAAAAGTTAGAAGAAACAGTTAGTGTCATTTATCAAAAAACATATATCGATCCAAAATTAGAAAAATATACAAGGGAATTTTCTAATAAGGAAATTGATAAATGGCTAAAAGAAGACCAACTCTAAATTTATTTCTTGATTCAAGTGTTTTATTTACAGCAGTAAATTCTCCAATTGGTGGATCTTCAAAACTCTTTACTCTTCCTAATGTAAAATTATTTGTTTCGAAAGTTGTATTGCATGAAGTAGAAAAAAATGTCCGTAAAAAACTTGCGAATTATCACCTGGACCGTTTTTTTATGCTTGTCACTAGGTTGAACATTATTTTAAATGAACCAAGCGAAAACTTAGTTAAACAAGCTAAAAAAGTTATTATAGAGAAAGATGCAGTTATTTTAGCTGAGGTAAAAAGGTCAAAATGTGATTACATAATTACACTTGATAAAAAAGATTTCCTGCAAGAAAAAGTATTTAAATTTATTAAACCTAAAAAAATTTTAACTCCAAAGATGTTTTTTGAGATGATAAGCAAAGCTTGGCCATTCACGAGATGAAGGGTAAAATGTTCTCATGGGTCTTTCTGTAGGGATGCTCATTTCACCGTCCCACAATTTGATTTCTACTTCAAGGTAAATATCCCCAAGGCTAGGAAGGAAAGAGAGATTTTTGATATGATGTTTATATTGGTTTAAGTATGGATTCAAATCATAATCTTCCCACACCTCCCAGATTTTGGAGTTCCATTGGTCCCTCATTTATTCTCCTTGGTTTGGCTTTAGGCAGCGGTGAACTTATCATGTGGCCGTATCTGTCAGCCATATGGGGGATGGGTTTGTTGTGGGGGGCTTTTTTGGGAATTTCTTTCCAATATATTCTTAATTGTGAAATTATGCGCTACAGCTTAGCAAGGGGTGAAAGTGTTTTTGTCGGTCTAAGGAAAATGGTTTCATGGCTTCCGATTTGGTTTATTTTCTCTACTTTTATTCCATGGTCCCTACCTGGTTTTTCCTCAGCCTCATCACAAATATTTGCTAATATCTTTCATATTTCTAATGTTAAAATCCTGGCTATTATTTTTTTGCTGTTTACCGGTGTTGTTCTTACTCTGGGTAAAACTCTTTACCGTACCATGGAATTTCTACAAAAAGCAGTCATTATTGTCGGACTGCCTTTAATCATTATCTTAGTTGTTCTTATCACCAAACGGACCGATTGGATAGAAACTGGGCTCGGTTTAATCGGCAGAGGGCAAGGATGGTGGTTTTTTCCGCCGGGAGTGGCTTTAGCTTCTTTTCTTGGAGCTTTTGCTTATTCGGGTGCAGGGGGGAACCTTAACTTTGCCCAATCTTATTACATTAAAGAAAAAGGTTTTGGAATGGGGAAGTTTACTGACAAGATTACTTCACTTTTTACTCCGGGTAAAAAGGTTATAAATATTGAAGGTTCATCATTTACTGATAACAATGAAAACTATGCGCTATGGAAAAAGTGGTGGCGTCTGGTTGCGGGAGAACATTTTATTGTTTTTTGGTTTATTGGTCTTCTTACAATTATTCTTCTGTCTATTTTGGCAAAAAGTTTGGTTTTTAGTAATGCATCTTTCTCAGGTATAGATTTTCTTTACCAACAGAGTTCTGTTTTGGCTTCCAGAATCGGTCCAGTTTTTGGTATCGGCTTTCTTGTTGTTGCCGCTCTGATGCTATTTTCTACGCAAATCGGAGTACTTGAATCCTCATCACGAATAATTTCGGAGAATTTTCTTCTAATCTTCTATAAACCAGGTTTTACGGCTAATCCTTCATTTGCTTTTTATGTTGCCCTTTGGGGGCAGATTGCCTTTGGTATTATGGTTTTGCTTTTGGGTTTTCATGAACCGCGGGTTCTTCTTACTTTAAGTGCAGTTCTTAATGCTGTAGCCATGATGTTTGCTTTTCCTTTAGTCTATTTTCTTAACCGCAAAAACCTTGTTGCCCGTTATCGAGCATCTTTACCTGCCCAATTATTCTTTATTTTAGGATTTATCTTCTTTGTAATCTTTGTGGGAATGACAGTAGGTAACCTTTTCCTGTAACTTTTTAACCCCACCCGAGGTTTAATAAATAAAATACAAAAATTATTAATAAAATAACCCCGTATTTTTTGGGGATATTTTTCCCGCTATATCTATTAAGAATGAATAGGAAAAAGCCGGTAACGGCTAGCATTATAATCCAATCCTTCATGGCAATTCCGTTTTTCCCGGATAATAAATTAATAAAGCCTCCGATTAAAAGAAAGTTATAGATATTGCTGCCTAAAATATTTCCCATTGTTAATTTAGCCTGGTGTTCTTCTTGGCTAAAGATCGTTGTTAATAATTCCGGTAGCGATGTAACTATTGCCGTTAAAGATAAACCGATAATTGTAGTTGATATTTTTGTAAGAATGGAAAATTCTTCAATTGCCGAAACTGCGATTAAGCTGCCAACAATTACACCCGCTATCAAAAAAATAGGAACAAAAATGACCGATGAATTGATTTCTATTTTTTGTTTATTGGCAAACATTTTTTTATCTTCATTTTTTCTTCCCAATACCCCCATAAAATACTCAACTAGAGTAATTAAAACCGCAGAACTTATTAAAATTAATCCTGAAATTTTTGCTGGCACTTGGGTTAACTGAAGAACAACAAATAAGACAGTTGCTACCAGTAAAAACATTGAGTTTCTTTGGGTTTTTGATGTCCCAACCCGTAGCTTTCCAATTAAGATTCCTACCGCAAAAACAAAAAGAATATTTACCACATTTGACCCGACAATATTACCCATTGCCAAACCGACATCTTGTTTAATTAAGGCGGTTAGGGAAAAAGACAACTCAGGTAGTGAAGTTCCAATCGCAACAATGGTAAGGCCGATTATTAAGGGAGATATTTTAAGAGCAAGCGAAATTTTCTTGGCATAATTTACCAGAAACTGAGTGGATACAAGGAGGATTAAAGAACCTATTAAGAATTTAATTAATATTCCGAGCATTAATAAATTATATCAGCATTTTTGGTACGGGATAGTTGGTGCCAGACTCCGCCTTTTCCCACTTGACAAAAAGTGACGCTTTCTGTAAAGTGACAGTTACAGATGTTCTACAAGCGTAAAATCTACACAGACTTTCTTTCTCACGCCCAGACTCCTCTGGTAACTGTTCTTACAGGTATGAGAAGAACTGGTAAAACAACCTTAATTCAACAGCTTCTTTTGGATATACCTAACAAAAATTCGCTTTATCTTGATTTACAACGTCCAGATAATCGTGAACTTTTCGATGAAAAAAACTATGAGGCCATTAATGAGGCTTTCATTGCCCGTGGTCTGAAGGCTGATGAGCCAATGGTAATTGCTCTTGATGAAATCCAGTTGGCACCGGATAGCCCTGGCGCAATTAAGTATTTGTCTGATCATCATAAAATTAAGTTTATTGTTACGGGATCAAGTTCTTATTATCTTAAAAATCTGTTTTCTGAATCACTTTCCGGCCGCAAAAAACTTTTTGAATTATATCCGCTAGACTTTGGAGAGTTTTTAACTTTTAAAAACATTTCCTTCTCACAAACCGATTGGCAAAAAGGGACTTTTAATATTTCGGAATTTAACCGTCTTTCTTCTTATTATGAAGAATACATTCGTTTTGGGGGTTTTCCCCAAGTTGTTCTTGCTGAGTCGGAGAACGATAAAAAAGATTTGTTATTAGATATCATGTCTTCGTATGTAAATATCGATATTCGTTCACTGGCTGATTTTTCTGATGAACGAAATTTGTATTCTCTTGCGAAACTTTTGGCAGGAAGAATTGGTGGTAGGGTTGAATACTCCAAATTATCAAGGCTCACTGGAATATCCCGTCCGACTGTAACTAATTATATTTCTTTTTTTGAAAAGACTTATTTAATAAATACCATTCCTGTTTATACAAAAAGCGTTGATAGAGAAATTGTAAAATCCAGGAAATTGTATTTTTGTGATACAGGTCTTGCAAATACCCTAGCTGAGCTTTCTAGTGGATCTCAATTTGAAAACACTCTTTTTAATCAACTGGCCAGAATCGGTCAAATTCAATACTTTGCTCTTAAAACAGGACACGAAATTGATTTTATACTAAATGATAATTTGGCAATTGAAGCAAAAGAAACCCCTCTAGAAAATGACTTAACACATTTGTCTCATATGGCCGTAAACACTAAGATTTCTAACTTCAGAATTATTGGCAGACATAAATCTCCAAGATTTACAAATTACGCGTGGGCCGGCTCTATATTATGATTAGGTCAAGTTGCAAAAATAGAAAGGTTGGGATATGGGCCTGAGCGTTGGAATAGTCGGATTGCCGAATGTAGGGAAGTCTACACTTTTTAACGCTTTGCTTAAAAAGCAAGCTGCGTATGTGGCTAATTTTCCTTTTGCAACAATTGAACCGAATGTCGGGATTGTACCGGTACCGAATGCTCGGCTAGAAAAACTTGCTAAGGCTGTGGCCACCTCGCGGGAGCCAAAGCTCACCCGCGAGGAGTCCTTGCCTCCCATAGTTCCCGCGACTTGCGAGTTTTTAGATATTGCGGGGCTTATTAAGGGGGCCAGTAAAGGGGAGGGCTTGGGAAATAAATTTCTTTCTCACATTAGAGAAGTTGATGCAATCTGTCATGTGGTTCGGGCCTTTTCGGATCCTGACATTATTAAGCAGGGAGTAACTGATCCAAAGACAGATTTTGAAGTTGTTAAGTTGGAATTGGACCTTGCCGATCTGGATCATCCGGATGCTCCGCCCCTGGCAAAAAAACCAATTTTGGTGGCTTTAAATATCGATGAGAAAGACTTAAGTAAGAGTAAAGAGATAGAGATAGAATTTGCCAAACAGAACGGATTAAAACCGGAACAGGTGGTGGCCGTTTGTGCTAAAACAGAATCGGAACTTTCGGAATTATCTTCCGATGAACAAAAGGCTTATCTTGCCGATTTGGGAATAAAAGAATCGGCGTTAGATAGATTAATTAAAAAAGCTTTTGCAACTTTAGGACTTAATACTTTTTTAACTGCCGGGGAAAAAGAAGTCAGGGCTTGGACTATTAAAAACGGGATTAATGCTCAAAGTGCGGCCGGAGTAATTCACACCGATTTTATTAAGAAATTCATTAAAGCCGATGTTTGTGATTTTGAGAAATTTGTGGAAGCGCCGGGTTGGAAAAATGCCCGGGATAAAGGATATGTCAGAAGCGAGGGGAGAGATTATATTATGAAAGACGGAGATGTGGTTGAGTTCAAAATAGGTAGCTGATATACTAGCGATTAATGGAAAAATATGAACTGACAATAGTTTTAGATGTTAAGGCAACTGCTGCCAAGAAAAAGAAAATCACAGAAACGATTGAAAAGACGGTTAGCCTTCTTAAGGGAAAAATTGGAAAGATCGAGGATTGGGGAGTCAAGGAAAACGGTCTTTATCTTTTTTTCCCATTGGAATTAGAAAAATCTTCAGTTAAAATGATTGCAACAAAGGTGGAACAAGAAACAGATATATTGAAACATTTATTAATCAGAAAATAAAATGGCTAGGAGTTTAAATAAAGTTCAATTAATAGGGAATTTAACCAGAGATCCGGAGTTAAGATACACTCCCTCTGGAGCTGCTGTTTGTACAATCGGTTTGGCGACAAATAGACAGTGGGTAACGGAAGCCGGAGAAAAGAAGGAAGATGCCGAGTTTCATCGACTTGTTGCTTGGAATAAACTGGCAGAAATCTGTTCTCAGCTTCTTAAAAAGGGAAGAAAAATATATGTTGAAGGAAGACTGCAGACAAGAAAATGGCAGGGAGCGGACGGAAACGAGAGACAGACAACCGAAATTGTCATTTCCGATATGATTATTCTTGATCCTAAAGGAGCAGCAGCTCCTGTGGGGGATGAATTTGATGTTCCGGAATCGGTTGGAGAGGTTCCTCCTGTTGAAGAAAAGCCTCAGAAAGAAGAAAAGAAAGCGAAAAAAGAAGTTAAAAAAGAGGAAAAGCCCAAAGACGACGAGGAGATTCCATTCTAATGCAAAAAGGTAAAAAAAGAAGATCAGTTCTAAAATTAAAGCCGGTCAGAAGGAATTGTTTGTATTGCAAGACAAATTCCGAACCGGATTATAAGGATGTCGAAACTTTGAAAAAGTACGTTTCGGAAAGAGCAAAAATATTGGGAAAGGACAGAACCGGAGTTTGTGCCAAGCATCAAAGAAGGATAAGCAGGGAAGTTAAAAGAGCCAGAACATTAGGTCTTCTTCCGTTTACTCTTAAATTGTAATGGTGAAAATCGGTTTTACTGCCTTTAGGAAAAGTGTTTTTTATCTTCTTGTTTTTTTGGCTATTTTTACCGGCGGCTATTTTGTCGGTGTAAAAGGTTACAAAGTTCAAATAGAAAACTCAAAGAATGTTAAGGTAGTGAGAGAGCTTCCGCCGGATAAATCAAATGTCGATTTTTCTCTATTTTGGAAAGTTTGGGATACTATCTCAACCCGCTATTTTGATAAAGGGAAAATAAACCAAAAAAATATGGTTTATGGCGCCATTTCCGGTATGGTTGCGGCTTTGGAAGATCCTTATACCGTTTTTCTTCCCCCTAACGACAACAAGGTGGTTAATGAAGATCTTTCCGGAAGTTTTGAAGGCATCGGTATTGAAATCGGTTTTCGTGGAAATCAACTAACCGTCGTTTCTCCGTTACCTGATTCTCCGGCCCAAAAAGCCGGTCTTAAAGCCGGAGATTATATTATTGGCATTAAAGATGAGACAAAGAAGGTTGATCAGGGAACTGTGGGTATCTCCCTTACTGAAGCTGTAAAAATGATCCGCGGGGAAGCCGGAACCAAAGTCACCTTAGCTGTAACCAGAGAGGGAGTTAACGAAACTAAGATTATTGAAGTGGAAAGGGCTAAATTAAATGTTCCAAGCGTAACTTTAAATTATGTCGGAGATAGTAAAAACATTGCTCACCTGAGAATTATAAAATTCGGAGGAAGCACATTAACCGAGTGGGATAAGAAGGTTTTCGAAATTGTGGCAAATAAAAATACGAAAGGGATTGTTCTTGATCTTAGAAATAATCCCGGCGGATATTTGGAAGCTTCGGTAGATATTGCCGGAGAATTTCTAAAAACTGGAAGTGTGGCAGTTGTTGAGGAAGATTCAAATGGTGAAAAAATTGAATTTAAAACACAAAGAGTGGGTAAGTTAACTCAAATGCCAATGGTGGTTTTGGTTAACGAGGGGTCAGCCTCCGCATCCGAAATATTAACAGGAGCTTTAAAAGACAGTAAAAGAGCTAAGGTCGTAGGAGAGAAAACATTCGGAAAAGGATCAATTCAGGAACCGATGGATTTTAGCGGTGGAAGCGGAATTCATATTACCATTGCCAGGTGGCTGACTCCTTCCGGATTTTGGGTAAATGAGAAAGGATTAACTCCCGATGTCGAAATTAAGTTTGACGAGGGAAGTAAGGTAGATAACCAGCTTGAGGAAGCAATTAAACTGATATAACCTCCAAGAAACTCAGGCGGACCCCTTCTCGGTTTACTTGGTCAGGTAGTTTAACCCCTTTCGAATGTAGTCAGTAAAATGGAGTTAGGCTGGTTTAATTTCTTTACCATAGCCGTCACATTCAACTCTTAGCTTTTCCCCGGCTACTTCAACAACTATCTTTTGGTCAGGATGTTCTCCTACAAATTTAAGGGCATCTTTAACACTTTCTCTTTCATTGTCTAAAAGCCCCGCATCTATATGTATTTTTTTTGGAAACAGAAAAAAATTCATAATACTCATATGCCAGTATTTTATACTTGTAACTGTCTTGAAGTCAAGGCTGTGACTTTCTCTAAATTTCCGTCTAAGATTCCCTCAATATTCCCAAAGGATTTTTTAATTCTATGATCCGTAATTCTATCTTGAGGAAAGTTGTAAGTTCTTATTTTTTCGGCCCTCATCCCTCTACCTATAACCGATCTATAACCTTGTATTGTTTTTTCCTTTTCTTCTTCCTGTTTTTCCCATAATTTTGCCCTTAGTAGGTCATAGGCTATTTTTCGGTTTTGTTCCTGAAATCGTTCCGTTTGGGCGGCAACCATAAGTCCGGTCGGTTTATGAATTAACCTAACCGCGGTTGATACTTTCTGCACGTTTTGGCCACCCTTGCTTGATGCATGAAAAAACTGCATTTCCACATCTTGGGGGTTAATATTAACTTCTCCCTCCTTAATTTCCGGGAGTACCGCAACCGATGCGGTTGAGGTGTGGATTCTGCCGTGTCTTTCGGTAGTGGGAATTCTTTGAACCCGATGCACTCCTGACTCATTTTTTAATTCTTCCCAAACAGTTGGGCCCGTAATTTGAAGTACGTTTTCACTAATTGAAGTTACTTTCCAGTTTTTCTTTAGAGAGTAGCGTAAGTACATTCGGTAAAGCTCTTCGGCCCATAATTTGGCTTCATCTCCGCCTGCTCCCCCTCTTGTTTCAAGATAAATAGTATTAACTTCCATGAAGTTATTTCTTGCTTTTAAGTTCTTTTCTTAACTCCGTCAATGTTTCAGGTCGCTCTCGATCTTCCTCAATCTCTCTTTGCTTCTTAAGCTTTCTTTTTTCGGTCTTTGAAACTTTCTTTAGGGTTTTTGCGGCCTGCCTGACTTTAAACTTTTCCACTCTTCCTGCGGTATCGACAAACTTTAGTTGTCCTGTGTAAAAGGGATGACAGTTGGAACAAACTTCAACCGTAATTTCGGCAACGGTGGCCCCTACCGTGAATGCGTTTCCACAGGCGCAAGTTACCTTTGTTTCCGAATACCACTTAGGATGTATTGCAGTTTTCATAGTTTAACGAGGCTAAGTATACCTTCTTTTTTTCGTTTCGGCAATCACCACCCCAAAAGCTATAGTAATGGTCCCCAGAATAAACATGGGG